>OFHN01000523.1_pt1 | contig 34640 bp, 24 predicted proteins | sample 1521321 | NCBI WGS metagenome assembly OFHN01 (sample SAMEA3504130, study PRJEB24116) | mouse gut metagenome | biome: mouse gut; feature: mouse-associated habitat; material: faeces | place: Denmark | collected 2011
TTCTATGTCAAAACAATTTTGTAATGATTTTAAAAATGATGTTTTATTCAAATACTTACTTCATGATGACTTAGATCCTGACTGTATCTTTATGTTAAAGCTCTTTATTGAAAATATCCTTAATATTAAATGTCATCATAGAAATAATCATTGTCTCCTCAAATTTAATGAAAACTTACCGACTTTTTATATCGGTAAGTTTTTATAACTATAAAGTTTTATAAGAATTAATCTAAGATTTTCTTTTTTTTGAAATATAGTATCCAGCTAAACTCAATGTCATTAATGCAACTGTTGTTCCAATTACATTATCATCTCCAGTTTTTACACTTACTGTTGTATCTCCTGGTTTTACTGTTTCTACTGGTTTTGCTTCTAATCCTGCTAATGCTTTTGTTAAAGCTATCTCTGCTGCTTTTACTTCTGCCTCGCTAGCTTCTGGATTTTCTAATACTGCTTTTGCATTTAATACTTCATTTTCTACCACTGCCCATGTTTTTGCACTGTAGTTTGCACTATTTAATCCATTTGCTTTATTGATTAAATCTTGTAATAAATCTTTACTTGGTTTTAATCTTAAGTTCAAGTATGCTCTCATTAATGCTTCATATGCTGCATCTACTTCTTCTTGTGTTGCATCTGCATTTTCTAATACTGTTAATGCTTCTGCCATTGGAGCTGTTAATCCTTCTACTGTTGTAGCTATATATTTGCTTGTATCTAAACCATTTACCATATCATATAGATTTTGTAATAATGATTTATCTGCTCTTACAACTAATTGTCCAATTCCTTGTGTTAAGTTATTTAATGCTTCTACAACTTCTTCTTCTAGTGCATTTTCATTATTCATCACATCTTTTGCTGCATCCAATGCTTCTTGGAAGTTTGCCCATGAATCAGTTGTATAGTTACCTTCTTCATATTTTTCAGCTTCTGCAATTAATTCACCTAACGCAGTCTTGTCTCCTTTTAAGAATTCAAGCATGTGAATTGCAGTTGATAAACGTGTAAATGAAGCATCAATTGTTAATTGATCTGCTGTTTCATCTGCTAAAATTGTTTCAGCTTCTGCTAATGCTGCTTCAAATTCTGCTACTACTGCAGGAACAACATTTTCTAAAGCACCTTGTTCTTTTAATACATTAGCAGTTTCTACTGCAATTTGTAATGCTGTTTTATTTGTTTCTACTGGTTCTACAGGTACTAGATTATTTACTGCATCTTGTAAATCAGTTAGTGCTTTATCTAATTCTTTTTGAGTACTATTGTTATTAGCTAATACAACATTTGCATCTGCCAATTTTTGTACAAATTCTTGATAAGATTCTGCTGTATACTGATCTTCTACAATATCTAATCCATCAATATATGATTGTAAATCATTACGATTTGGAAGAAGATCAGAGCTATTCATCATAATAACTTCTGTAATAACAGGGACACTATCTGCTTCCCACTCAAATTTTAATTCATAAATATTTTTCCAGAATGGTAAATAAACTTCATTTAATGACTTACTTAAAGTACCTACTTGTACCCATTCTCTACCATTTTCACCATCTACTAGTACTAATACTTTAGCGTTAGAGATGTTTCCTTTTTGAATAATGTTAATCTTTGTAACATCTAGTTTTTCAGAAAGAGTATATGTAATATATCCTGCTTCTGTAGTATCTGGTCTATATTCAGTTGCTAAATTACCATCAAACATATTTTGTGGTGCAAAACCTTGCTTTTCAATTACACTAGCATTGAATGTAGGATCATTAGTAACAGGTACATATTCTCCATTATTAATAACAATTTCATTAAATACAACTGCACGATTATTATTTGTAGCAGTGATTAAAATTTTAATATAACGTGCTTTTACATTATCTGCAGTTCCTTCTACATATACCTTATTTGGATATGTACTAGATGCCTTATATCCAGCATCTGAATTTAAGCATGTAACATTAGCATCATTTTCATTTTCAATTCCATCACCAATTGTAATAACTTTTGTCCAGTTTTCTAAATCATTAGAAATTAAAATATCAGCGTCACGAAGATAGTTTACAGCTGTATCTTGACAATACATTTCTAATTTATTAATTGTTCTTTCTTGTCCTAAGTCATAAATAATGTATTGTCCTTCTTGTGGTAAATCAGCAAATTCTGTAATTGTATCCATTTTCCCATCAAATGCAGCTCCATTATCACGACAATCTTCTGCTACACCCCATGATGAGTTAATACCAATATCACTATCTAATAAATATGGTCCTGATAATTCATTTGAATTAACTTCAAATTTAGTAATATCAAAAGTAACTGCTTCTCCAGTTTTATTAATTAATCTTACATATCGACCATCAGGTAAATTTGTACTTTCTGGATCCACATCTACCCAATCAACATAATTCTTTGAAACTTGTAATGTCAAATCATCACCATCAACTAATTGTAAATCAATATTAGCTAAATCTCTAATTCTAGGTAATATAACACCAATATATTCATTAGCATTTAATGTAATTGTATTTACTGGTGCAATTGAAACACTACTTGTTTCAATTGTAGTAGCGATTTCCTTTAAATCTTCATTATTTGTATCTACAAATGTATCATTTGGTTTATTAACTCTAAAATCAGACATCTTTAACCAAACACCTTTATCTTGAGTATTTCTAACTCTTACATAACGTGCTTTAATACCAGTTAAATCCTCTTCTACTATCTTCTTTTCTACATTTTGACTGTAGCTTGCAAAAACAGTATAGTTAATACCATCTTCTGAATATTCTAAATCATATTTATTCCAATAATCATTACCAGAATTTCCCATAACAAATCTAACTTTACCAAGTGGTAAAACAGATCCTAAATCTAAACCAACATAATCATCAACTTTACTATCTTGATTAAACCAAGTAAAAGTACTATCATCATCATCAATCAAGTTTGCTGTAGTATAAGTTGAATAAATTCCATATCTAGCTATTTTAATTACACTAGCATTGTATTTATCACTTGAGCTTTCTCCAACTCCTTGACCATTCACTACAATATCACGAACACCTAACCAGGTATTTGTTTTATCTGCAGTTGCAATCATTCTAATTCCTTTTACATTTTCTAAATTTAAATCTGTTAAATTAACTTCTCGTGGTAAATCATATTCTTCACCATTTACATCTAACCATTCTTTACCATCAATAGTATATTGTACTTTGGCTTTTAAGAATGTATCATTTAAATTTCCACTATGTCCTAATCTAAATGTTACACTATCAACATTTTTAGCTTTACTAAAGCTAATACCAACATATGTACCAGCTGTAATACTATTTGGTGTTTTATAAACCACTTCAGTACTAGCATTATTATCTAATGTATTACTTAGTGATCCTGTAGGTGTATCAGTACGATTAGTAATAAAGTTAATGCTTTGATGATCTGGATTAACAATTGTTTCCACTTTAGCTGATAAAATAATATCTAAATTTTGCATAAATGGATAAATATATCTTCTACCTACTTTTGCATATTCAGTATGATCAACATAATGGAAGCCATGTGTTCTAGACGCATCAAATGCATTTTGACCAGTAGCAAAATAATCCCATATTACACTACTATCTGCTTCATTTTGTAGTGCTTTAGCAGCATTTAAATAATTAATAACTGCTTCTGTTGTTTCTTGCCAACAATCTAACCAATAAATAATTTGATCTCTTGTTCTTTCATTTCCAGGATTATTACGATATGTATCTGCACTATTTTGTAATAATGTAAATTCATTGATTAATTCATCTGCTTTAGCAGTAATATCATTTCCTGTATTTAAATCACTAATGAAACTTGACATTAGATTTTTTAATTCCACTGATTCTTCATTACCAATTTGTTGTGAATTCATCATATGTTTACTCAATTCACGTAATGCAATTGAAGCAGGTGTATCTTCAATTGTTCCATGATCCATATAATTAAATGAATCATGCCACACTTGATCATATTTACTTGCTTCTTTCCAAATATTCCATGCGTAATCAGCATTAGTAAACAATGCTTCTTTACTTGGTTCTGACTGCTGCATTGGATTTAAAACAATCCCTTCAACAGTTGATGGATCAACATTAGGTTTTAAAACCGCTTCTGCTCCCCCCATAATTAAACCATCTTTAGTATTATCACTACATGGCCAGTTAATCCACATATAAGCAGGACGTCCCATATTTTGATAGAATCTATCATTAAAGCTTGGTCCTACTTCTCCCCAAACTCTACCACCAGTTTGAATAATACTTACTGAATCTGGTAATTGTTTCAAAGTTTGCATTTGTGAACTTGAACCAGTTCCCATATAATCATTTGGACAAAAAATTGTATCTGATTTTAACCCTGGTACAGCTGCTTGTTTTTCAATTAACCATTCAGTTAAATCATTCATCAAACGAACATAACATTGTGCTCCTTGTGATGGAACAGCAGCATCATCTGCTAAAATAGCAAATTGTTTAACTCCTACTGACATTAATTGTTCAAGTTTAGTTTTTATAATATTTAAATCTGCTTCATAATTTTCATCAGTATTAAAACGGATAGCATTATACATAAATGGATGTAATGCATAAACATAGTAACATTTACTCTTATTACCTGCTTCTGCAAGTTTACTGATTCCAACTAATTCCTCTTCAGTATACAAAGCTTTCCAATTTGAATTATGTTTTGGATCATCTTTAGGAGCATAAATATATTGATTTAATTTATAATCTCCTCCAAAAGTCATTAGATCAGCACGATCTTCATTTGACCATGGATTTCCATAATAACCTTCAATAAATCCACGCCCCTTTACATCTGCATAATCATTAATCTTTAAATCTAAGATATTATTATCTTTAACCTGGTTAAAGATATGTTTTATTGATGTTACACCGTGGAAAGCAGCATCAGTATCTTTACCTAATACCGCAATAACACCATCATTGATACTTAAAATGTAAGAATCATATTTTGTAAATAAATCCTCACTATCAATTAGGGTATTTTCTTTAAAATATCTATCTACATAATCATCAGAGTTATATACACCAACGATTAAGTTAGTTTTGCTTGTATCAATAGCTTCACCAACAGTATTTGTTTTATCTAATATATTTAAAACATCAACTACATGATCTCTAGTAAAACTATCAATCGCATCACCATATACCACATTTACATCATTAGAAATTGAAAAATTATCATTTCCATAAACTACTTCATGTGGAGTTGGATAAATCGTATAAGCCGTGGCTTCTTCTGCACTTACAGGATTTAACATAATCAATGAACTAAAAGCCATCGATAATGTTAAAACAGCTGTTAACACTTTTTTTAACGTTTTTCTCATCTTATTCTCCTTTCTTGTATTGCACTAAATTAAAGTAGTATCCACGCTTACTATTAATTTAGTCCTTCATATTGCATAAGCTTATCACAAAAAATAAAGGACCAAATACAAATACACAAAAAGCATATATAGTATTTGGTCTTGCCTACTTAAAGTAACAATCCTACTGCATTTATATTATACCATTGCACAAATAACTGTCAACCGCTTTCACTAAACATCAAATATAATTTTATTTAATTTAAGTAAAAATTTAAATAATATTTACTAAAATAAAAAAGCAAATATTCACCAAAATACTTGCCTTCTACCCCATATTCTTTTTTATATGTATACATAAATATGTCTGTTCATCAGGTGATAACTTATAGTCATATCTATCTTCAATCAACTTTACAATTCTATTAATACATAATGCTAGTCTTGAATCTTCTTTAAGCATATCACGAATATTTGAAGTTGTATCCACAAAATTATCTACTTCATCTCTAAATATTCTTTCAGCCAAATATTTTAGATGAATTGAGATTCGTGCATAGCCAATCGAATCCTCTTCTAATTCTATCTTCATTGTTGATTTTATAAGATTCAGTACTTCTTTAGTTAAAGTAACTATCTTAATTGCATTATTTGCCTTATCGTTAAAAGAAAAATTAACTAAATGCAGTGCCAAATATCCAGCTTCATCAGCATCCAAATGAATTCCGAGCTTTTTTTCTATATAATCAAGAGCCCATAAACCAACCTTATACTCTTTTTTATATAATGTTCTTGTTTCATTTAAAATAATATTTGGTAAATATACATTTTCTTTTTTTCTTTTAACCGCAAAAGAAAGGTGATCACTTATAGCAATAAAAATTTCACCACTAAAATCTGTTTCTAACTCCTTAATGGCTTTGGCAACTATCTTATTCGCAATCTCAAAATAAATCGCTGGTACTTCATCAATAGATTGCTCAAAACGCTTTTTTTGATCATCCTTAAATAAATATGTTTTCTCTATCTTAGCTTCATCGACCAAATCTCCGATTTTCTTTTGAAACCCAATACCTGAACCAGTTAAAATAATATCACCAAGCTCATCTGAAATTGCAGCCACACTGTTATTGTTAAAAACTTTCAATATTTTCAACTTTGCCACCTCTTTCTACATTAGTATATCATTTATTGAATCAACAATAAAGCCAACTTCTGTCCCAATAATAATTTGTATACTACTTTTGCCAACTTTAACAATACCAGTAGCACCAGTTGCTAAAATTTCCTGTTCATTAACTAAATTTATATCTTTCAACTCTATTCTTAAACGTGTAATACAACTATCTACAAAAATAATATTACTGCGCCCCCCTAATGCCTCTAATAACACAATCGCTATTTCATCATAATCTTTAGTAGTTAAAGTCACATGATATTCTTTTTCATCAACCTCAATAATTGGTTCATCAATCTCCCTACCTGGTGTCATAAGATTATATCTCACAATCATAAACCTAAAAATACAATAATATAATATCGCATATACTACTCCTAAAGGAATTAACATAAATATATCGTTTGCATAAGGTGAACGAATGCTAAGGATATAGTCTATTAAACCTGCTGAAAAACCAAAACCTGCAATCCATTGAAAAAAAGCAGCAATAAACATCATAATTCCTGTTAATACAGCATGAATTATATATAAAAACGGAGCTACAAACATAAATGAAAACTCTAATGGCTCAGTTACTCCTGTCAAAAACGAAGCAAAAGCAGCTGACAATAAAATTGATCCAACCTGTTTTTTCTTTTCTGGTCGTGCACATTGATAAATAGCTATTCCCGCTGCTGGTAATCCAAACATCATTATTGGAAAAAAACCAGCTTGATACATCCCAGTTAATCCTTGAACTCCCCCTGATACAGTACCCCAAAATTTTCCAATATCATTAATTCCTGCACTATCAAACCAAAATACCGAATTTAACGCATGATGAAGCCCCGTCGATATCAATAAACGATTAAAAAAACCATATAAACCAGCACCAACTGGTCCAAGTCCAGATATTGCTTCTCCCAATCCAACAAATAAACTGTATAATAATGGCCAAATAACTATTAAAATTGCCGATATCACTAACATTACAAAAGTAGATATAATTGGTACAAATCTTTTTCCACCAAAAAAAGAAAACCCTAGCGGTAACTTAACCTTAGAAAAATGCTGATAATTAAATGCTACAACCAATCCAGCAAGAATACCAACTAATGTATTTGCAGATTTTTTAAACGCTAGAGGAACCTCTTCAATAGGAATTCCTCTAAATAATGCTACTGCTTCTGGCGATAACAAAGTAGTTACTACTAAATAACTAACTACTGCACATATAGCTACTGTCATATCTTTTTCTTGAATCATTCCAATTGCAATACCAACCGCAAATAAAAGCGGTAAATTATCAATAATTGCTGTTCCCGATTCTATTAAAAATGCAGCAATTAAATTATTACTCCCCCAGCCAAAGGGATCAATCCAATACCCAATCCCCTTTAAAAGTGCAGCAATTGGCATTACTGACACTGGCAACATCAAAGACTTACCTAATCGTTGTAAATAATTCATCGTTATCCTACCTTATATATATTAATTACCCAAAAAGCATTATAGCCCCCTATCTCTTTACCTTGTAAAATTATACCCTTTAATATCAAAACCTGTCAACAAAAACAATAATTCTAAATTGAGCGTTGACATTATTTAAATTAAACGGTAAAATCTAATTGTGATGTTACTATTAAATTAGGCATTAGCAGTTATTTTATTTATAGCGCTAATGTCTTTTTATTTCATTAAAAATGAAGGGGGGGTGAAAATTAATGAAATTTTTATCAAAAGTGTTTACTTCAAATAAAAGTAACCAGATCTATGCAACCAGTTAGTGGAAAAATTATTAATTTACATGATGTTCCTGATAAAGCTTTTTCAAACAAATTAATTGGTGATGGATTAGCAATTGAAGTATCCACTAATTGTATCTATGCTCCCTGTCAAGGAAAAATAAATATAATTGCTTCAACTAAACATGCATTTGGTATTTTAACACCTGATGGTGTTGAAATATTAGTTCACATTGGTATCCAGTTATTAAAACCTAATGCTGGTAATTATAATTATCAAATAAAAGTTGGTGATTATGTAGATGTTAGAACACCTATTGTTATTTTAAGTGATGAATTACTAAAAAAATATAATTACAAAATAATAACCCCAATTGTAATATGCAACCATCATAATCATCCAATCAAAACAATAACTACTGCCTCAACCATAAAAACTGGTCAAACAATTTATACATATAAATAATTAGCTTCTTTTCAATAAAAAATTTAAGTATTAAAACAACTATAATCTAAAAAGATTCAAACTCTAATGAGCTTGAATCTTTATTTTTTATCTAATTCTCTGTTTCTTATTACTATACAGCAAAACTAATAGACTTATAATACCTGATGATATAAATGTTCCAATACTTATATCATCACTTGTTTTTGTTGCATTTATTATACTGTCTACTGATTTTACAGTATTAACATCATTATTTACTGGTGGATTTGTTGGATTAGCTTCTAATCTAGATATCACTTTTGTTAGAGCTGACACTGCAGCTTCTACTTCTTCTTTTGTTGCTTCTGGATTATTTAATACTGCACTTGCTTTTTTTACTTCAGTATCTATTGCTTTTAATGATGCTGATGTGTAATTAGCTCTATTTAATCCATTTGCTTTATTGATTAAGTCTACCAATAAATCCTTATTTGGTTTTAATCTTAAATTGACAAATGCTTTTACTAACTCTGTATATACTTCATCTACTTCTTCCTGCATTGCATTAACGTTATCTAATACTTCATTTGCACCTGGTAATACTGCCTGTAATGCATTCCATGTAGATTCTATATATTCACTTGCTGTTAGACTAGCTATCTGATTCATCATCTTTTGCAATGCTGCTTTATCTCCTTTGAAGAATTCCAGCATATGCATTACACTAGCTAATCTATCAAATGCATCATCTACTTCTTCTTGTGTTGCATTATCTTTAGCATAAACAATTTGAGCATTTTCTAATGCTGCATTAAATTCTTCTACTACTGCTGGTACTACTTTATCTAACTGCTCTTGAGTTACAGCCTCAGCTATATCAACAGCAATTGATAATGCTGTTTTATTAGTTGACATAGTAGTTTCAGATACTAATACAGTAAATGTTGTTTCTCTACCTTGATAACTTACTGTAATTGTTTGCTTTCCTACTCTATTTTTATCATAACCAGTTATTTGATAATCTGTAATAATTTCTTCGCTTCCATCACTATATATTGCTTTTACTTCTAATCCTTTAAGATCTAATTCTTCATTTATTTTATATTCAAGTTTATCTGGCTGTGTTCTAATAGCTATATCTGTTAAAGTAATTTCTTTTTGAGCTTCAATTTTTATAATCGTAAATGAATGTGGACTTAATTCAATATCTACTGATGATTTATCATTAATGAATTCACTTTTTTCAATTGGAACATTATTAGGATTTTCTAATGTATTTTCAGTTGTGAATGAGCTTCCTGCTAATGTTTGAATCTCTACTTTTTTATCTGTAGCATCAAAACCATCTAAATTAATTTTCATTTTTTTACTATTTGAACGATCAACATTTACAATCGCTACATAAATATTTTCATCATCATCTTTACTAACTAATGTAGAATATGATGCTACCCCATTAGCCATTTTATCCACCTGATCAAATTCTGTAGATAAAATTTGATTACCAAAATTTTTATTAATCATTTCAAAAACTTTTGCTGAAGGAGTAGTAAAAAATTCATAATCCCCTTCACCAGTAATTGTATTTGCGCCTGCTTGTGGTACTGCTTGTATAACTGCCTGTTGTGTAGGTCCTAATGAATCTGCTCCAGAACTATACCAGTCAACTAAACAATGTTTTTGAATATATGGACTTCCTAGACGTACATACTCCATCATTACTTTAACGATATACAATGCATGAGTTTGTGAACGAACCAATGAATCTGTTGATCTAAATATACCATATTCAGAAATTACTGGTACCTTACCTTCTGGTAACATATTAACATAATTTTGAACATGTTTTATTCCTACATCTTCGGCTTTCTTCATTGCTGAATCATAAAATAATTCAGGATTTGCACTTCCACCATCTGGAGTCCCAGAATATGGATGAATGGTTAATCCATCATAATAATCGTTATAACCACGATTATTCATCTTTGTAACAAAACCTTGGGTTTCAAAACTTGAATATATATTACATTCTTTATTACTATCAATTATATTCATTGTCTCTTTCATTGCTTTAGAAATATCTACAAACCCATCTCTTTGTACCTGATAACTTACTCTAATCTCCTGATTTATTGGAGGAATCATTCCATGTATTCCATCGCCAAATGTAAATGATCCATCACGATAATCAATTGTATAAACTTTATCACTGCTACTTGCATTTTCTAATGACTCTACTTTATTCCATTCAGCTCCATTTACAAATACTTGAACACTGTTTTCTACAACCGCTTTAAAATCATTATCTAAAACTGTACCATCTCCACTCATTGGGTTTGGATTTGCATATCTCATATATCGTTTTTGATTAGGAGTTCCATCACTGTCACTAACTGCTTTATTCCAATCATCTTTTAATACTGCATATTGACGGTTAATTTTTACTAGACCACCTTCAATATATGCTTCTTCAGCACCAGCATCTACAAACTGTGTCCAATATTGCTGAGATGTTGTACCATCTGTTCCACCTTGATTATTTTCATTTCCTATTTCAAAATATCTAACATTAAATGGCTCTACATGACCATTTTGAGCACGAACTTGTGCCCAATCAACGCCACCATTTGGATTAAGACCTACTGGGGCATTTAAATATTCGATTAAATCTGCTGCATCTTGTGCTGACCCACGTCCAAAACCATAAACATAAACAATTTCTGAGTTAACATCTTGTGCAAATGTCCCTAACTCATTAATTCCAAAGGTTGGTAATATTCCATGTTGATTAGCATTATTATAAAATCCATGAATTTGTTTAGTTCTACTTTCTAATGGACCTATTGACCCCTTCCATTGGAACAAATTAGATATAGTTCCTCCTGGATAGCGAATTGAACCAAAATTACACTCTTTATACAATTCTACAAAATCATCTTTCATTTTCATATTTGAACTATCAAAAGAACCATAACCATTAAAAGCATAACGATGATTGATTCCAAAAATACTTTCATCAATTGATCTTTCAATATCATTTACATTAATATTAAGATTAATTCTAATTGCTAATGAATATTTATTCATTGCATCCTTTAATAATTCAATTGCAGAGGAAATCATATCTAAACTACTATTAACATCTAGTTTATTAGCCAATTCAATATTTTCTAGTAACATTATTGTCTCAGGTGATGAAGATTCCAATTTATTTGATCCATATAAAATCTCAGCTTGTTCAATAACATCAACCAATTCATCAAATAAAATTATCCCTGCCTTATCATCATAAATAACCTTTGCTTCTTGAGCATTAACTGCTTTTTCATAATAACGAATTTCATCCACAAAACCTCTCATTGATAAAGGATCATTCCCACCATTTTTATGTTTTCCAATCAATAAATCTGTTAAGCTATCTACAATATTATTTCCAGCATCTTTTTGACTATCAAACTGACCATTAATATAATAAGTTATTTTTTTTGTTACAGGAGTATATACATATGTCACATGTTGCCACTTATTAATATCAACACTTTTATCACTATCTACGTCCATTCCATTTACATATGAACTATACTTATTATCTGCTTTTAGTGATAATAAAGTTCGACCACTTCCACTTTGTTGAAGTAAAACAGTTTTTTTAATTCCCCGATCAAATGCAGTATCATATTTATACCATAAAGAAATTGAAAAATCTCCTGCATTTGCATTTATAACATTATTAATACGCATATGACCTTCTTCACCATCACTAAAATGTAGTGATTTGCCAAACTTAGAATCTTCTATTGAAACATTATTTCCCATTAATGTTCCCTGATATTCTTGTCCTACTAAATTTTTTACTGTGTTTCCTTCAACATCTTCAAAATTATAATAGCCTTTTAATTTATCATTTAAATCGACATCCTGTCCTTGGATTGTTGTTGACATAGTCGTAAAAATAGATAATATCATAGCTAAACTCAAAACAATTTTCCCTATTCTTTTCATAAGTTCTCCTTTCAAATAACAAAAAAAAGACCATCCAACTATAAAAGCTGTATGGTCTTGCCTAATTAAATAGTAACAATCCAATTACATTATATCTATCTATTATTTCTATGTCAATATTTTTACTAAATTATTTAATAAATATTCAATATATTTTAGTAAACTTTATCGAAGATCATTAGATCTAACTAAAATAATTGCTCTATTATTTCTTATATAAGAATATTCATCAATTGTTTGATTAGATACACACAATGGATCTTCACGTTTTAAATAATAATTATCTAATGGATAATGAGCATGCTCAATATCAATATAACTATTATCCAAAGCAAATAATGAAAAGTATTTATAACTCCCTTGATCAATCTTATGTTTTCCTGGCTTCAACAACTCAATTACATTTTGTTTATTTATAATTCTAATTTTAACATTTTGATATTTTTCTAATAAACACATCGCACTAAAGAAATGGTCTAAACGACCACCAGTTACCCCATAAACATCAATTTCATCATATCCCTTAGAAATAGCATATTCTATAGCAGCATGAGTATCTGTAACATCTTTTTTTGTTGGTAAACGTTCTATTTCCAACTGTACTAATAAATCTTTATTTATAATAGAATCAAAATCACCAATTGCATATATTGGTTTAATTCCCAGATTAATCAATATTTCGATTCCACGATCAACACCAATATAATCTAAAGAAAAATCCAATTCTTCAGCTAAAGCACCACAAATTCCTATTTTCATTTTAAAGACTCGATTGCTTTACTATAATCATCACTATTAAAAATATAACTTCCTGCAACTAATACATCAACACCAGCTTGATGACATAATTTAGCTGTTGTCTCATTAATTCCACCATCAACCTCAATTAAATAATTATAATTATTATCTTGTTTTAAACTAGCAAGTTTTTTAATTTTATCAACTGCAATAGGATTAAATTTTTGTCCACCAAACCCTGGTTCAACAGACATTACTAAAACTAAATCTAATTTTCCAAGAAAAGGTAACAACACTTCAACATCTGTATTTGGCTTAATAGCTATTCCTACATCAACATTATGATTTTTAACATAATTAATTAAATCATCAATCTCATCTTTAGAGACAGCTTCATAATGAAAAACAATTAGCGAAGCATTACTATCAATGAAATTATCAATATATTTAGACGGTTCACTAATCATTAAATGAACATCTAAATACATATCAGTAACTTTACTGACATCTTTTAAAATACTGTACCCAAATGAAATATTGGGAACAAAATGTCCATCCATTACATCATAATGGATCCATTGGGCTGCCTTTATTTTATCAATTTCATCTTTTAAACAAGCAAAATCTGCTGATAATAATGAAGGTGCTATTTTAACCATATTTACGTTCCTCTTTCTTTTTTACTTCTTGTAAATTCATCAAATAATGTTCATATCGCTCCTTAGAAACCATTCCCCTAGCTACAGCTTCTTTTACCGCACATGATGGCTCGCTATCATGTAAACAACCTCTAAACTTACATTCTTGACTATATTCTTCAAAATCATGATAAGCAACTGCCAACGATTCAGGGGTAATATCTAATTCCAATGATGAAAAACCAGGAGTGTCACCAATATAACCATCATACATTTTTATTAATTCTACATGTCTAGTAGTATGTTTTCCTCGTCCTAATGATTTTGAGATATCATTCGTTTCTAAATTTAAATTAATATCTAAAGCATTTAATAAACTACTTTTACCAACTCCACTTTGTCCAGTTATTACTGTTACTTTATTCTTAAAAACAGCTTTTATCTCATTAATTCCCTGATTATCTTTTGAACTTATCTCATAAACCATATATCCAGCCTTACGATAATCTTCAATATATCTATTTATATCTTTATTCTCTAAATCTATTTTTGAAATAACAATTATTGGTTCAATTTTTAAATGTTCAATAACTAATAAAAATTTATCCAATAATACTGATGAAAAATCTGGTTCTCTAGATGAACTAACAATTAAAGCTTGATCAATATTACATATTGGTGGCCGAATTAAAAAATTTTTTCTTGGTAATAGCTTCATAATATAACCATCTACATATTCTACAAAATCTCCCACAAGCGGTTTTATTTCATCTTTACGAAATTTCCCTCTTGCTCGACATTGAATAATATTATTACCATCTTCTACATAATAAAAACCTGATAATGCTTTAATTATTCTACCTTTTGACATCAATTTCCTCCTTAATCATTCATAGAGTTATCTGGTTTCGAATCATAATAATATAATGTAATCGTCTCATCCTTTTTATTTACTGTACCAAATGATTCAGGGCTCTGTTTCATTACTCTATTAATTTCAATTCTTTCAATTTCTTCATCACTCAATGAATCAGTTGACAATTTACTTAATACAACTTTAAAATCTTTACTCTCTAAACGACTCTTTGCTGCATTAATTTCCATCCCAACAACATTTGGAATTTCAATCTCTAACCCCTTTGATACAGTTAAAGTAATTGTTCGATCAGTTTCATCAGGATCTATCTTATGCCCTTTTTGTAAACTCTGTTCTATAACTGTTCCTTGTGGTTTTTCTGATTGTTTTTCATCAATATATACTTTAAAACCTAAATTATTTAAAACTTCTTTTGCCTTTTCAACATCCATTCCAAGATAATCGCTAATAACTATATAACTTCCTTTTGATACAGTCAAAGTAATTTCTCTATCTTCATCTGTAGGATCAACTTTTTCATCTTTTTCTATACTTTGTTCAATAACTGTACCCTTTGTTTTTGAAGAAACCTCTTTTTCAATAATTACCTTAAAACCTAATTTCTTTAATGCTTTTTCCGCTTTATCAACATCCATTCCAAGATAATCATCTACTACAATATACTTACCTTTAGAAATAGTCAATTTAACAACATCACCTTCTTTTATTGTACTTCCTTTTTTAGGATCAGTTTTGACAATTTCACCTTTTTCATATTCATCAGATAATTCTTCAATTATATCATCACTAATGGTTACATTATATTCTTTTAATAATTCTATAGCCTGCTCTTTATCTTTCCCTTCAAGATCAGGCATTAGATTTGTATCAGGTCTAATATTTGCATAAACAAGAAAAGTAATTACTCCAGCTATAAATATAGTACCTACAATTATTGCAACTTTAGCCTTTATATCCAAATTTTTAAATTTAGTTAATAATTTTTTTAGTCCCTTTTCATCTTTTACTTTATCATCCTGAATTGATTCGGTTGTAGATGCTACATTAGTAGTATTAGCACTATTAAACATTGAACGTGAATCAAGTACAATCGTCGGTTCTGTTTCTGTATCATATACAAATTCTAATTTTTTCTCATTTGGACGCTCCATACAAGTATTAAGATCTTCAAGCATCTCTGTAACATTATGATAACGATCATTAAGATTTTTAGCTGTTGCTTTAATAACTATATTTTCAACCGATTGCAAAATTGAAGGATTAAATTCCAATAATGAAGGAAGATCTTCCTGCATATGTTTTAATGCAATATTAACAGGTGATTCGCCATTAAATGGAACCTCTCCTCTTAGCAATTCATAAAAAACAATTCCTAAAGCATAAATATCACTTTGAACAGTCGCCTTTTCACCTCGTGCCAATTCGGGTGCTAAGTAATGAAGTGATCCCATAATCACATCAGTTTGAGTTACTTGTGCCAATGATTGCATTGAAGCAATTCCAAAATCAGCGATTTTTGCTACACCACTATCAGTTACTAAAATATTTTGAGGCTTCAAATCACGATGAATAATTCCAAGCTGATGTGCTTTAGCAATTCCACTTACTACCTGTTTCATAATATCTATCGCTTCAACAACATGAACTGCACCACGTTTTAAAATCAATTCTTTTAATGTTCTACCAGGAACATATTCCATCACAATATAATACTTATCTTCATCCTCACCAACATCATATATTTCAACAATATTTTTATGTGAGAGTGCTGCTGCTGCACTAGCTTCACGCTGAAATCTAGTCACATAAATTGGATCTTTAGCTAAACTTGTTCTTAAAATTTTAATCGCTATTGTCCTATTTAATATTATATCTTTGGCTAAGTAAACGTCAGCCATACCTCCTTGACCAATCAGTTCCAATAATTCATAACGTTCTGCAATTATTTTTGACATTCTATTTTCCCTCCCGATTATCAATAATAGCTACGGCAATATTATCATAGCCCCCATGTTCATTTGCCAAATCAATCAATTCATCTACCATTTTTGGAACTTTTAAATCTTTACTTAATACTTCTACAATCATTGTTTCATCAAGGCTATTGTATAACCCATCACTACAAAGCAATAATAAACTATCTGCAAATTCTAATTCAATTAAAGAAGGATTCAAATTTGCTTCAGCACCTATCGCTTGCATTAAAACATGTTTTTGACTATGATTTTTTCCTTCTTCTTCACTAATTGCACCACGTTCAATCAGTTCATTAACTAGTGTATGATCTTTTGTTACTTGTACTAGTTTAGCATTTTTTAAAATATAAGCCCGGCTATCACCAACATGAGATATGTATAACATATCATTCATGAAAACAGCCACAACAATTGTCGTTCCCATACCATTATGTTCAATATTCTGCATTGCCATTTTTTTAACGATAATATCAGCTTCATTAATTGTTTCCATTAGCCATTTTTTTACTTCACTATCATTATCAAACGGAGGAATGCAATTAAAACAACTTATCACATGTTCCATTACTACTCTTGATGCTATTTCTCCAGAACGATGTCCGCCCATACCATCACAAACAACTGCAACGATCTGATCTTTTATATTAACAATTATCGATGCCTGATCTTGATTTTTACTTCTTACTTTACCAATATCAGTCTTTGCATAATAGTTCATCATTTCACCCCATTTCGTTTTGCTCTTAATTGTCCACATGCACCATCAATATCACGGCCATGTTCTTTTCTCATCGTTACATTAATATGTAATCTAAGTAATTCACTTTTAAATATTTCTGCCTGCTCTTTAGAACTAGGCTGATACCCATGTTCATCAACACTATTATAAGGAATTAAATTAACATAAGCATTTAATCCTCTTAAATAATGTGCCAGCTGCCTGGCATAAATGATATCATCATTTATATCTTTTAACAAAATATATTCAAAAGTGACCCTTCGGTTAGTCTTACTAATATAATTACTAACCGCCTCTCTCAAATCATCCATTGGATAAACTTTATTTATTGGCATTAACTCATTTCGTATTTCATCATTTGGGGCATGCAATGAGATAGCTAAATTGGTTTGAATTCCTTCTTCACTATATTTATTAATCCCATCAATCAAACCACATGTTGAAATAGTGATATGACGTGCACCAATCGCTAATCCATGAGGATGATTAATGATTCTTACAAAATCCATAACATTATCATAATTATCAAATGGCTCACCAGTCCCCATTACAACAACGTGACTAATTCGCTGTCCTACATCTTCCTGTACCTTTATAATTTGGGCTACGATTTCACCAGCTGTAAGATTACGCTGCTTGTTTAATAAACCACTAGCACAAAATGTACACTTCATGTTACAACCAACCTGGCTAGTTACACATAACGATCTTCCATAATCGTGAATCATCAAAACAGATTCAATTAAACTTCCATCTAATAATTCAAATAAATACTTAATTGTTCCATCTCTAGATACCTGTTTTTCTTTAATCTTTAAAACATCTAAAGTGAACTCCTCATTTAACTGATTTCTCAAATCTTTTGATAAATCTGACATATCTTCAAAACTTTGAGCATCTTTTTGATAAAGCCAACTAAATACCTGTTTTGCTCGAAACGGTTTTTGCTTAATTAAGGCAAAATATTCAGTTAACTGTTCTAATGAATAATCATAAATATTTTTCATCTTACTTTCCTTTTTCTAATTTACACATATAAAATCCATCACTATCATAAATATATGGTAAAATCTTTTTTTCTTCAACTATTTTCATATCTTGATATTTTTCAAGAAACTGTTTAATCATTAATTCATTTTCTTTTTTATTTATAGTACAAGTACTATAAACCATTCTACCACCTTTTTTCAATAAATAGTAGGCATTGTCTAATAATTTTGCCTGCAAAGGAATGATTGTATCCATGGCACTAGAATCATGATACTTTATTTCTGGCTTACGTTTCATTACACCCAAACCACTACATGGAGCATCTAATAAAATTTTATCAAATACAGCTTTTGGATAGTGATCTTTTAATAAAGTAGCATCACCTGCATGCAATTCAACATTATTCACACCTAAACGCTTCAAGTTATCTTTAACCAGCTTAATCTTATGTTCAAATAAATCATAAGCAACTATTTTACCTTGATTATTCATAATAGCAGCTAAATGAGTCGTTTTACTTCCTGGAGCACAACACATATCTAATACTAAATCTGTTTCTTGAGGATCTAATAATGGAGCAATCAACTGACTTGATTCATCTTGAATTGTAACTAATCCATTTTTAAAATAATCTGTATTAGCAATATTACCAGCTTTATATAAAACACCATCTGGTGAAAGATTAGCCTCACTAAAATTTTCATCTTTTAATAAATCCGTCTTTGTAATTTTTAGTGTATTAACTCTTGCAGCTCTTGTAGGAGGAGTATTGTTATGTTGACAGATTTTCCTTGCTGTTTCAAAATCATACTGTTTACTTAACATCTTAATAATCCATAGTGGATGACTTGTTTCAATTGATAACTTTTTAAATTGATCTGTCTCATCTATTTCACGTTTTCCATTACGCAAAAAGTTTCTTAAGATTGCATTAACAAATTTTCCTGCAAAATTATCGCGTTTTTTAGCTAAATAGACAGCCTCATCAATTACTGCATAATCAGGAACTTTATCTAAAAAAATAAGTTGATACAAAGACATTAATAAAATCATTTTTTCACGACTTTTAATTTTCTTTCCTTTAACATACGGTGCTAATTGATATTCAAGATATAACTTATTTTGTATAGTCCCATAAACAATTCGGGTTGCTAAATCTTTATCACTTCTTGATAATCTACTATGTTCTAAATAATCATTTAATGTAATATTTAAATAACTTTGTTCATTTTGATATTTTATTAATACTTCTAATGCAATTGTTCTTGCCATATAAAATCCTTTCTATATTTGATTATAGGGATTAAAATCACAAACAACATTAACTTTATTCCCTTTTTTATTATAAAAATCACTCATCTTTTCTAATACTGGGTATAACAATTTACTATTAGTAAATTTAATCATAATCCTTTTACGATAAATATCTTGCATACGATAAATCAAACTATTAGCAGGACCAAGAATTACCATATCTTCTAATTGTTTTTGTAGGTAAGCTTTAATTTGTAAAGCACATTGATCAACTACTGTCTCATCTTTTCCTTGAATTAAAATACTCACTAAATGAACATAAGGTGGATAAATCGCCAACCTTCTGGTTCTCATTTCTTCTTGATAAAAACTAAGATAATCGTGATTCTTGACACATTGTAACACAAAATGCTCTGGATTGTATGTCTGTATCATTACTGTACCTTCTTTTTTTCCACGACCACTACGCCCTGAGACCTGTTCAAGTAACTGAAAAGTACGTTCATTAGCCCGAAAATCAGGAATATTTAAACTTATATCAGCATTTAAAACTCCTACAAAAGTTACATTTTCAAAATCTAATCCCTTAGCTATCATCTGTGTTCCTAATAAAATATTACCTTCTTTACGTGCAAACTGATCTAAAAGTTTTTGATGTCCATCTTTTTGTTTTGTTGTATCAACATCATATCGAATTACTTTAGCTCCCTTAAAATTAGTTTCTAGCTGTTCTTCAACTTTTTGGGTTCCTGTTCCTACTAATTTTAATTGTTCCCCTGAACAATGTGGACAAATTTTTGGCATTTCAATTTGATGTTCACAATAATGGCAACGCAATTTGTGATCAACTTTATGATATGTCAATGTCACATCACAGTGAGGACATTTAATTACTTCACCACAGTCAAGACATCGAACATATGTAGCATACCCTCGTTTATTTAACAACAAGATTACTTGTTCGCCACAATCAAGACAAGCTTGAATTTTTTCTTTCATAGCTTTAGAAAAAAGAGAATAATTTTTATTTCTGATTTCCACAGCCATATCAATCAATTCAATCTTTGGCAATGGAAACTGATTAATCCGCTTAGGGAGTTTATATAAATCATAAACTCCTTTTTGTCCTCGACTATATGATTCTAATGAAGGAGTTGCACTTCCAAGAATAACTGGACAATTATGATACTTACCACGAATCCGAGCAATTTGAATAGTTTGATAACGAGGTTTAGTTTCCTGTTTATAACTAGAATCATGTTCTTCATCCAAAATAATTAACCCAATCTTTTCCAATGGCGCAAAAATTGCACTACGAGCACCAACTACTATTTTTACCTCTTCATTTATGATTCGACGATATTCATCATAACGTTCACCAGATGATAATTTAGAATGTAAAATCGCAACCTGTTTACCAAATTTATGTTTAAAGGCATTAACCATCATTGGAGTTAATGAAATTTCAGGAACTAACATTAATACTGTTTTATTATTTTTAATCACATATTTTGATAAGTGTAAATATACTTCTGTTTTTCCAGAACCTGTCACTCCATGAATTAGAGCTGTATGGTATTTATTTATTTTACTTATAATCCCGCCAACTATTTTTTGCTGATCTGGTGTAAGAGGAAATTCATGTTCTTTTTTTTGATTATCTAGATATGGATCACGATATATTTCTTCATCAATTACTAATACGGCTTTTTGTTCAATTAATTTATTAAGCAGCGCTCGACTATAAGGAAAATCTTTTAATGGAATATTTGCATATTCTTTTAAAAATTGATATGCTTCCTGTTGCTTAACAGTATTAACTACAATATTTTTATTAATTACTTTTATTACTTTTTGATATTTAATCCCAACACTTTTATTAGTACTTGGTTTTAATTGTGGTGGCAACATTGTTTGAAGGCAACTTATTCTGGGAGACAAAGTCAGCTTTGCAAGAGTTAAAGATAATTCCTGCAGTTCCTGATTCAATAAAGGTCTTTCATCAATTATCTCACTAATATAACGATATTTAAATCCAGCTATTTTTTCCAGTTCTTCCTTTGTCATGCTACTATATTCACAACCTAATACATATCCAATAATCCGTTGATATCCAAAAGCAATTGCTACCCGTACTCCACCCATGATTTCTTCATTAGCCAAATAATCAAATGCAGTATCCAAAGCATGAGTTGGATGCTCTACTAACACTTGTACAATATACACCATCATCATCTCCAATTTTATCTTATTCTATCACATCAAAGGGATAAATTAAAAGAGCTGAGCAGCTCTTAGATATATTACATTTAAAACAATTAATAATACCCCTTAAATAAATTACAATACATTTTAAAATTCGTACTAATATGCAATATGATAATTTTTAAACAACTATACGATTTTGGAGCCTGTGCACTAACCATTGCATGATCAAGTTTAAATTTACGTGCATAATGATCAGCTTTACGAAGATGCCAGCTATTAGTAATAACTAAACAGTTTTTTAAATTATATGTATCCATTATCTTTTTTGTATACATTAAATTATGATATGTACACATTGATTTATCTTCCTTGAAAATTACATTTTGTTCAATTCCTAATTCAAGTGCATAATTTTCCATAATATCAGCTTCTTTATATTTATTTTTAACACTACCCCCAGAAAAGATAATAAACTTTACTTTTCCTTCATTATATAATTCAATGGCTTTATCAACTCGTGATTTCATAATTTTTGATGGTTTACCATCATTATTAGCAGGATAACCACAAACTATTGCACAATCATATTTTACATATTCATACTTCTTTTTTGGTCTTTTAAACACTGTTATAAAAACAACAAGATTGATCAACCCAAACCATCCAACTATCTTTTTCAACATATTTCCACCTTCTTTCCATATTTCCCAGGAAATACGACAAAAGGGAATCAATGTCCCCTTTTCTTTGCTTTACGTTTTTCCTGTTTTAAACGAAACAAATAATTTCTTCTATTCTTTTCTAACTTTCCTTGATTAAATTTCTTTATTTGTTTATTTTGTTCATATTGCTTTTTTAAAGCTTGCATAGATTTTGTTCCAACAGATAAATTTAAACTTTGTTTTTTAATTATTCGTTGCATTCGTTTAGGATTTTTAGGTTTATTTTTCAACCTTTCATGATACTGAGCTCTAAAAGATAAAGTATAGTAATTATATAAGATAAACTTATATATATCACCATCTTTTGGTTCACTACCAAAAACAATTTTTTCAACATAAATATCTTTACCATCTCTTACATAAAACATCCCAATCCAAAACGGATCTTCAAAAAACACATTTAATTCCATAAAGCTCTCCTCCTTAAAATAATACCAAAGAAAGGACAACCTAAGGAGGCAGGTTACTGACAGTTAATAACTGCGCCTGGACTACCAACCAGACAGTGTTTTTATCTTTGTAATTCTATTATAACTTATTTCTCTTGTTTATTTAAGAAATTACACCCAATAAGCAAAATTACCCAAACAACAGCTACTATCAATAAACTAATATTAACATTATTATTTAAATAAAAATAAACTTTTAAATCATCATATAAACTCATCAATAATACTAATATAATAATAAAAACAAACATATATGGCAACTTTAACTTACCATCATCTTTTTTCATTACCTTAAACAATTTTTTATCAAACACTTTAAAAGCATCCAATAACATATATACACCTATAATAGAGCCTACAAAAATAAGATCAGTAGGACAAAAAATTAAATTTGTACTTAAATTCCCCTCAACTATTTGAGCAAAGTATAAAATAAAAACAACACCAGGATAAAAAATATATATAAATAATTTGAAATATTCTTTAAATCTTTCCATCTTTCCTCCATTAAAAATCAGGGATTTTTACCCCTGATCAACATGATGTTCTCTAATAATTTTTGCAATTTTATCCTTTGCTTCAAGAATATCATCATTTTCAACTACATATTTATATTCACCTTTTGTAGCTATTTCTTTCCTTGCTTTAGCCAAACGCTGCTGCACAATTTCCTCATCTTCTGTTCTTCGTCCTCTAATTCTTCTTTCTAATTCTTCCATACTTGGCGGTACAATAAAAATTGTTGTTGCATATGGACATTTTTTCATGACCTGAAGAGCACCCTGAACCTCAATTTCTAATACTACATTTTTTCCCTCATCAAGCAATTGATCAACATAATCTTTAGGGGTTCCATAATAATTCCCAACAAATTGAGCCCACTCTAATAATTTATCTTCATCAATTTTCTTTTTAAATTCATCCTCTTCAACAAAAAAATAATCAATTCCATCTTTTTCTGCTGGACGTGGCCTACGTGTTGTCATAGAGATTGAATAAGCCAAATTCAAACTTTCATCCTTGAACAATTCTTCTCTTACTGTTCCTTTGCCTACACCACTAGGACCACTTAGAATTATTAACATTCCTTTTTCCACATTAACACCCCTTTTTTAGTTAAGTTCATCATACAAAATACACCTTATAATGTCAATTGTTTTCAATCTATGTTATACTATTTTGGGTGATAATAATGGCTTATGATGGAATAATGATGCATCAAGTAATAAAAGAATTAAACAATACTATAACAGGTGGTAGAATTAATAAAATCTATCAAATATCTAAATATGAATTATTAATACAAATACGAAACAATCGAACAAATTATAAGTTGCTACTTTCTTGCCATCCTATGTATGCAAGAATTCAATTAACGAACTTAATCTATCCTACTCCTGAAAGTCCAAATCCTCTAACAATGTTATTTAGAAAACATCTTGAGGGTGGATATATAAAAGAAATAAATCAAATTGAATTAGATCGTATTTGTCATATTCTTTTTGGTTGTCATAATGAATTTGGGGATTATGTAGAATATCATTGTTTTATTGAAATAATGGGTAAACATTCAAATATTATTCTCTGCAATGAAAACAAAAAAATTATTGATTGCCTTAAAAGAATAACTCCAAATATAAATAGTGAACGCTTTGTACAGCCTGGAGCAATATATTATTTTCCTCCAGTAAATTACAACAAATTAAATCCTTTTAATCATGATTTTATTGAAAATAATAATTTATCTAAAGTATACCAGGGAATGTCTCCAATTCTTTCAAAAGAAATTCTCTTTAGGCATGATAATGGAAATGACTTTAAAACTATTATAAATGAAATAAAAGAAAGTAATCATTTATATATTAGTAACACAGGTGAAAAAGAATATTTTCATTTAATTCCTCTAACACATCTACAAGTAACACCACAAGAATATCCATTATTTGATGGTCTTGATCAACACTTTGATTTAATTGATCAAAAAGAACGAATAAAACAACAAACTTCTAATTTATTAAAATTCATATCTAATGAATACCAAAAAAATATTACTAAATTATCAAAATTGCAGGCAACATTAGAAAGTTCAAAAAACAGTGATGAATATCGTATCATTGGTGATTTATTATATTCTAATTTACATTTATTAAAAAAAGGAATGAAACATATTAAATTAGATAATTATTATGATAATACTAAAATTATGATTGATTTAGACGAAAAACTCAGTCCAAAAGCTAATGCTCAAAAATATTATAACAAATATCAAAAAGCAAAAAATTCAATTAATGTATTAAATGAACAAATAAACTTAACCAAAAAAGAAATAGAATATTTTGACAGTTTATTAACATTAATGGATAATGCATCATACTATGATGCATTAGAAATAAAAGAAGAATTAGAAAATTTAGGTTATTTAAAAAAGAAAAAGAAAATAAATTCTATTCGCAAAAACAAAAAACCAGCATTTGAAACATACTATACAAAAGATGGAATTGAAATATGTATTGGCAAAAACAATCTTCAAAATGATTATCTAACCTTTAAACATGCTCACCGCTATGATACATGGTTCCATGTTAAAGACATGCCTGGCAGTCATGTGATTGTTAAAGGGGATCAATTAGATGAATATACGATTCGTCTTGCTAGTAATATTGCTGCCTACTTTTCTAAAGGTAAAAATAGTAGCAGTGTCCCTGTTAACTATACCTTAGTTAAGACTCTAAAAAAACCAAATGCAGCAAAACCTGGACAAGTTATTTTAGATAAATACAAAACTATTTATATAGATCCTGATGCCAGCTGTTTAGAAGAGTTAAGAAAAAAATAGATGCTTTAAGCATCTATCTTTTCTAACGTTTACAACCACATCCACATCCACCACTATTAGTAGTGTTATACATTCCATTGATTACTGATTCTCCATCAGTTGCATTAATACCACTGTTATCATATGCAGGTGTTGCATTAGCAGCATTTGCATATGGATTTCCATTGTATTGAGTCATAAAAGTACGTTCATAGCGTGGATAATATCGTGGATAATAAACAACATTATTAACATGACGGCATTCAATTGGGCAAATAATTGGTTGTTCTACATATTGATTAGAGCAGCTTGTACAAACTTTTCTTGGTGCAACAATTGGAGTAGCACGGCAACTATTCATGTTGTTATTCCATCCACATCCATTACAACTATTACAACCACATCCTGAGTTCCAAAACATCATTACCACCTCCTTTAATATACTATATGTATTTTAAAATTTTGTGCTAAGGCAAATCACACAGAAAGGAAAAAAATATGAAATTTATAAAATGGGATACTGTTGAAAACATCGAAGCCTATACTATAACTAAAAAATTAGGTGATATGTCATATAATAACAAGAATAAAGAATTAGTTTTAAACAATCGTAAGCAACTAGCTAAAATATTAAACACTGATTTAGATCACATGATTGCCCCCCATCAGATTCATTCAACTAATTTTAGAGAAGTTAGTCTTAAAGATGGAGGCTCTGGAATGTATTGTAAAGATGATGCCATTATTGACACAGATGCTCTTTATACTAAAGATGCTGATTTATTTTTATTGTCGTTTCATGCTGATTGTACTCCTATTTTACTCTATTCACCAGAAACTAATATTATTGCGGCTATACATTCAGGATGGCTAGGAACAACAAAACAAATTATCTCTAAAGTTACAAAACATTTAATCGAAAAAGAACATTGTAATCCCTCAACAATGCTTGCATACATTGGTCCTTGCATATGTCAAAATTGTCTTGAAGTAATGGATAATGTCATTGACTTAGTAAAGGAAATGGATTTTGATGCAACTCCATTTTATAAAAAAACAGATGAAACACATTATCTTCTAGATAATAAAGGTTTAAACAAACAAATGTTATTAAATCTTGGATTATTAGAAAATAATATTACAGTATCCCCCTACTGTACTGTTGAAAATGATGATTTATTTTATAGTTACCGCAAACATAAAGACAGTGGAAGAAATATTACGATAATTAAAAGAAAGGCTTGACTAGCCTTTCTTTTCTTTAACAATTTCATGCATAACTTTAGGAATCAAATTAATTAGTTTACTTGGAATTACTGTATATGAATTATCACCGATAACATCACCACAGCTGCCATGTAAATAAGTACCTAAAATAGCTGCATCTTTAGGTAAGTAGCCTTGTCCTACAAAACTTGAAATCATCCCCGCTAATACATCTCCCATCCCTGCTGTAGCCATAGCTTTATTAGCTGTAATATTTCGATATATTTCTTTACCATCTGTAATAATAGTATTTGGACCTTTTAAAACCACAATAACTCCATACTCTAGTGCAAAACGATGAACTTTTTCAACCATTTCTAATTCATCATTACAAGAGCATAATCTTTTAAACTCACCATAATGCGGGGTTAAAATAACTGGCATTGAACATATTTTTAATAAATCTAAATGATTAGATACAATCGTCAAGCCATCACCATCAATAACCAAAGGACATTTAGTATTCTTTATTGTATCAATAACATATCGTTCACTTTGTTCATTTAAACCTAATCCAGAACCTATTAATATTGCATCACGATTTTCATATACATTTAAATCCAAACTATCTTCTCTAAGCAAAGAAGTACATTCAGGAATAGCTGTTGATAAAGCATCAATAACCTTTTCACTTGAACATACACAAACTATTCCACTACCACTATATACAGCTGCTCTAGAGGCCAACAGTGAAGCACCACGGTAGTAATCACAACCAGTGATATGAAGAACCTTTCCATAAACTCCCTTATGTCCATAATAACTACGAGACTTTAAATGATGCTTAACCCATGAAGGACTAACCAATTTAGCCAACCCTAATTCATGGCGTAAATCTTTTACATCTAATAATTCTATCGCAATTTCTCCTGTATACATATGACATTCTTCATTTAAAAACGCTTGTTTTATAGCAGTAAGTGTCACCGTTTTATTGGCACAAACAACTTCACCATAAGGAATTCCAGTATTAGGATTTAACCCTGTAGGTATATCTATAGCAATGATATTAATATCATATAAACTATTAATTTCATTAACTAATCTCTTGGCAATTCCCCTAACCCCACTATTTAAACCAAAACCAAACATCGCATCTACAACTACATCTGCTTTTCTAGCATCTCTTATGAATAAAGGAATATCTTCTTCATCCATAAAAGTAATAGGCACCTCCATTTCCTGAGCCTGATCAATATAATAATTATTTGCTCTAGATAATTTATCAGGATTACCAAAACAATACAACTTGACATTTCTTGCTCTTAAATGTAATTTTATTCCTAAACTTAATCCATCAGCACCATTATTTCCTGGTCCACAAACAATTACAATATTATTATAGTCTTTACAATGCGGTAAAATTGCATTACTAGCTTTATCTACTAATTCTTCAATAGAGTACCCTGCTTTTAATAAAGCTTCATCATACGCTTTCATTTGTTTACTTGTTGCAACATACATATTATCACCAATACTTTCTATTTTTTATGTATTAATTATAAAACAAATGAAAGAAAAAACCTACATATATTATATTTTTAATTAACAAACTATTAATAATCAATTAAAAAAGGAATCAAATAAGATTCCTTAAGTTATTTTTATATTCAATTGTTTATTTTACTCTTACCGCACAAACAAAACCTGAACCTGAAACAGATGAAATTTTAACCACATCCCCTGTTTGAGGAGCATGAATATACTTTCCACCACCAATATAGATTCCAACATGTCCAGACTTCCATAAAATATCACCTGGCTGAGCGGCAGAAACACTAATTTGTGTTCCAGCATTCTTTTGTCCTGAAGATGAATGTGGTAAAGAAACTCCTACTTTTGCATAACACCATTTGACAAAACCAGAACAGTCAAATGCATTAGGTCCTTCAGCTCCCCACTTATAAGGAGCCCCCAATTTAGAATAAGCAGCAGATAAAACAGCATTTCCATAATCATTTTCTGGTGCTAAACCAGCATATACTTTATTAATTTTTACAGCCAAAGAAACACTACCTACATTACCAGCTTCATCTTTTACAGTATATGTTGCAGTTTTGCTACCTGCTTTATCAGTTTTTGGTGCAGAAATCTCAACCTTAGCTTTTACATCTCCATCTTTGTTATCAACCGCAGATACAAGATAAGAACTAAAATCTACTGTATCACCAGCATTAATAGTAATTGTTGATTCACTTAATGTAATAACTGGTGCACTTAAATCTTTTACCACAACATTCAATTTACTTTCCGTAATATTTCCAGAACTATCTTGTACTGATAATTTCAAAGACTGCACTTCATCCATTTTTAAAGTATCAACAGTTCCTTCAACATTTGGTATTAATACACCATCTAAATTATCAACAACATTTACATAATTATTTAAATCAAATACACTACCATAATCAACTGTAACATTTTCTCCATGTAATAAATTAATAACTGGTGCTTCTAAATCACTTACTGCAAAAGTAAATGTTTCAACAGCTTCATTTCCAGAACTATCAGCAACTTTCAAAGTTATATCCTGGAGACTTGGCACCTCTGTATTTAAAACAGCACTCGCTTCAATAAATGGTGTTACATCACCATCAACATTATCAGTAGCTTTTAGATAACTTGAAAAATCGGCACTACCTTTTACAGGTACATCAATAGTATACCCTCTGCTTGTTCCAAGCATTTCAAATTTAGGTTTTTCATTGTCAACAACAGTAACCTTAATTTTCTTTCTTGCTTCATTAGCACCTTGATCAACAGCAACAACTTCTACATCATATGTTCCCAATTGATTTACATTTAATGAAGAAGTATCAGCAGTAACATCAATCAATTCTCGGCTATCTTTATTGTCAGTAATATCAATACTAGCTAAATCAAATTTTTCTCCAAAAGGAATTTCAATTTGTTTAGACTTAATTTCAGGTTTTTCTTTATCAGTTGCAGCATATCCAACAAGCATAAAACTTGCAACAGCTGCAATCGGAATGAACATTGCTTTACGATTAATAATATATTCATTAAACACGTTTTTAAGCTTAGTCTTAATATTTATATCCATTCGTTACCTCCTTTCAATAATATATCCATTTATAATTATATTACTATTTATTCCAAAAATCCACCTATGAAAGCTGTTTCATTTTTGTCACTTTCTCGTATCCTAAGCCTAGCTTAGCTTTTAGAAGAAAAATTTTTTTAAACTTTCTTTAGATTTCCTTAAGATTTTACTTAGTACTAAATTTAAATTACTATATCCATAAATATATCTAGTTATTCTATACTTTTTAAAGATTCCACCATATCAATATTATTTAATACTTTTCTCATTATCAAGTCAATAAATGATGTAAATAATATCGTTATAACAATAGCATAAATATAACTCATCAAATTAACACTTCGTACAAACATTGCCACTTCAACTTCAACAGTAGCAATAATAAACATATGAAGTAATTTTCCTATTCCTAGTCCTGCAAAAGCTCCAATCAATCCTAAAATCTGATTTTCTCTAAATACATAATCATAAACTTCCCTTGAATAAAAACCTAAGACTTTAATAGTTGCAATTTCACTTTTACGCTCCTGAATATTAATATTCGTTAAATTATAAAGAACAATAAAAGCCAATGCTCCTGCACAAGTAATCAAAATAACTACCACACTATCAATACTTCCCATCTGGTCTCTAAAATCTTTAGAAATTCCTTGAATAAAATTTACTGAGTTAATTTTATCATTTTGGTTGCAGTATTTACTTATATCTTTTTGATTACTACTATCAACTAAATTAAAATAAGAATAATTTTTCAAAACCTGATTATTAGTTAAATCATGATAAAACTGCTCACTCATATAAATATGATGTTGAAAATGCAAATACATTACACCACTGACTTTAACTTGATAATCTTCATTATCTATTTTAATTTTAATCTTATCTCCTACTTTCACCTTTAATAATTCTGAAAGCTTAGCTGAAATTATTACACCATCATTTTCCAGTTTTAATTTTTTATAATCATGATAATCTTCAAACTTTATATATTTGCTTAACTCCTGATTATTTTCAAATACTTCCAATGTTCCATAATGTTCCTTATTGCCATATATACTAATTGTTTTTCGATAAAAACTTTCACTTTCTTTAATATTATCAAGTTGATTAAACTTTTGCTGTTCCAATTTTAATTCCTCTTGGCTTAAATTTTTATTAAAAGTAGCAACCCCATCATATGTCCATATTTCGCCATATTGTTTATCAGCTAAAGTTGAAACAGAATTTTTAATTCCAAAACCAACAACAATCAATGCTGTACATCCCGCAATTCCAATAACTGACATAAAGAAACGTTTCTTATATCTAAAAATATTTCTCATTGTAACCTTTTGATTAAAAGATAATCTTTTCCAAATAAAAGTAATTCTTTCTAAAATTATTCGTTTACCCATTTTTGGCGGTTTAGGTCTAAGCAAGTTTGAAGGTGTTTCATTTAATTCCTGATATACTACTAAATAAGTAACAAACATAGTAATAGCAACAGAAACAACAAATGTTTGGATACATATAAAACCATCAAAAGTTGTATTAATATCTGCTCCAACAGTAAATAACATTTTATTATATAAGAAATAAATAATTCCTGGAAAAAAATACACTCCTAAGATAATTCCTAAAACACTTGCGAAAAAGGTCGCTAAAAAAGCATAAATAAGATATTGATTTATAACATCCTTTTTATCATAACCTAAAGCTCTAAACGTTCCACTTTGAACTCGTTGTTCTTCTACCATTCTAGTCATTGTTGTAAGACTTACTAAAGCTGCTACTAGAAAGAAAATTAATGGGAATACCACTGCTAAAGCTTCCATTGATTCACATGTTGAAATATAGCTTAATACACTAGCATTTTCTTCTCTAGTCAATGACACCAATTTACCTTTGGGAATATCTTTAAGATCGTCACGACCATTATCTAATTGTGACTTTGCTTCATCTAGTTTAATTTTGGCATTATCTAAATCTAATTTGGTTTGATCTAATAATATTTTGGAATCATCTAACTGTTGTTTTGATTTTTTTAAAATTATCTCTGTATTATCAAGTTGTATTTTAGATTCATCTAAATCTTTTTTACTTTTTTCCAATTTAACTTTTGTTTGATCTAATAATATTCCTTTAGTATCTAATTCATTTTTACTTTGATCTAATTTTTCTTTTAAATTTGTATATGTTGTTTGTAAAATTACTAAATTATCTTTTGTTTGATCTAAAAAAACTTTTAATTCTGTTAGAGATTCTTCAGGAATTCCTGCTTCTATATATTCATTATATTCTTTTTGTTTTTCTTCATATATTTGATTTAATTGCTGATATTTAATTAACAATTGATTGTATTGCTCAAGTCCTTCTTGCCATTCATTCACCCCTTGATCAAATTGTGTCTTACCATCAAGATAAGCTTGCCATCCTTGTTCATATTGTAACTTACCTTCATTATATTTAATCAGACCATTTTGATACCCTTGGTACCCTAGATCATATTGCTTCAAACCTTCCTGATACTGTTGAAAACCATTTTGATATTGTATTAATCCCTCGTTGTATTCAGATTCACCTGCTAATAAATCTTTCTCTCCCTGATTAATTTCTTTATTAGCATTATCAACTAGTTTTTTATTAGTTCTATCAATTTCATCAGTTAAAAGCTTTTTGATCTGTTTATTAACTTTCTTTACATAATCTAGATACTCATCGCTAAATACACTATATTTATTAGGATTTTTCAAGGATATTCTTAGTTCATTAACAACTATATCATCTTGTAAATCATATAATTCTTGTGGTAATGCTAAATCTTCATTACCATCTGATAATATTTCAACAAAACCATCATTTGTTCCATCACCTAATGTATTTGTTCCTCGTTCAATAGTACTAAAATACCGGGAATCATTAACTAATCCTGTTACAATAAATTCTTTAATACCATTATTATTACTTAAAACAATCTTATCACTAATCCCCACCTTATTTCTTTTCGCAAAGTTATAATCAACAGCACACTCATCTTCCTTTACTGGTAACTTTCCATTTACTATTTCCAATCTATTAACCTTATTATTAAAATTTTTATTAGTATATACAGTAACTCCTTTACTACTATCTCTAAAATTTACCAAAGCATCAAAACGATTTCCACATTCCACCACTTCAACTTCTTCAATTTCTTTAACTTTATCAATAACATCAAAGTCAAATCCTAAAGTAGCTATATAGTTAAGATCATTATATTTATACTTGTTTAAATAATCATTCATCGTTATTTCCATTATTGATGAAGTATGACGTAATCCTGCAAAAAAAGCAGCACCTAAAAAAACAATACAAAAAATAGATAAAAATCTAGCTTTTGTTTTACGAATTATTTGAACTTGATTCTTTACATATGCCCTTTTTTTCATATTACCACTCGATTTCCGCTATTGCTTTAGGATTCTTATTCATACTCATTGATGCCACTTGACCATTTTTCAAATGAATGACACGATCTGCCATTGGTGCTAAAGCGCTATTATGAGTAATTACAATTACTGTCATCTCATATTTATCACACATTTCTCTTAATAATGCTAAAATTGCTTTACCAGTTTGATAATCTAATGCGCCTGTTGGTTCATCACATAACAATAGTTTTGGATTCTTAGCTATTGCTCTAGCAATCGCAACCCGCTGTTGTTCACCACCAGATAATTGTGCTGGAAAATTATTCATTCTTTTTTCAAGCCCTACACGATTTAAGACCATTTTTACATCTAGGGGATTTTTAGAAATCTGTGTTGCTAATTCAACATTTTCTAATGCTGTTAGATTTTGAACAAGGTTATAAAATTGAAATACAAATCCAATATCATCCCTTCTATATTGTGTTAACTCTTTTTCTCCATATTTAGCAACATCTTTACCATCAACTAAAATTTTACCACTTGTTGCTTTATCCATACCACCTAACAAATTTAAAATCGTTGTTTTCCCCGCACCAGATGGTCCTACAATAACAACAAATTCACCTTTATCAATTTTAAAATCCACCCCATCAGAAGCATTAATTTCTATATCACCTATCTTATATGTTTTTTTTACATTATCAAAAACAATGAAATCATTCATTTCTGTCACTACCTTTCTTTAGACATTAATAATTATATCATGAAAAAAACTATGATTAAAGAAGACCATATTTTAAGCTAATATTATTTG
>OFHN01000535.1_pt1 | contig 34270 bp, 40 predicted proteins | sample 1521321 | NCBI WGS metagenome assembly OFHN01 (sample SAMEA3504130, study PRJEB24116) | mouse gut metagenome | biome: mouse gut; feature: mouse-associated habitat; material: faeces | place: Denmark | collected 2011
GCCGCAATCGGCGGGGTTATCCGGTCGCTTCGCTCCCTCTACGCAAAAAGAGGGGCCTTACGGCCCCCCTTTTCACACTTTTCCCCCTCTTCCCCGCAAGGGCCTACTCCTGGGAAGAGGCTTTTCGACAGACTAACAGGCGGTTCTCACCGCCGCCTGCTTCTTTGTCCCCGACATTCCGCGAAAGGAGTGATCCCATGCGCCCCAGCAAGAGCCGCAGCCTCTTTTTGCTCCTGTGCATCGCCCCGGCCGCAATCCTCTATCTTCTCTTTATGATTCTGCCCACCTTCAACGTCTTCCGGATGTCCCTCTTCGAGCGGGGGGCCTACTCCCCCAAGGAGACCTTTGTGGGACTGGCGAACTTCCAGGCACTCCTCAAGGATACCAAGTTTATCGTCTCCATGCAGAACACCATCCTTCTTATCGTCACTGTCACCATCATCACCTTTTTCTTTGCCATCGTCTTTGCCGCCATCCTCACCAGGGAGAATATCCGGGGACAGAACTTCTTCCGCATCGTCTTCTATATCCCTAACATCCTTTCGGTGGTGGTTATCGCCGGCATCTTCTCCGCCATTTATAAGCCGGAAAACGGGATGCTCAACAGCATTCTCTCCTTTCTCTCCGGCCAGACGGTGATGGTGCTGTGGAAGGATCAGCCTATGGTTATCGCCAGTGTCATCATCGCTATGGTGTGGCAGGCCATCGGCTACTACATGGTGATGTACATGGCCTCTATGGCCGCCGTCCCCGTCACCCTCTACGAAAGCGCAGGGCTGGACGGCGCCGGGCGGCTGACCCAGTTCTTCCAGCTCACCCTCCCCCTTATCTGGACCAACATCCGCACCACCCTCACCTTCTTCATCATCTCCACCATCAATATGGCTTTCCTCTTTGTCAAGGCCATGGTGGCGAAGGGGATGGCCGACGTGGGCCTCAGCTTTATGTACGCCCAGAAGGACGCCGGCCTTTACGGCTATTCCATGGCGGCGGGCGTGGTGATTTTCCTCTTCTCCTTCCTGCTTTCCGCCCTGGTGAACTGGGTGACACGGCGGGAAGTCCTGGAAATGTAAGGAGGCCTCCCTATGACAAAAGAGAAAAAAGGCGTTTCTGCCGAGACCCTGTATAAAATCTTTATCTATGTGGTGCTCATCACCCTGGCGGTGGTCATCATCGTGCCGGTGGCCTGGGTGTTCCTGGCCTCCATTAAGCAAAACAGCGAATTCTACGGCAACCCCTGGGCGCTGCCTGCCGGCTTCTACTGGCAGAACTTTGTGGACGCCTGGAACGCCGCCAGCATGGGCAGCTATATGATGAACTCCGTTCTGGTCACCGCCCTTTCCCTGGCTCTGCTGCTGGTGGTGGCTCTGCCTGCGGCCTACTGCCTGGCCCGGTTCCGCTTCCGGGGACGGGGCTTCCTCAACACCGCCTTTATGGCGGGGCTGTTCATCAACGTCAACTACATTGTGGTGCCCATCTTCCTGATGCTTCGGGACGGGGACGCCTTTCTGAAAAAGGCGGCGGGCGGCGCTTTCCTCCTCAACAACCTCTTTGTGCTGGCAGTGGTCTATGCCTCCACCGCCCTGCCCTTCACTATCTACCTCCTCTCCGGCTACTTTGCCACCCTGCCCCACGACTTCGAGGAGGCCGCCTACATCGATGGCGCCACCTACGGACAGGCCATGGTCCGCATCATCTTCCCCATGGCCCAGCCCTCTATTATCACCATTATCCTCTTCAACTTCCTCTCCTTCTGGAACGAATACATCATCTCCATGACGCTGATGAGCAGCGCCACCGGCCAGAAAACGCTGCCGGTGGGACTCCTTAACCTGATGCAGGCCCAGCAGTCCTCGGCCCAGTATGGCATCCTTTACGCCGGGCTGGTGCTGGTGATGCTGCCCACCTTGATCCTGTATATGTGCGTGCAGAAGAAGCTGACCCAGGGCATGACCGTGGGTGGACTGAAAGGATGATACCATGAACTTTTGGAAAGAGCATATGGGCCTGCGGGCACTGCTTATCACCGTTTTCTTCTTCCTGGGCCTGGGGCTGGTGATTTTTGGCTGGACCCTAAAGGGACAGCTGGCCGGTCTGGGGCTGATGATGGCCGGTGTGGTGCTGCTGCTGGCGGCGCTGATGATTTACAACAAACCCTTTGAGCATTAGGAGAAAAAATATATGAGCGAACAACTGACCAAAGGCCGGGTGACCATCCCCACCGACGTGGACGTGGTGCCCCAAACCCTGGAGCTGCTGGAGCGCTGGGGTGCCGATGCCATCCGGGACTGCGACGGCACCGACTATCCGGACGCCCTGAAAAAGGTGGACGCCAAGGTCTATTCCACCTACTACACCACCCGCAAGGACAACGCCTGGGCCAAGGCCAACCCCGATGAGGTCCAGCAGTGTTACATCATGACCGGCTTTCACACCGCTGCCGGCGGCCCCCTGTCCATCCCCCTTTTGCAGGGAATCAGCGAGGAGCTGCTGGAGGTAAACAGCCGGGATGACATAGGACGCTGGTGGGAGGTGATGGACCGCACCACCGGGCAGCCGGTGCCGCCGGAGCGCTGGAATTACGAGCCCGCCTCCGGCGCGGTGACCATCCCCTGCCCGGAGGACTTCCACGATTACACCGTCAGCTTTCTGGCCTACCTCATCTGGGACCCGGTGCATATGTACAACGCCGTCACCAACGGCTGGAAGGACTTTGAGCACCAAATCACCTTTGACGTCCGCCAGCCCAAGACCCGGAAGTTCACCATGGAGCGGCTGCAAAAATTCATCGCCAGCCACCCCCATGTGGATGTCATCCGGTACACCACCTTCTTCCACCAGTTTACCCTTATCTTTGATGAGCTGAAACGAGAGAAGTACGTGGACTGGTACGGCTATTCCGCCTCTGTCTCCCCCTACATCCTGGAGCGGTTCGAGAAGGAGGCAGGTTACAAATTCCGGCCGGAGTTTATCATCGACCAGGGCTATTACAACAACCAGTACCGGGTGCCCACCAAGGAGTTTAAAGACTTTATGGCCTTCCAGCGCCGGGAGGTGGCCGCCCTGGCAAAAGAAATGGTGGACATCACCCACCAACTGGGCAAGGAAGCCATGATGTTTTTGGGGGACCACTGGATTGGCACCGAGCCCTATTTGCCAGAGTTTAAAACCATCGGCCTGGATGCGGTGGTGGGGAGCGTTGGCAACGGCTCCACCTTGCGCCTCATCTCGGATATCCCCGGCGTGAAGTACACCGAGGGACGCTTTCTGCCCTATTTCTTCCCCGATACCTTCCACCCCGGCGGCGATCCGGTGGGGGAGGCCAGGGAAAACTGGATCACCGCCCGCCGGGCCATCCTGCGCAAGCCGGTGGACCGCATCGGCTACGGCGGCTACCTCAAGCTGGCCTGCCAGTTCCCGGCCTTCATCGACTATGTGGAATCGGTCTGCAAGGAATTCCGGGAGCTGTACCAGAACATCGGCAAGGGAAAGCCCTACTGCGCGGCAACGGTGGCGGTGCTCAACTGCTGGGGCAAGGCCCGCTCCTGGGGCTGCCACATGGTCCACCATGCCCTCTACCAAAAGCAGAACTACTCCTACGCCGGGGTCATCGAGGCCCTCTCCGGCGCCCCCTTCGACGTGCGCTTTCTCAGCTTTGACGACCTGCTGGACGACCCCCACGCCCTGGATGACGTGGATGTGCTGCTGAACATCGGGGACGGGGACACCGCCCACACCGGCGGCGCCATCTGGGAAGAACCGGCCATCTCCGCTGCCCTGAAAAAGTTTGTCTGGAAGGGTGGCGGCCTCATCGGGGTTGGGGAGCCCACCGGCCACCAGTACCAGGGACGGTATTTCCAGCTGGCCCAGGTGCTGGGTGTGGAGAAGGAAACCGGCCTCACCCTGGGATACGACAAGTACAACTGGGAGGAGCACCCAGAGCACTTCATCCTGGAGGACCAGAATGGTGCGGTGGACTTCGGCGAGGGGAAGAAGAGCATCTACGCCTTGGAAGGGAGCCAGGTGCTGGTGCAGCGGGAAAAGGAGGTGCAACTGGCGGTCAATGCCTTCGGCGCCGGCCGGGGGGTCTATCTCTCCGGGCTGCCCTACTCCTTCCGGAACAGCCGCCTGCTCCTGCGGGCCATCCTCTGGGCGGCCCACAGGGAGGAGCGCTTGGAGCGCTGGTTCTCCACCAACTGCTGCGTGGACGTCCACGCCTACCCGGAGGCGGGCCGCTTCTGTGTTGTAAACAACACCTACGCCCCCCAGAACACCACTGTCTACCGGGGGGATGGCTCCAGCTTCCAGCTGGAATTGATCCCAAACGAGATCCGCTGGTATACCGTATAGACGGGAAAACACCCCTGGGTAGATACCCAGGGGTGCTGTATTTTCGCCCTGTTTTTACCCCTTCAGATAAGGCAGGGGATTTGTGTGCTTACCGTTGATGCGCACCTCAAAGTGGAGGTGGGGGCCGGTGGACCAACCGGTGCTGCCCACATTGCCGATGTTTTCTCCCTTCTCCACATAGTCCCCCACGCTGACGTTGACGCTGCTTAGATGGGCATAGAGGGTGGAGTAGCCGCCGCCGTGGTCAACAATGATGTATTTTCCGTAGCTCTTATTGGGGATATAGGTGGTCTTTGTAAAGATAACATTGCCGGCATTGGCCGCCACCACACTTTTGCCGTTGACATTCTTGCCGGTGAAGTCCACCCCGGTGTGGAAATCGCTGCCGTTAAAGCGCCAGCCGTAATAGGAGCTGATGCTGGCATACCCTGGCACCGGAAGCATAAAGGTGCCCCCCACGAACTCGCTCATAGCCTCCATCTCGGCGTAGATGCGGTCAATCTCCTCCTGGGTCTCCTTCATCTCCTTCTGTTTGGCGGCGATATCTGCCAAAAACTCCTTCTCCATCTGCTCGATGCTTTGTATTTCCGCCACAGTGGCGCTGAGCTTTGCGTCCAGCTGGCGGCGGGTCTCCTCCGCCTCCGCCTTGGTGTCCGCCAGCTCCTCCTGGTCAGCCTCCAGGGCCGCCTTGGCCTCTTCCACCGCGGCCTTGGCGGCCTCCACATTGGCCAGGGTCTGCTCCAGATCCGTTTGGATGTCCTGGTCGTGCTGGGCAACCCGCTTCAGGTATTCGCTGGTGGTGAGGAAGTCCCCAAAGCTCTCCGCACCTAGCAGCAGGGAGAGGGAGGAAACATGCTCGGACATATACATAGCCCGCATCCGGCGCTTGAAGAGGTCGTAGGTTTCGGCGATGTCATCCTCCAGGTTAAAAATCTCCTCTTCCTTTTCCTCAATCTCCAATTCCAGGTCGGCAATCTTTTTCTCCAGGGCGGTGATCTTTTCCTCCAGCAGGCTGATCTGCTGCTTCATAATATTGATCTCCTGGGTGGTCTTCGCCTTGATAGCCTCCTGCTTCGCCTTTTCTGTTTTGGCGGCGTCCACCTTTGCCTGGAGGGCCTGCTCCTCCTTCTTCAGCTGGTCCAGCCGGTCGTTGAGGTCCTTGATTTCCTCATCCTCGCCAAAGGCCACAGCGGAAAAGCAAAGCAGCATCCCCACACACAGGAGCAGGGCAAGCAGCCGCCTGAAAAACGATTTCATAGTCCTATCCACATTCTTTCCCCTTTACACGATTCTGGCGCGTCGTCCATCTTCGCTACAAAACACGGCTGCGGCAATCACACCTTCAGGTACCGCCCCACGAAGAACAGCGCTCCCGCTATCCCGAAGGCGGCCCCGGCTCCGCAAAAGCCCCCCAGCATCCGGCAGGCGATATCCTCAAAATGGATAAGGTTTTGGTAGGCCAGCTGGAGCCAGGAGGAGGTTGCGGTGCTCATCCAATCCATCAGGTAGTAATACCCCACCCACAGCAGGCCAAAGGCCAGCAGGGCGGAGCAAAGGCCAATAATCACCCCTTCCACCAAAAAGGGCAGGCGGATAAAGGAATCGGTGGCCCCCACATACTTCATAATGCTAATTTCCCGCCGGCGGTTGAAGATGGTGAGCTTGATGGTGTTGCTGACAATCAGAACGGACACCGCCCCCAGGATGGTTACAATAGCCAGTCCCCCTAAATTTACCGCCTTCTTCACCCCCACCATGGTGGCGGCCATATCGGTGGGGGAATTGACGTCCAGCACCAGGTCCAGGGCCTGAATCTTTTCCACTGTACTGCTGAGAAACTCCAGGTCCTTCACCTTGACATAATAGGTAGCCGGAAGGGGATTGTCCTCCCGGAGAGCATCCATCAGGTAAGCGGAGCTGCCCAGGCGCTCCATCTGGCCCTCCAGCGCCTCTGCGCGGGAGATATACCGCACCGAAGAGACATTCTCAATGGCGGACAGTGTCGCCCCAAGGCCCTCTGCCTCGCTTTCATCCGCCTCGTCCACCACAAAGACCACCACGTCGTTCTGGCTTTCTATGTAGCCCATAACGGCATCGGCGTTCAGGGAAAAGAGCACCGCCGCCCCGATGAGAAGCATACAGGCCACCAGCACCCCAATGGAGGCGATGGACATCTGGCGGTTGGCCCGGATGTTTCTGGCCCCTTCCCCAACGAGATATTTCACGCTTCCCAGGCTCATTGCGGCTTTCCCCCTTTATCCAGTATGACGCGGCCCTTTTCAATGCCGATGACCCGGTGGTCAAAGTGGGACACCAGCCCATGCTCGTGGGTCACCATGACGATGGTGGTGCCGCACCGGTTGATTTCGTTCAGCAGCTCCACAATCTCATAGGACAGCTCCGGGTCGATATTGCCGGTGGGCTCGTCTGCGATGATGAGGGCAGGGTTATTCACCAGGGCGCGGGCTAAGGCCACCCGCTGCTGCTCCCCACCGCTAATCTCCGGCGGGTAGCTGCGGGCCTTCTTGGCCAGGCCCAGCAAATCGAGGATGTAGGGCACCCGGCGGCGTATATATTTGCTGGAGACATTGGTCACCTGAAGGGCAAAGGCAACGTTCTCATAAACAGTCATGGTAGGGATGAGGCGGAAATCCTGAAACACCACTCCGATGGTCCGGCGAAAGGCGGGGATATGCCGGCGTTTCATGGTGCAGAGGTTGTATCCGTTCACCAGGACGGTACCCTTGGTGGGGGTCTCCTCCCGCAGGAGCATCTTGATGAGGGTGCTCTTTCCCGCCCCGGAGGGACCTACAATAAAAACGAACTCCCCTTTTTCCACATGGAGGGATACATGATGGAGGGCATGGGTACCGCTCTCGTAGGTCTTTGAGACATCCTTGAAGGTTATGATGGCCTCCACACCTCCTTATCACAGGCCTTTCTCTACTCCAAAACAGCGTCCCCCGGATATTCCTTCTGGAGAAGCATCCGCAGGAGCGCTGTCTTTCCCTGTAAGCTCTATTCTACAGCTCGTAAAGGGCTCTGTCAATATTTCACCGGGTTCGCGGTGAGGTACTTCTTCACCATCAGCGCCACCTTAAAGACAATAGCATGGTCGAACTCCCGCAGGTCCAGGCCGGTGAGCTTCTTTATCTTTTCCAGCCGGTAAACCAGGGTATTCCGGTGGACAAAGAGCTTCCGGCTGGTCTCCGAGACGTTTAGGTTGTTCTCAAAGAACTTTTGGATGGTAAAGAGGGTCTCCTGGTCCAGGCTCTCGATGGAACCTTTCTTAAAGACCTCCTTGAGGAACATTTCGCAAAGGGTGGTGGGAAGCTGGTAGATAATACGGGCGATGCCCAGATTGTCGTAGCTGACGATGAGCTTTTCGGTATCGAAGACCTTCCCCACCTCCAGGGCGGCCTGGGCCTCCCGGAAGGAGCGGGCTAAATCCTTGATGCCGGTGACCACCGTGCCGATGCCCACCACCACCTTGGTGTAAAACTCGCTCCCCAGGGTGTCCACAATGGAGCGGGCCAGCTTCTCCAGGTCCTTTGTCTCGATGCCGCTTTTAATCTCCTTCACCAAAACGATATCGCTTTCGCTGATGTTGAAGACAAAATCCTTCTGCTTATCGGGGAAGAGGTTCTGAATCACATCAAAGGCGGAGATATCGTTTGCGGAGACGATGCGGATAAGGAGCACCACCCGGCTTACCTCGGAGCTGAAGTGCAGCTCTCGGGCCTTGACAAAGATATCTCCAGGGAGGATATTATCCAAAATGACATTTTTGATAAAATTGCTGCGGTCATATTTTTCGTCGTAATACTGCTTGATATTTTGCAGGGAGATGGTGAGCACCCCGCAGATTTTGGCCGCCAGGTCATCGGTGCCGGAGACAAAAACGGCGTACTCCGCCCGCATTTTGGAGCCAAAGGGCTTATAGGTGACCCCATCCCGGATAAACAGGTCGTTGTTCTCCCCCAGGTCGATAGCCAGGAAATCATTGGGCTCCCCGATCTTGGTCAAATCGCTGCAAGCGATAATGGTGGCATTTTCGTCCACCACGCCAATGGTACGGTTGATGGTATCCCGCATCTGGTATACAAGCCCCTGGAACAGTCGGTTCGACATAATGCTACCCCTCTTTTCATGCTGCTTGTGTCGCTTTCAGATTTTGCACTGTTTTTATTGTACAATTTTTTTTGTGCAATTGCAACATATTTCTTTTAGGAAATTCTTCTTATCCGAAAAAAGATTGGAGAATTTGCCTACAGAAAGGGAAAAAAAACCACAAGAAGCACAAATCGGTCCCCTTGCCCGCGGAAAAGGCCCAAAAAATCACCAAAGGCCAAAGAAGGACGCTCCATCCGGCGTCTGGCGCTCCTGGAGAAGCTCCGCCTCCAGGGGGCTTAGCTCCCGGCACTGGCCCGGCGCAAGGTTTTTATCCAGGGCCAGCGCCCCCATGGAGATACGCTGCAGCTCCATCACCTTGGCCCCATAAAAGGCGAACATCCGTTTAATCTGATGGTACATCCCCTCCCGAAGGGTGACCTGGGCCAGGTCCAAATCCAGTGCCACCAACTCCGCCGGGAGGGTGGTACCATCCTCCCCCAGGGGGATGCCTTTGGAAAAGCCTTCCGCCATTTCGGTGGTAAGGAAGCTGTCCAGCCGGGCCAGGTACACCTTGGGGACGTGGCTTTTGGGGGCCAGAATGCGGTGGGCCAGCTCCCCGTCATCGGTGATGATGACAAGGCCGGTGGTGTCCTTGTCCAGCCTCCCGGCGGGGAACAGACCCTGCCGCCGCAGCTCTGGCGGCACCAAATCCACCACGGTGGGGCAGTTCTCATCCCTGGCGGCGGACACCACCCCGGCGGGCTTATTCATCATCAGGTAGAGATGGCGGCGCAGAATTAGCGGTTTCCCCCCCACCTCCACCTGATCCCTGTCCCAGTGGATTTTCTGGTCTGCCTGCCTTGCCAGGAGGCCGTTCACCGTCACCTGGCCTTTGCGAATCAGCTCCTTCACGTCCTTCCGGGACCAGGTGGACTGTGCCGCCAGCACCTTGTCCAACCGCTCTGGCTTCATTCCATCGCCTCCCCTTTGCTCTACAGAAAAGGCCCCGCCGCAGGACGGGGCCTCTTTTCTCACTCTGCTTTTTTGTACCGCTCCGCCATCTCCTCCAGGGAGACCTGCTCCACCAGGGGGGCCTTGCCGAAGCTGCCAAATTCCACGATGAGGGTGCCCACCGCCTCCTTGACGCCCCGGCGGATACAATCGGTGACCGCCTCCAGCGCCGCGCTGCCCTGGGTATCCCCGTACATCACCAGGTCCATCACCGGGGTGAGGAAGGCCCTGGGGTCGAACTGGTTCTTCTTCTCCTCCAGCAGGGCATGAATCCCCCCGATGGCGCTGTCGTCTCGTAGCTCCGGGCGCTTCTGGAACAGCTCCCGCAGGTTGCGGGTGACGGCCAAGCGGATATCGGTATCCACATTGATTTTGCCGATGCCACAGGGGATGGCGGCTTTCAGCTCCGCCAGGGAGATACCATAGGCATTGGTAATCTCCCCGCCCAAACCGTTGATTTCATCCACGATATACCGGGGGACGGTGGAGGAGCCGTGGGAGACCAGCACCCCGAAGATGCCTTCGTGCATCAGGCATTCCCGGATGGCAATGGGAATCTCCCGGCGCAGCTTTACATCCTTCCCCTTACTGGCCCCATGCATGGTGCCGTAGCTGATGGCCAGGCAATCCACACCGGTTTTTTTGAAGAATTCCACCGCGTCCATGGGATTGGTGTAGGTGCTCCCAGCGCTAAAGACGTGGTCTTCCACGCCGGCCAGCACCCCCAGCTCTCCCTCCACCGTTACACCGCGGGGGTGGGCGTACTTCACCACCTCGCGGGTCAGCTCGATGTTATCCTGGAAGGGAAGGCTGCTGCCGTCAATCATAACGCTGGTGTATCCCCCCGCGATGGCGGCCTTGACGCTGTCCATATCCCGGCCGTGGTCCAGGTGAAGCACCACCGGCACCGGGCTGTTCTCCCCGAATTTCTTGACTGCGTCCCCGATGTTTTTGGCTCCCCGAATCTTATCCTCCAAAGTGGCGTTCATAAAATCGGTACGCCCCCCCATGAAACCGTTTGCCAGGTCCGCCCCCTGCAAAATAGCGGCAGAGCGGAACATCTCATGGACCTCGATGGCGGCCTGGGCCTGGGCGACCGCGTTGACATTAAAAGCTCCCTGGGCGTAACCGTACTTGGCGGTAGCCTCCAGCAGAGGCCGAAGTGGAACCAGTGGCATGGTGTTTTCCTCCTTTTTGATGATACAGACAGGATTGTTACGATAGAATTGTTTTTGGCGTGTCTCAAAAAAACACCGGGGTGTTTTCGAGTGGTAGTCCGTTTGCTTTTCATCTATCTGTAAAAAACTAGGTCGCTTTTCTTTTTGCATCTTTTTCTTTTCTCGTGAAAAGAAAAAGATGTGGGGGCTGGGGCAACGCCCCAGAATCGCTTACGCTTTGTACACCACCTTGCCCCCCGCGATGGTGGCGTCCACTGTGAGGTCCTCCCCAAGCAGCACCAGGTCGGCATCCATGCCGGGGGCGATGGCGCCCTTCTGCTCCGAAAGGCCCAGCAGTTGGGCGGGGTTTCGGGTGAGGAGGGGCAGAAGCTGCTCCACCGGCAGACCGGTAAAGGCGACGAGATTTTTCAGGGCGTTTATGAGGGTAAGGGTACTTCCGGCGCGGGTTCCATTGGGGAGCTTGGCGTCCCCGTCCTGGACGATAACGTCGTTAACCCCCAGCTTATAGGGTCCATCGGGGAGGCCCGCCGCCATGATGCTATCGGTGATAGCCACTACCCGCTCCAGCCCCTTGGTTTTCAAAATCAGGCGGACGGTGCCGGGGTGGAGGTGCCGTCCGTCGCAAATCACCTCGCAGAAGACCCGGTCATCCTCCAGCACCGCCCCCCAGATGGCCGGCTCGTGCTGGTGCAGCAGACGCATGGCGTTGCCGGTATGGGTGGCGGCTTTGGCCCCGGCAGCGATAGCCCGGCGGCTGATTTCATAATCCGCGCCGGAATGGCCGATGGCGACCGTCACCTCTCCGGAGACCTCCTCTATCATCTCCACCACCCCAGGGACCTCCGGGGAAACGGTGACATACCGCACCGCCCCCTCCCCTGCCCCCAGGTACTCCCGCAGCAGGGCGGCGTTCCCGGTTTGGAGCAGTTCTTCCGGCATAGCCCCTTTATACGAGCTAGCCAGAAAGGGGCCTTCCAGGTGGACCCCCAGCAGCGGGGCGCCCTCCGGGTGCTCCATGGCCTTTTTTACCTCCCCGATGCACCACAGGGTCTGCTCCCTGGTATCAGTGAGGACGCTAGCCAGCCAACCGGTGACCCCCTGGGAGGCGAAGAACCGCCCAATCTTCCCCAGCTCCTGGGCGCTGGCGGCGTTGACATCCACCCCGGCGGCTCCATGGGTATGGATATCCATAAAACCGGGGACGAGACGCCGGCCTGTCCCGTCCAGCCGGGGCGTCCCCTCCGGAGCGTCGATGTCAGGAGCAATTTTGGCAATCTTCCCCTCCTGGCAAAGGATCTCCCCAGGGGTGAAAACTCCATCCCGGTAGATGCGGACATTTTGAATCAGCAAATTATTCATAGCAGCGCTCCCCCGTCAGTAGGCGGCCTTGGCGGCGTTGGCGTTGGAGAGAATCTTGGCGTCGGGGTGGTTTTGCAGCAGCGTGACAGGGAATTCCGCAGTCACCGGACCATAGGCTGCCCGGCGCACCACCGCCCGGTGCCAATCCCGGAACACCCCCAGGCGGACCTTTTTGGCCCCCAAAATCTGGGCCATGCCGATGGTGACACACCGACGGGGCATGGCTCCGATGGCTCCCCCCAGGTCCCCGATGGCGTTGGCGGTGATGGTCTCCCGCGAGATATCCAGGGTCCGCACCGAAAGGGCGGCAAACTCCACCGGGGTCAGCTCCGGCTGGGGCTCATTAAAGGCCAGATGCCCATTGATACCGATGCCGCCAAAGGCCACATCCACCCCGCCCAGCTCCTGAATGAGGGCGGGGATTCTTTCCAGGTTCTCCGGGTCAGGGAAGACCCGCTGCTCCGGGGGCATCAGCAGCTCCGGGGGCAGGCAGCTGTAAACCTCCCGCTCCATAAAGCCCCGGAAGGAAAGGGGGTGCTCCTTGGGCAGCCATTTTCCGTCCTCCCCCAGGTACTCGTCCATGTTAAGGAACCAGCAGTTTTGCAGGGAGAGGTTCTCCTCCCGCACCAGGCGGCGGAAGATGGGGTATTGCCCCACCGGCCCCACCGGACAGATGAAGACGGTGCGGCGGCCCGCCCTGTTGTTCTGGCGGATGGTATCCACCATCTCCTTTGCCAGCTCATAAAAAACCTCTCCGGAATCCCCCAGCTTCAGGATGGGGATGCGGGCGTCCTGCCCCAGCTCCTGGGGAGTGATGCGGTAATAATCCATCAGTTTCGTCCTCCTTTTTCTGGAAGCTGTACCCTTTGCCGGTGGGATGAATACAGCCGCTTACATGAAGAGATGCTCCAGGTTCAGGTCCCGGATCATCTGGACCACTTCTTTGGTGCGGCTGCATCCAAACTTATGGAGCAGCCCCTTGATTTGGGTTTTCACGGTGACCACCTCCACCACCCGCGCGGCGGCGATCTCCTGCACCTTTTTCCCTTGCAGGAGCAGGCGCACCAAATCCCGCTCCGCGGCGGTGAGGTGGGAAAGGTTGTTGACGAAGAACAGAAGGCTCTGCTCGCTTTTGCGCAGGCGGGTGTACTCCCGCATAATAACGCTGTTAATAGCGGCGTCCATCTCCGGCTGGCCCGCCGCAGCGGCCCGGATATGCCGCAGCAGCGCCTCGTCGCTGCACCCCTTCACCACATAGTCCACCGCCCCGGTAGCCATTGCGGTCAGGATGGTATTCTCCGTTTCGTGGGCGGTGAGGAAAATCACCATAGCCTCCGGCTTCTTCTCCCGGATGACTTCTGTGGCGGTGATGCCGGCGGTGATATTTTCCATCTCGATATCCATCAGAACCAGGTCGAAATCGGTCTCCAGGGCAAGGCGGGTGATTTCGCCGCCGGTGGCGGCGCTCCCTGCCACCGTCATATCCTGCTGGGCCTCCAGCGTCTCGCAAAGGTCCTCCCGCAGGATATCAAAGTCCTCCGCCACCAGAATACGGAGCATCGCCGTCCCTCCCTCGCTCATTTTGGCTCATACCGGGGCAGCATTACAAAAAACTGACTGCCCTCCCCTGGGCGGCTCTCCATCCGCAGCAGACCCAGGTGGCTCTTCACAATGGCCCGGACATAATACAGGCCCATGCCCCAGTTGTAGTTGCTGTTCTTGTGGGAATAAAAAGGCTCAAAGATTCGCCCGGCCTCCTCCGGAGGGATTCCCACCCCCTGGTCCGCCACCTCCACCACGGTGTAGATGCGCTCCTGCTGGAAGATGAGCCGCACCGGCTCCTCCCGCCCTGCTGCCGTGGTGGCCTCCCAGCCGTTTACCAGAAGGTTATACAGGGCCTCGCTCAGATGGGTACAGTCAGCCAAAATCTGGCCGGAGGGCTCCATCCGGTAGACGACCTCCACCTTCCCCTGGGGGTATTTGCGTAGGAAGCGGCCCTTCGCCGCCTCCGCCACCCGCTCCACCGGGGTGGGGATAAGGAAGATGCTCTTGCTCTTCACCGAGGCGTACAGCTCCTCCACCCGTTGCAGCATCATCTCATTGGTTTCCTGGAGGGAGTGGATATACTGCTCCATGGCCTCCTTATCCGGCTGCTCCTGGGCGGCCAGCGCCGCCAGGCGCTTGTGGACCACCCGATTCGCCAGCAGCTGGTTTTTGATGCTGTGGACAAAGACGCTGGCCCCCTCGCTGGCGATGTCGAACTTGCGCTGCATCACGATGTCGCTTTGGTTCTCCCGCATCCCGGTCTGGGTATACTGCACCAGGGTGGTAAATCCCACCAGGCTGCAAAGCACGGACACCGCCATGGCGAAGACATATCCCCGCAGGGTGATGTTGGGGGTCAAATAGGTGAGGCCCCGAAGCCAGGTGTAATCCCCCCGGTAAAAGAGGTAAATCTGGGCCGGGTCCTGGCGGCAGTAGAGGAGATACAGCCCGCTGAGGGAAAGGAGAAGCACCACCTTGCGGCCAAACTGCCGGCGGAAAAAAGGGATGGTGGTGCTGCGGTACTCCCACAGGAGGATGAGGAGGGCGGCGGCCACATAGAGAACCAGCCACCACTGGGTGAACTGGACGATGAACCGCTGCCACCGCAGGGAATCAATTTGGCGGAACACAGGAGGGTAATAAAGGACCAAAGCCAGCACCGGCAGCGCCCCGGCGCCCCAGGGGAGCCACCGCCGCCCCCGCAGCCGGGGGCTCATGGTGTAGGACAGGGCCAGCTGCATCAAAAAGAGGGGGAAAAGATACCGGCCCACCGCCAGCACGTACCCCAGCTGCCCCAGGGTACACATCAGGTACTGCATTTTCGTCTTGATTTGGGCGGTGAGGAAGAGGAAGAGCTGCACCTCGGTGGTGATGCCGCCTTTTTTGGCCATATACACCAGGGTAGCCGCCCACTGAATCGCCAACGAGGCGCAGAGGCCCAGCATCAGCAGAGACTCCCGATTGCGCCGGGTCACCGCCAGCACCATACAAACGGCCACCAACAGGAAGATCAGCACCAAAATCATCGCTTTCCTCCCCCAAAGCCTGCATAGGCTCTAAGAGCCTAAAAGGTGAGGCACAAAACTTGCGTTTCATGCCCCACCGAAACCTTTGGATTGATCCAGCTTACTTGGCGGCGTTCAGCATGTTATCGAACATGACGTAGTCAGCAACAGGGACTTCCTTCTCCACCGCGCCGGCGGTGATGAAGTTATCCTGCTGGACCTTGTACATCTTCTCCATGGAGCCGTCGTTCACAGTCGCCACCATCTCGGCAGCGGTGAGCCACTCGGCATCGCCCCGCTGGTTGTAAACGGACTCGTAGTCCAGGGCGCACTTGGCAGCGATCCACTGGGCCACCTGCTCGTAGTTCTTCTCGTCCGCACGATAATCCTTCGCCTTGTAGAGGGCGCGGGTGAAGCGCAGGATGTTGTCGGCGTTCTTCTCCGCGTAGTCGGAGAGGACGATCCAGCTGGAAACAGAGGCGGACTGGTTGGAGTAGGTGAGGTTATCGGCTAGGGTGATGGCGTCGTCGCCCATCTCTCCCCGGATGGTGAAGGTGTTGGGGGACCAGGTGGCGCAAGCGTCAATCGCCCCGGACATCATAGCGGTAACGATAGCAGAAGGATCCATCTCCATGGCGTTGATGTCGCTCATGGTCAGGCCCTCGGCCTCCAGGGTGTACTGGAGAATCTGCTCGCTGGAGGTGCCGGCAGCGTAGGCGACGGTCTTGCCCTTCAGATCGGCGGCCTTCTCCACGCCCTTAGCCTTAGAGCCGATGATGGCGTCGCCGTTGCCCACATGAGCCATGGCGAAAATCTTGGCCCGGCCGGCGATGCACAGCTTGTGGGCGCCAGATCCAATGTAGCCCACGTCGATGGTGCCGGATTCCATAGCCGCAATGATGGTAGGACCATCGGCGAACTCCACCAGATTGACGGTGATGCCCTCATCGGCGAAGTATCCGGCCTCAACCGCGGTGACAACCTCGCAGAGGCTGGCGTAGTTAGGCATGTAAGCCACATTCATGGTGATGGGCTCCGGGGTGGCCGCCGGCGGGGTTTCTGGGGCCGCGGGCTCGGAGGGAGAGGCAGGCGTGGGATTGGAGGCGGGGCTGGAGGTCTGTCCGCCATTGCCGCAGGCGGCCATAGAAAGCACCAGCATCGCGGCCATCAAAAGGCCAAGCAGTTTCTTCGTGTTCATCGGGAAGTTCCTCCTTCTCATTGTAAACGAAAATATTATGAAATACAAGCCTTCCGCTTGCCGGGAAACAAATTATTTGCGCACCTCCAGGTACTCCTGGTAAACCTGGCCCCAAATATGGTTTTTCAGCTCCATAAACCGGGGGGTCATTTTGGTCTCCTGGTTGCGGGGATGGGGGATGTCGATGGGGACAATCTCTTTAATGCGGCCAGGGCGGGCGCTCATAATAACCACTCGCTGGGCCAGCAGGATGGCCTCATCCACATCGTGGGTGATGAAGAAGCAGGTTTTCTTCTCCTTTTCCCAGGTGGCTATCAGCTCGGTCTGGAGCTGGGTGCGGGTCTGGGCGTCCAGGGCTCCGAAGGGCTCATCCATCAGCAGCACCTCCGGCTTTGCGGCGTAGGCCCTGGCGATGGCCACCCGCTGCTTCATCCCGCCGGAAAGCTCCTTGGGGTAGTGGTCGGCGAATTTCTCCAGGTCCACCATCTTCAGGTAGGTCATGGCCTCTTCCTGGGCCTCTTTGCCCTTGACCCCTCGCATCTCCAGGGCGAACATAACGTTTTTACGCACCGTCAGCCAGGGGAAGAGGGCGTACTGCTGGAAGACCACGCCCCGCTCGGTGCCGGTGCCTTGGACCTCCTTGCCGTTGCAGTAAACGGCGCCGCTGGTGGGCTCGGAAAGCCCGGCGATGATATTCAGGAGGGTGGATTTTCCGCAGCCGGAGGGTCCCACCACACAGATAAACTCGTTATCCAGGATGTCCATAGAGACCCCGTTAAGGGCTACCATCTCGCCTCCCCGGCCGTCAAAAACCTTTTTGACGTTGTCGATTCGGAGCTTTATATCTCGCGCTTCTCCTGCCATCCCGTCAGCCTCCTTTCCAGTGTCTTGATAATCTTTTCCACCGTGATGCCGATGATGCCAATGATAATGATATACAAAAGCATAGGCGCCGTCTCGAAGTTGGAGTTAAGGGACCGGATACGCATACCCAAACCGGCGCTGGCGCCGGTGGATTCGGCGGCGATGAGGGTGGTGAGGGCTACCGACGCCCCCAGACGCACTGCCGTAAGGATAAAAGGCAGGGTGGCGGGAGCAATGACCCTGGCGAAAATATCCTTATCGTTGGCCCCCAGCACACGGGCAGCCTTGATGAGGGTCTCATCCACATTGACCACGCCCTGGTAGATGGTAACGCACATAATCAGGAAGGTGGCGATGGTGATGACGATGATTTGGGGCCTGCGGCCCACCCCGGCGGCAATAACAATAAGGGGCACATAGGCCAGAGGCGGAATGTTCCGGATGAACTGAATCCAGGGCTCGATGATATACTTCACCGGCCGGTACCAGGCCATGAGGATGGCGACAGGCAGCGCAATAATAAAGCCAAAGGCATAACCGGCCCCCGCGCTAATAAGACTGCTGCCGATGTCGGTGTGCAGCACGCCCCGCTGAATCATGGTGGCAATGCTGCTTAGGACCACAAACTGGTTGGGGAAAGCCCGCGAGGTTTTGGGGATGATGGAGAGTATGTACCACAGCAGCATCGCCGCCAGGAAGGAGAGCAGCAGCCACATCCAATTGGGGACGCGGTCTACCAGGCTGGACTGTTTCTTCTTCATAAGAAACCTCCTTTTGCAGATTTCTGTTACATACAGTATAAGGGAGGGCTGAAGAAAAAATAAGTATGAAGTTTTATCATCCTTTTTATCCCCTGGAAGACCCTTGCTCCAACCCTTTCTTTTGCATCTCCTCCCTTTCCATCTCCCGGAAAAATCCTTTTGCCATCCACCCCACTGCAAAGAGGATTCCCGCAGTGGGCAGCAGCACCAGATAGACCGCCTCCCGGAACCGCTCGAACAAAAAGCCGTATACAAGCTGCCCCAATGGCTGGGCGCAGAGGGTGATGGCAGAGGTATAGGCCATCACCTTTCCCATAAGGTTATCCGGGGTATCCCGCTGAATGAGGGAGAGTGCAAAAAGGGAAAAGATGCTGACCGCTGCCTGCATCCCGCAAAAGGCAGCCAGGCTGATAAAATACCGGACATTCCCTCCAGCCGGGATGAGGAAAATCCCCCCAACAGGCAGAAGACATGCCCCAAGGGCTGCAAGGACCCCTGCCAAACTGGCGGTCCGCAGTTTTCCCACCAAGGCCCCGGCGGCGATGCTTCCTCCAAGAGCCGCCATCGCCAGGGCGCTTTCCGCAGCCCCGTAGTACCGGGCGTCCAATCCCAGCACCGTCCGCACCAAATAAGGAAAGCCCACCGCTGCCACGCCTATTACAAAGAAGCCTGAGAAAGCCACCAAAAACAACAGCTTCAGGATGCTGGGCCGCTCCCGGTAGAGATATCTTGCACAAAGGGAAAGGTCCTGCCACACCATGGATAAGAGTCCATCCCCCTTGGAAATCGGCTGGCTACCCAAACGAATAAAGCATTCTGACAGGGCTGTTGCAAAAAAGCAGAGGACACTGGCATACATCACCGGCACCAAGCCAAAAGCAGCGTACAAAAGTCCCCCCAAAGCCGGCGCCACCAGCCCAGAGATGGCGGCTGCCTGGTTTACCAAGGCGTTCCCCCGGACGATGTTATCTCCGGAAAGCATAGAGGGGATGCAGGCCTGCACGGTGGGGGTCTCAAAGGCCCCCAGGACTGAAAGAAAGACCAAAAGCTGGACCACGGGGAAGATGGAATCCCTCCGGGAGAGGGTCAAAGCTGTCAGCAGGACCGCCAAGCCGGTCAGGGCATCCAGCAGGACCATCAGATTCCGCCGGTCCATCCGGTCGGCCAGAAAGCCCCCCAGAGGGGAAAGCAGGATGGTAGGGACCACCGCCACGGAAAGCACCCCGCCGAAGAGAGCCGCCGAGCCGGTCCGGTCCAGGATGTACATAGAAAGGGCCAAACGAAGAATGGAATTGCCGAAGAGGGAGCTGGCCTGTCCAAAAATCAGGAGTAGAAAATTCCGGGTAAAAAGTTTTTTCTTCATTCCTCATCCCCCTCACTCTCCAAGATCGCCTTCAGGAATTCCTCTGCCAGGGGGGTAGTCCGCTCATCCAAAAGGGGCAGCCCCATATGGGCAAGCACCTCTATGATAAAGCGGAATTTGTGCCGGATCTCCTCCGCCGTGGCGGGATAGACCGGAGGCAGCAGCCAAAAATCCAGCAGGGGCAGCAGCTGGGAAAGCTCCTTTGTATACTCAGTCCGAATGGAGCCGTCCTGTTTCCCCTCCTCCAGCAGCTCCAGCCACAGTGGGGTGAGGACCCGGCGATTCGCCGCCACCGCCGAGGCCAGGATCTGCGGGTCCTTCAAAATTTCCATCGCCTGCAGGTTCAAAGCGTTCTGCCGGGGATCCACCGGATTCATCAGAAGCAGCTCTCGGATCTTCTCCAGTCCAGTCAGGTCTTTCCGCTCCCGGACTGCGTCAAAGGGGTTGCTCTGGAGGAACATCTGCTCCGACAGCAAGCACATCAGCTCTTCCTTGCTTTGGAAGAAGCGGTAAAACATCCCTTTTGCTCCGCCGGCCTTTTTCATAATATCGGAGATGGAAGTCTCCTGATATCCCTTCGATAAAAAAAGGATTTTCGCTGCTTTCAAAATCTCTTCTTTCCACTCTTCTGGCGGTTTTTTCACTGGTCTTGCCAGGGGTATCCCCTCCTTGCCTCTATGTTATTGACTATTGGTCAATAACAATTATACAGGAACTTTTGTCACCTGTCAAGGAGTATTTTTCCCAAAGAAAAATCCCCCGCCTGGGGGGATAAAAACCGATTGGTTATTTCTGCACCGAAACATAGACCCACTCCTCTTCCCGGCTTTGTCCGCCCCAAAAATAAATTCGGTCCCTGGCAAAAAGGTTATACCAGGAAAAGGGTGATACCTTGGTGGGAAAGAAGGGGTCAGCTTCCCTGGGGGCATCGGGCAGGATGGGAAACTTGAAGTCCTCTCTCACCTGTAGCAGCAGGACTGGTTTCTTGTCCCCGGCCACCGAGGCTGGTTTTTCCGACCGGCCCATAATCCAGATGGGGCGGCCTCCTATCACCATCTCCCACCGGCCATCGGTCTTATCCTCCTGGGTGATAGCGATGGACTGGAAAGCTACCTTCTCCTGATAGCCTTCCACCGGCGCAGCTTTTTCTGTATCAAAAACCAACACTCGAAAATTCCGTTGATACTGGGCCAAAAAATCCGCTGTCACATCCACCTTGTTCAGACTGGAGCCGGGAGGCAGTTCCGGGATGCAGTGCTGGTCATGCCACTCCTCCACACAGTAGAAAACCGCCATAGACTTGCCCTCCCATTTATGCCCCTGGGGAAAGGCTACCTGGAAGAAGAAAGTCAACTCTCTACCGCAAAGCTGGCAGCTGGGGAGGAGTATTTCCGGGGGCAGCTTAGGCCTGCCACCAATAAAGGTATCGTCCTCCTCAGTCTGCTGTCTATCCGATAGCGGCTCCAGCTTCCAGCTTTTCATATTTTTCACCTCGATATACAAAGCGGTTTGCAAAGATTTTTGTACAAATTCTAATGGTTCATAGGTTTTTCTACTCCATTTCATTTACTCTCCAGAACTATTTGAAACCAGTATTTCCACATGTTCCACATCTATCTGTGGCTAATTATGTGGTCAGGAAATAAACCGCATCTCCCAAAACCCTCTCATGGTCACTATATAAAATGCTTCGTTGTTGCTCTCGGATTTTTCCGTTTTAGATTGTAATTCCTTATCAACTTTTTCTCCTCACTTGCTATTGTGTTGTTTGCTAGGACACCACAAAATATGGCGTACAGAAGGAAACAGTATGATCAGCATGAAAAAGCGTATTTCCGCTGTACTAACAGCAACCATCCTCATAGCCAACCTCGCCGTCCCTGCCATGACGGCAGAAGCGCTTGACAAACCCATCCAGGTGAGCGGGTACCCTGGAGGTTAAAGTGTACCCAATGTCAAGGACATTTTTATAAGACAGTAGAGTGACCAGCTATATGTTAAATTAGGGCGAGCTGCCGTCCGAACCAGCATAAGAAATCATCGCGGAAATGCCGGTATTGTAATATTCATAGAACTCATTTGAAGAGAGTTTTGCGAGCAACAATTGGCCCCTGTCATTGTTGTAGTAGTCAATCCAGTCGTCAATCAGGGCTTTGGCTTCATCAAAAGAAGATACCTGAGCCATAGCGGAGCCGATCTCATCTTTCATATGGCCAGCTCTCCTGTGGCGCATTGTCCCAGCAATTTCCCCGGCGGGACATGGACTGCCTCAAATTGGATTCACCGACAATCTGGCGGAACTTTTTACTAGTATAGTAACTGCCCTGGTCGCTGTGGATCAGCGTTTCTGCGTCAAGAGATATTCCATAAGTTTCAATGAGCGAATTTACAGTTTCAAGGACAAAATCCAGTTCCAGGGATTCGCTCAGGACATAGGCTAAAACCTGCTTTGTAAAAGCGTCCAGGATAACTGAAGGATAGCAGAATATCCCGCAGTATGGGATATATGTAATATCTGTCAACAGCATTTTACGGGGACCGTGTTCCTTAAATTGACGATTTCGAAGATTATCTACTATGGGGTATTGGTTTTCAGAGCTTTTGCCATTCTGCGGTATGGATTGGCTTTCCGAATGGGGCAGCGCAGGCCATATTTACACATGAGCCTTTGAATTTTCTTGACATTCATCAAAACAGGCGGATTCATGTGCAGCAGGCGCATATGGACGCCTCGGATGCCTTTGTTATAGCCACGGTAGTTGTATGCCCTCAGGATTCGTTCAAAATTCTGCCTGTCGGCTTGCTCCCTGGCGAGACGGTTATTCGCAGAGGCCAGCCAGTTGTAGCCGGAGCGGGAAACTCCGGCAATCTGGCAAAGCTCCCGGACGTTTTGTAGATTGCCCTCCTGAGAAACGATCTCATGGGTGATTTCAAATTTCGCACTTGGATTTTCCATAAGCATCAGCTCTACTTTCTGCCTTTGTCCAGCTCGGTAATTTTTTGGAAATTCAACCTGCTGGCTCAGATAAGCAATCTCCCGCTGCATAGCTGCAACAGACTGCTGGGCCGGTAAGGTGTTATAGTCCACAACAGGACGCTTCTGCTCGGAGGGCATGGGCGTATCCGTGAGGACTTCACCGGCTTCGGCCTTTGCGGCGAGCTTTTGGGCAAAACAATAGATACGGCTGTCATCTAAAATTTTTATATCATAGCCAAGGCTTTCAAATATCTCCTGTACACCCTCGCCGGCCACGTAACGGGTCAGAAACAGGTTCTTGTACTTTTAAAGGCTACCAGCACGGGGGTGTAAACTATACCCCATAGAGTGGACATTTCTACTGTGAGAAAGGCGTTATTCTGGACACGCATTTTTGAGGTACATCCCCGAAAACTGGACATTGGATCTGAAGCAAAACCCCGATTAGTGGACGCGGTTCTCCATGGTATAGTATAATTGGGGAGAGCATGGAAGTAGGTACAATAAGAAAGACTCGCAAAAAAAGAATTCACATCGGAGTAAATGGAGCTACTGGCTCAAAACCCTTTTACTTACAAAATTGACGTCCATCGTATCTCCTACACCCAAAGTATTGAAACGCTCATCTGTGAAATCTTCACGGACTTGGTAGACCATATCAAGGTTTACGAAACGGCAATATAAGCGTTCATTTCAAGTTTACGGATGAGTTCCGCAAGATTGCCGAGTACATTGAAATCAACACCACCGATACCGCCGAGGCGGGCTGACCCCCGCCAAAGCCCCCCTTTGATAGTGTGTTTTCCTAATAGGAGCTAATCATATCCCTGTGGTACTTTCTTTTGACTTAAAAGAAGAAAGTTATAGGCCGGGTTATACTCTGACTGAATATTGGGAACCCAGAGACGGCAGCTAATATGCGCAGGACATCCGTGAAAAGTTCCCTGCACATATCGTTGAGGACGACATGGACAGTCGGAAGTTTGTCCTTCAGCAGACCCAGGAATGCTACGCCCAAGCGATCGCAGCTACCGGACTGGATACCGACAAAGTGATCGGGTCGCTCATTGAGACGATTTGCAGCAACCCTGCTCAGTCCTCAAATTCGTGGAATTATATCGAGGAACACCCCATCGAGTACCGGGAACTGACATACTATGGTCGGTACATCTTAAAATACTGCTTCAGCAAGTTTTTGAAGGGCGGGCAAACTGGTTTATGTGGGCATATTATGAGACCCATCATTGATGACATAGCGCTAGAGGCTCAGTTCAAACTATATGCAGAAACCGAACAGGAATATTTCGATGCGCGGAAAGACGCCGCAATATCTATTGGGAAGCAGCATGATATAGAATGGATCGAAATGCATCAACCGGCTATCTATCTTCTTTTGCAAATGATAAACGAATAAAACAGCTCTGCTCCGATAGGCGCTGGCTCTGTGGATGTAGAGTTATGGTGCTTGTTTTGCCTTACAAGATATTCAGTAACCAAGGGATCTTTTTGACTAAAACCGAAAATAGAAGACCAAAGAATGTCTCACTGTTGGAACTAATTGACAATGCGGTTGTCAACAGGAGAAATGTTGCCATCTTCTATTTTGCTGTATCTTACAAGGTATGCGATAGTACTTTTTACATCTGAGCATTAGTACAAGGAATAAATCATAGCTATTTTAATCACAAAAAACTTGTTACAGGCAGGATGGGATGCTGTTACATTTTTAAACTTGTTTATTAGGGTCACTATAGCGCCACAAAAATTTCATTCAACATTTGCTGAAAATTTTCAGGAATGGTATGCCAAATAGGGTCAAATAATGCTTTCAAACGCTCTTGTGATACATGCTCTTTGTTAAGAGGTTCCTGCTCTGCACAGTCGATGGCAAATTCCAATTCTCTTTTGCACCAGTCCATTTTACCTGCCAAAGTATATGTATAAGCTAAATTCTTATGATATTCCACATCCTCATTACTATACCGGGTTGCTTTTTTCAGATATCCTATTGATGCTTCAATATGACATGGATCCGGGGGATTGTGGGTCGATGCGAACTGCCCATAAGCGCAGCCTAGTGTAAAGCAGGCGTCCCCACGTAGATGGCGGCATATCTCGGTATCAATTTTACAGTTTGCTTGATCCAAAGCAGACATAAGTTCATCAAAACATTCTTGAATCATTTGGATGCGATCTGAGTCTAAGGAAACTCCTTTAGTATCGGCGTATAGCGAAAGAATCTCATATCTTGCTGTAAATGCAGCAGCAGTGTCTGGAGCCTTTTGAATTACCTTTTCAAACGCTTGGGCCGCATAATATGGTCGGTGTCTAGATACATAAACCAAACCTTCTTGCAGCAAGCGAGCACCGATCAGTTCTTTTTGATTTTCTTCTGCCTTTTCCGCCTTAGATATGGCCTCTTCTAGTTCTTTGGAACGAATAATATTAAAGACCGATAATATGCCTCCGAAAATGGTGAATACGGCAATCCCAACAGCAATAATATTAAGGGACACTGACACTTGATCCGCCAGATTGAAACTCGATTCTATTTCTTTTTCCAGATTTTCTCTGTTTCCTTCCAGAAGTGCCAAACGCCCCTCTATATTCACGATGGAGCTTACAATCTCCTCCTGACGCTGAATTATACCATGTATGCGGCATAATACATAAGCGGATACCGCAACTACTGCAACTGCTACTAAACATATTAAAATCTCACCTATCTTTTTCACATATGAAGACCGTTTCATTTTCTCTTCCCCCCTACGACAATAATTCAAAAATCTCTTTCATTGACAGAGCCCCAGGCTGATTCATTCCATCTAATACGCCCATAGAGAGTTCTTTTTTTTTCTGTTGAAGTTCATAAATCTTTTCTTCTATAGTATCTTTAACTAAAAAACGATAAATAAATACAGGCTTTTCCTGCCCAATTCGATAAACTCGGTCAGCAGCTTGTTGCTCTACAGTAGAATTCCACCAAGGATCATAAATCAGGACATATTGACAGGATGTCAAATTCAGTCCCAAGCCTCCAGCTTTTAAGCTAATCAAGAATACACCTTGTATTGACTGTTCAAAATCTTCAACAATTTTTTGGCGGTTATTCGTTTTGCCATCAATATAAAATGTTTTCCATCCTTGCTGTTGACACCAGGTTTCCATTTTCTTTAAAACACGGGGGAATAAACTGTATACAATCACCTTTCCAGAAGCAGAGATAATTCTATGGGCGTATTCCTGAAAAAGTTCTAATTTACATGAAGTACAAGGAATGGCACTCCGCAATTCAGGCGGGAGAAGTGCCGGATCAGAGCAGGCCTCCCGTAGATAAAGCAGTGCTTGCAAGATGGTGTCATTATCCTTGATTTGATACCTCGACGGTTTCTGTTCCATCTCCCTGTGCGCACTTGCCAGCAACATATCATACAGAACTCGCTGCTCCTTTGCCATCTTGCAATAAATGCGGCTCTCCTCCTTTGGAGGCAAATCATTTAGAACAGCATCTTTTGTTCGCCTGAGAAGGAACGGGGAGATAATTGTTCTCAGGCGTTTCATCAAGCGTTCATCTGTACTGACGGCGGCAAACGTTTTAATGAAGGAACTGTGGCTTCCCAGCATTCCCGGATTCAGCAGACTAAAAAGCGACCACAGTTCCTCAATATTGTTTTCAATAGGCGTGCCACTTAGTGCCAACATAAATCTTGCTTGAATTCTTCTGAGCGCTTGATAGCGTTTCGTGCGATAGTTTTTGACCACCTGCGTCTCGTCCATGATAACTATGTCATAGCCTATGCCGGAGAACGCTTCACTATGGTGAAACAGCGTGTCGTATGTGGTAAGGTAAATTACATTTTCTTCTTTTAACCACTGATAGTCAAAATTACCATAGGCCAAAACAAGGTTCAAATTTGGAGCAAACCTCTCCAACTCGTTAAGCCAGTTATAGAGGACGATTTTGGGCGCAACAACTAAATCGGGCAGTTTTGTGTGTTTTATCCTGGAGCAGAGGACTGCAATCGCCTGTACCGTTTTCCCCAGCCCCATATCATCGGCCAAACAACCGCTGAAATGGTTGTAGTACAGGTTTAACATCCACTCTACACCATTTTTTTGATAGGGACGCAAGATTGCCTCCCATTTTGGGCTAAGTGCGGATACTGTCTTTGAAAAATTTGAGAGACGGGAGAGGTAATCATCTGGAGCAATTATTTGGTATTCCGCTAACCGATGAACTGTCCACAAATCCTTGTGCGGTACCAGGATTTGCCCATCCTCAGTGGTATAACGAGCGATCTTATGAAGGGGTTCAGGCAAAAATAGAATTCCGTCCTTCAGTTGCATATAGGCCCTGCCACGGCTGGCACGAAGCAATTCAGACAAATCATAGGTATCGGTACCATCCGTCACTGAACCGGAGACAGAGAACCAGTCCATATCATATGATATGGAGCAAGAGACAGCCACTCTTGATACCCTTTCTTTGTGTGCACCCCAGAAAAGGACAATCTCCGTTTTCAGGAGCAAAGGAAGCGTTTCAGAGAAAAAGATCTTTTTGTGAAATATAGTCTCGTTCTTAATGCTAGCATTCCCTCCGGCCTCGTATATTTGCCGCTGAATTTCTCGTTCATAGCGAAAATTACGTAAAAGAACACCGGAGGAGAGACTAATCTCTTTCAACCTGGAGTTTGCTTGAATCTCGGTACCATCATATGCAAAAGTTAAAAAGCCACGTATCTGCTTTTCTTCCATGTTGAGATATAAACGCGGAACAGGCTTGATTGCAGAACAAGGCCCTTCCAAGGCATAAGGCGCAGAGAGGACGACGGATTCGGCTAAAGGATAGACAAGCGTCCCACTTTTGGAGTCATAAATCAAGGACGCTAAGCCTTTCCAAACGCCTGTATCTGCAACAAACGTCTTGACACGGTGTCTTTTTTTATCTTGGAGTCGGCAATAAACGCCAGACATCTGGCATTGTTCAAAATATTGAAGCAGCCTTGAAGCAGCAGTATCGGACAAACGAAACGTATTTTTGCCGGTCTGAGTCGCACCAGCCATGGAAAAAAGGAATCGGATAGCAGCATCTTCCGAATAAGGGTCAATCTCCTGGCGGCGTAGTGGTCCGGAAAACAGGCCCGCCTTTGTATACTTATCGCGCCCCGAAAAAATCTCAAGTTGAATGCCGTTATCAGACCCCGACGGTACCATGTCGATCTCCCAAATATGTTTGTTGTCCATCATATCAACCGCCTATCGGTAAAAAAGTGAGTTTGCTTTGATCATCAAGCGATAAAATCTTTCCTTCTGCTCCTGCGTACAGGGTGTGTTGCGGACAAACCAAGTTCGCTCGGTCCCGTCTCCAAGAGAAATTTCTACAAGATCCCGGAAGTGCTTAATTCGGCAGCCGCCTCCGCATAAAAATTTGAGCGGACATTCATTGCAAGGAGTTAAATTGGAGATGTCAGACAGTGCCATAGCTTTCTTGGATTTTGTAAGGATAGACTCAAATGACTCTGTTCGGATATTTGCTTGCTTCGCACATTTAGCTGTGATGCTGCAAAAATAGATATCACCATTTGCGGCAATGGTAATTCCTCCATAGCCGCAGTTATGAAAGATTGTATTACCAGCGTGGTCAATGGCAAACCCCTCTTCCTCCGCAAAAGGAGCACAGGCGTCTTTAATCCGCTGAGAGATCTCTCTGTATTGCCGGTTCTCAGACTCTGTTGGAGTAATATTACGTCCTTCCATCAGTTCGGTGTTGAATTTTACAAAAAACGCCTCTCCGCTATATCTAGAGGTCATCTCCTTCGCAAATATGATATATTGCTGTTCATTCTCCAGTAGCGTATCCAGCAGGGGTGAAACTGCTACCGTTGTACGAATGCCTGCACGAATCAGCTTATCTACAGTGGATAGTGCCTTGTCAAACGAATCTGTATTGCGAACTTGTTGGTAACTCTTGCGGTCAAATCCATCAATGCTAATCTGCACTTCATCTATAGCCGTTTTTACACGGTTGAGCAAATCATCTGTCCAAAGAAGGCCATTACTGAGAACACAGACCTGTAAGCCAATCTCTTTTGCAAATTGGACAATGGCGGCGAAATCAGGGCGAAGTGTTGGTTCTCCACCAGTGAAAGTAACTACTTGTCCACCATATTGGGAGAATTTTTTCAATAGGGACTGAGTCTCATCGGTTGATAATTCCTGGTCCAACTCCGTACCGGCATACATATAGCAATGTTGGCACCGCTGGTTACACCGATTGGTCAAATAAACATACATCCCATGCTGTTGGGGGTATTGTATGTCAATACTCTCAAAGCGCTTTGCTTCCAACTCTGTTAGAACTCTTATAATATTGCTTCTGTCATCTGGAGAGAACAAATCAAAAAGGTCCGCCACACTATGACCATCAGAAAGGGCATCAAAAATTTTCCGTTGGTGGTTATTTTCCAATAGCACCCAATTCCCAGTCTCCCTTGCGATTGCAAGAAATTTATTATCGATCGTTACAGTGATGACCGGATGCGGCATCGTATATCTTTTATTGGGATCCAGATCTAAAGTTGGCATATCAGCACTCCTAAAGTTTAAATAGATATAAAAAGGAGAAGGCACGCGTATGGCCTCCTCCTTTTCAATAGGTGGGATTAATTTTCGTTTACGCTGCAATTTTTGAAACAATACATCGCAGTTACACGAGCTGTATCCTCAACAACTTGGACATCCCACTGGAGAACGATTTTCTCCATAGTCACTTCCTCCTTTCCAAAGGTTAGAAATACAAGTTAATAATGATAGTATAACATAGTCTTGACGTTTTGACAAGGGCCTTAGAATTTTATAGTTATAAATTTTGCAGGAGTACAATAGATATTGGACAGAGGGGGAAGAAAAGAGTAGAAGGATGAGGCAAAATCGGTTAAAGTTGAGTTGCCACACTTAACAGAACCGAGAGGAGACCACATCCTTCATGAAAAAGAGTATAACACAGGAGATGGCATACCGGCAATCCCTAATGAAATATGCGGAGAAATACGGCGTAAGCCGCGCCAGCCGGAAATACAATAAGAGTCAGTCATATATCTACTTCTGGCGGGTTCGCCGGGATGGGAGTGTGGAGTCCCTGGCTTGCCAGTCCCGTCATCCTCACAGCCATCCAAAGCAGCATACAGAAGCGGAGCTGAAGCTAATCCGGGATATGCACCATCGCAACCCACAGTTTGGCCTGGTGGAGCTGTGGCACCGCCTGAAACAACGAGGCTATACCCCTCGACCTGAGAGCCTGTTCCGTGTCATGCGCAAGCCAGGGATGTTCCCACAGAAGGAGAAGAAAAAGGCTTATACGCCAAAACCCTACCAACATATGACTTATCCGGGAGAAAGAATCCAAGTGGATGTGAAGGTCGTCCCTCGCCGCTGTATCACTGACTCGGAGCTGCGCCTGTTTCAATATACCGCTATTGACGAGTTCTCCAGACTCCGCTTCCTGGCCGCCTATCCGGAGCAGTTCACCTGTTCCTCTGCCGACTTTTTGAAAAGGCTGGTAAAGTGGTACACTCGCAGGGGCATCCGTGTGGAATGTGTCCAGACTGACAATGGTTTTGAGTTTACCAACCGTTTTTCCAACAGTAAGCGGGATATCCAGACCCTTTTTGAGAAAACCGCCGCCGAGCTGGGGGTTCAGCATAAACTAATTCGCCCCTACACACCCAGACACAATGGCAAGGTGGAACGCAGCCATCGGGAAGACCAGAAACGCTTTTATTCTTTCCGCTCTTTCTTCTCTCTGGCTGACTTTGAGAAACAACTTGCCGTTCATAATCGCCGCTCCAACAATTTTCCGATGCGTCCTCTCCACTGGCTTTCTCCTTCCGAGTTCCTTGTCCAATTTCTTTGACAAACTTACACATTCCATCTTCGGAAACAACCTCCCACTCTACATCCAAGTCAGTCTCGAAAAGACTGACAGCGTGCGGGCTGGTCAACGTGGGCCGTTTCCGGTGCGTCCAGGGTCAGGATGATCACGGGATAGACCTCAATGGGCAGGGCGGCGGTGTACTCCTTACCCAGCTCATCCGTGACGGTGACAGTTAAGACATGGGCCCCGGCTCCGTTAAAGGCCAGCTTGCCGCCGTGATCGCCCAGAGAAATAGAAACACCCTCGCCGCCGTCACAGGTCAAAGCCCATTGGACAGTCGAGGGTGCGCCATGTTCCACGGTCAGGCTGATTGCCGCCGCTTCATCTTTATGGAGTTTGTCGGTGTCAGAAGTCAGAGAGAGGGACAGGTTAGGGAGTACCTTGATTGCCACAGGCTCAGAAGAAAATTCCCTCCCATGTGCGTCCTTGGTGATAGCGGTGAGGACGTAGTCCCCAGTAACCTCAAAGGCGAGTGTGCCGCCATCATCCCCCCAGGATGACAGCGGCCTCCTTGCCGTCACGGGTCAGCGCCCAGCGTATAGCGGCAGGCTTGCCGCCCTCCACCGCCAGGCCGATCTCCACCGTATCGTCCTCATGCGCCTTACCCGCGCTGGCGGTCAAGTTTGGGACGATTACCGGTAGGATGGCGATGGTCTGGCTGGCGGTGTACTTCTTCCCGGCGGCGTCCGTGAGGGTGGCCGTCAGGGTGTACTTGCCCGGCTCGGTCAGAGCCAGGGTACCGCCGTCCTTGGTGAAGCTGACGAGGGGCTGGCTTGCGCCGTCCTTCGTCAGCATCCAGGCCACGGAGCCAGTCAGATCGTTCTTGGTCAGCAGCTTCACATCCTCGGCCCGGTCAGTGTAGCCGTACTCCGGCAGGGAGAAGGCAATATCACTGACAGGCAAGATCTCCACCGCCTTCTCGCAGTAGGCGCTGCCGCCACTGTTCTCCACGGTGCCGCGCCAGCCTCCATGAAGAAGCAGATACCGCCATCCCTGGTGAAGCCCTCCGGCATGGCGATAGATTTCCCGTCACAGGTCAGCTCCCAGGTGACAGCATCCGCGTCGGTGAGCGTGGTTTTCACAAAGACGGAATCCCCTACATACTGTTATGCCGGGAGGTCAAAGGCGATGGCGGGCTTGTCGGCCTTATTACCCTTGTCCATGCCGCTGGGGTAAACGATGGAACAGTTCTTCTTGGACAGTTCCGTAGCGGCGGCGGCAAATACCACCTGCACCGGGCCGTCATTCCGGGACGTAGCCACGCCCGTCACAGTGGATTTGCCGGTGATGTCAACGGCGGAGCCGCCCCACACCCAGCCGTCCCTTGACGGTGATATTGTTGAGGTTTGGAGTTTTCTCCCCCAGGCCATTGGCGATAATCAGATCGCTTTCAAACACAGTGTCCTTGATACTTACCGCGCCCCGCACCAGAACCGTGTCTCGGTAGGTGCCGGTGAGATCACCGGCATCGTGGACGCTTTGGAAGATATTGCTCATGATCTGCGCCATCTCCGCACGGGTGATTTGGCCCTTGGAGTTCAGCCGTCCATCATGGTAGCCGCGCTCCACCATGGCCTGTTCGCCGGGTGATATTCTCATTCGGTCCCATGCGGCTGGAGGAATACCCGGCGAAGGTCCCCATGTGGACCATTTGGGCGATGTAGTCATGGTGCCAGCTCCCACAGGGAACATCCGTGAAGCGGGAAATATCGGCACTCTTGTAGGTGCCAAACAGCCGGTCGATCATAGCAGCCATCTGTTCGCGGGTGAGATAGCCATCCGGGTTCAGCTTGTCTTCGGACGTACCCACCAGCACACCATTGTCCACCGCCAGCAGCAGGGAAAGGAATCGCTTTAGATTGGGAAATTTGATGCTCATGCTTCCTCCTTTCAGATTTTGGATTTTCCGGGGTGTGCTATGTACTAAGGCGGGACCAGCAGGCAGCGGAGCAGATGGCGGGCTGTCAATCCTTATCGCCTCCTTCCGGGTCGGACGTGGCGAAGTAGGCTTCATATTCCTGCTGCTGGGCGGGGGGCAGGGAGGTAAAGTGTTCCCCCTCGAAGCCGTACAGCAGGAACGTCCCAGCGATGAAGTCCCCGCTGTCCATGGGGTTCTCCCGGTTGGGTATAAGGCCCATGTTCTTCCCCTCGCTGCTGCAGACCATCATCACCCGCTGGGGCAGGTAGCACCCGGCCTCGATAGGCCCGCCCACGATCTTCTGAAAGTCTTCCAGTGTGTCCTCTACCTTTGCGGGGCGGGGAGTTTCGCCGGGTTCCACCACCAGTAATGTTGATCTCGTTTGCCATGTAATGTTCTCCGTTTCGTTTATATTCCAGCGGCATCCTGGGCCAGATCATGACTGACCAGGGATGCGTAATACTGGCTGATTGTTGCGGGCGCGTTGTAGAGCGCCGCAAGAGTGTATGCCTTGATGTTCTTCACCAGCGTGATGTTCTGGCTCAGGCTGTCCAGAACATAGGCGATATGCTTATGGTTGAGCTTTAGAAAACGGCTTTTGACCACGTCGGCAGCCATTTCCTCGCCAGCAATGCGGATGAAGTCCCACCGGGAACAGCAGACCTCCACCATAAGTTCCACATAGCCCTCCAGCGTTTCCTCATCGTAGGGATGCTCGGTCAAGAACAGATCACAGTCGATATTCTCTTTTATCAGCTTTCGGTATCTATCCATTTCATCCATCCTCATCCGGCTCTTGGGCCGATCGGCAGGGGGAGAAGCAGGAGGCGCGGGGGTAGGGGGAAGGATGGATAGGTCAGTATCGTTCATTTCAGTTTTGTTTTTCTCAATCTTATTAGCGGCCCCTTTGGGGAAGTCAAGACTTCCTGTTTTGGGAAGTGCAAGCTTCCCCGTTTGAGAGATCAAGAGTTCCTGTACGGGTGCAGACTTCCCGAAAGAGGAAGTCTCACCATCCTTCGTTGGCTGGGGCGACTCCGATTCGGGCACGGGAGCAGGGAGCGGAGGCAGAATGAAATTCTTGACGTAGATACGGGTGAGCCGTCCCTGGCCCTGCTTGACACACTCAATCAGTCCGGTGCTGTCCAGCTCCGCAAACAGCTTGACGACCTTGTTGTGCCCGCAGTCCATCATGCATATCACGTTTTCCAGCGTGAAATAGATGTAGATGCGCTTTTCAATGTCCATCCAGTTGTTCTTGACCGACAAGCTCATACGGTCCAGCAAGAAGCTGTAGAGGACCTTGGCCTCAATGGAAACGCTCTTATACTGGGGGTCTGTCAGCAGGGTCTTGGGGATACGATAGAAATTGTACTGGTCTGCTTCGGTGCCGTAGTAGTCCAGATTCAAGTTTGACGGCATGGTGATTGCCTCCTTTGAAATATGCGGAGAAACAAAAAAAGCGCCCTGGCAACCATAATAGTCACCGGGGCGCTCATGGTCCTGTCGCTTGTTTTGTTCGTAAACGAAAAAAAGCCCGCCCGCAGCTGATTGTTAGTCAGTTGCGGGTGGGCTTGTCTGATGGATTATGCTGCCGATCTCACACGGATGCGCAGCCCCTCCATGGGGAGGCCCTTGTAGCCAACGAGATAGTAGTCCTCTCCGTTGTGTTCCACGGTAGTCCGGGTCCAGTAGGGGGACATCGTGGTATTCGTCCGTTACCAAGGCCTCGATGCTGCTGCAACAATCGTAGTAGCGGCCCTTCGCCGCGCGGTACTTCCCGGCGGTCCCCTTCCGCAGACGGCTGACCTCCGTGATGGGCCGGGTAAGGATTCCTCCACGTCCGCCAGTTTGTCCGTGATGCGCCGCAGTTCCTCCCAAAGAAGGAGTTGTTCGCTATCGGTGCGATCCATGTCGAGGCCGCTCAGATCGTCATAGTCCGTGTAGGTGGAGAATTTGAGAAACTGCGAAATGCTCCGGTTCAGCTTGACCGCCTCCGAAAGCGCCATTTGTAAATCCACCATGTTGGATCTCCTTCTTATAAGTCTTGAATGTACAATCTAAGTGCAACAGAAAGGAAATGACCCATAACTCTGGTATACTGAAGTTTGCAACAACAAAAGCGTACCGGAGGGAGCTATGAGCCATTACAAACATCTTACACCAATTGAGCGAGAAAATCTACTATTTTATTTAGC
>OFHN01000538.1_pt1 | contig 34190 bp, 26 predicted proteins | sample 1521321 | NCBI WGS metagenome assembly OFHN01 (sample SAMEA3504130, study PRJEB24116) | mouse gut metagenome | biome: mouse gut; feature: mouse-associated habitat; material: faeces | place: Denmark | collected 2011
TATCCGCTCCCGCTCTGCAGAATCCGTAATTTTGCGGGAAATGCCGATTTCCCCATCATCTCCGGGAAGGAGCACAAGAAATTTTCCGGGGAAGGAAAAGCGGTTTGTCAACACTGCGCCCTTTGAACCGGCTGCGTCCTTTTCCACCTGCAATATCAGCGTATCCCCGGGCCTGGGGCGTGCGGGATTTTTTCCTTCATCGGAAACCGCACGTGCCGCGCCATAGTAATAGTAGCCGTTTTTTTCCGCTCCAATATCCACGAATGCCGCCTGTAAATTGGGAATAACGCTTGCCACGCGCCCTGCGTAAACATTTCCCAACAGGCTTTCATCGTGTTTGCTTTCATAATATAATTCTACAAGTTCCCCGTCCTCTGCCAGAGCGATTCTGGTGAGGTCCTCGGAAATATCCATCAAAACCCGTTTCAATGCGCACCTCCTGTTTCGCTGCATGAGTGGCTTTTGCTTATAAAACAATGATTTTTGTTGCCGTCGCATCCTGAAATACCCTGTCATGCTCAACGAGGAGCATGGTCGGGGTGTATTCCGCAATCAGCTGTTCAATCTGTCTGCGGGAATAAATATCAATAAAGTTCAGAGGCTCGTCCCAGATATACAGATGGGCTTTTTCGCAAAGACTGCCTGCAATCAGCGTTTTCTTTTTCTGTCCGCTGGAAAAATCCGAAATGTCCTTTTCAAACTGCGTCCGCTCAAATCCGAGTTTCCGGAGCAGAGCCTTGAACAGGCTTTCATCGATCCCGTGTGTACAGGCATATTCCGAAAGGGAGCCGCACAGATGGGAGGTATCCTGCGGGACATAAGAGATTATCATACCGGAGGCTTTTGTCAGTGTCCCTGTATGAGCAATAGGCTCTCCTGCCAGCAGTTTCAGCAGGCTGCTTTTTCCACAGCCGTTTTTACCATGCAGAAAGATGCGTTCGCCCTGACGTACTTCAAAAGTAACGGGGGTGCAGACAGGTATGCCGCCGTATTCCGGCGAAACGCCCTCAAAACGAGCCAGAACCCCGGCATGGTGTATGAGCGGGGAGATTTTGAGGGCCTCTGCGGTTTCCGTATTCCGCAGGAGTGCGGATTTTTCAGAAATGGCTTTTTTCTGGCGGGATTCGATGCATTTGGAACGCTTCATCATTTTTGCCGCCATGTGCCCGACATAGCCTTTGTCCGCCGCGCCGGCTTTGGAGGTTTCCACCTTGTCAGACCATGCCGCAGTACGCTTTGCGGAGTTTTCCAGCCGCCTGATATCTTTTTTCAGCCGTTTGTTCTGAGCGGCTTCGGATTCCTGCTGTGTTTCAAAATTTTCCAGCCAGGAGGAAAAATTTCCGTTTTGTACCTCGATATTCGTCCGGTTCAGCGCGAGGATATGGTCGACACAGCAGTCCAGTACATTCCGGTCGTGTGAAACCAGTATAAAGCCCTTTTTCTTTTTCAGATACGCCGCTACGCTTTCCCGCGCGCCGCTGTCCAGATGATTAGTCGGCTCGTCGATAAGCAGGAAATGCCCTTCGTTCAAAAAAAGAGCGGCAAGCAGAGCTTTTGTCTGTTCGCCGTTGGAAAGCGTGTCAAAGGGTTGCCAGAGAATCTCCGGCGCAACGTCCAAAAGGGATAATTCACGTATCAGCTCCCATTCCTCCGCGGCAGGGCAGACCTCCGTAAGGACCTCTGCTGTAAGGCGGCTTTTTTCTGAAACAGGGTAAGGGAAATAATCAAACTGTACAGATGATAAAATCGTCCCGGCATATTCATATTTACCCAGCAGAAGGTTCAGGAAGGTTGTTTTTCCTCTGCCGTTTCTGCCAACAAAGCCCAGCTTCCAGTCTGTATCCAGAGTGAAGCTGACGTTTTCAAAAATATTTTCGATGCCGGAGGGATAAGAAAATGTAAGATTTTCCACTTTAATCATTGACATAAGGCATCAACTCCTTTCATTGCTGTGAAATGAGGTGATAAAAAGTGGGATGCTGACAGTATAGCACAGCCTTTCGGCGGCGTGCAAGGGCGGAAAGGGGAAACAATGGAAATGTAATACAAATGTAACAGAAGCCTGCTTTCAGCCGGAAAGCATAAAGCGGCAGTAAGTATTCTGCCCTGTGCCGCCGTTTCAATCCTTCGGGTTGACGTGTACCATGCAGTGCTTTACTTCCTCGAAGCTGTTTTCAATTGCGTTATGCACGCGTTCCGCAATCACATGTGCCTCCCGCAGGGGAAGTTCGCCGTCCGCCGCAATTTCCACATCGACATAAATCCGCGCGCCGAACAGACGGGTCTGCAAACGGTCGATACCCAGTACGCCCTCCTGTGCTGTGATGACGCGCCGCATATTTTCCAGCGTTTCCGTGTCACAAGCCGTATCCATCATTTTATCCACAGCATCCTTGAAAATCTCATATGCCGCTTTTACGATGAATACGCAGATGATAACACTGGCGATGGGGTCACAGACGGGATAGCCCAGCCGCGCCCCGATGATACCCGCCATGCTGCCGATAGAGGAAAGGGAATCCGAGCGATGGTGCCATGCGTCTGCCATCAGGGCGGCAGAATTAACCTTTTTTGCCGCGCCCCTTGTGTACCAGTACATCGCTTCTTTGACCAGTATGGAAAGAACTGCCGCCGCCAGAGCAAGCAGCCCGGGGGCTTCCAGAGATATGCTTTCCTGCCCGATGATTTTGCGGAACCCTGCCAGCCCGATGGCAAAGCCTGTAATGCAGAGAATCATTGACAGCAGGATGGCCGCGACACATTCAATCCGCTCGTGCCCGTACTGGTGGTTTTCGTCGGATTCCTTCCCTGCCAGACGGTACCCGACCATTACGACAACTGTACTGAAAACATCGGATGCGGAATGTATCCCGTCAGAAACCATTGCTCCGGAATGTGCGAGAAAGCCCGCCAGTACCTTGAATATGGAAAGCGCGATGTTCGTCGCCATACTGTAAAAGGAAACCCTCATTACAATTTTTTCGTTTTGCTTTGCCTGACCGTCTGCCATGCTCCTTCCTCCTGCCTGTGCGGAATGCTGTTTCATTTATAGTATTGTATCATTTTTGCGCTGGAAATTTCCATGTTTCACTCTGTTTTCCGCAAAAAAAACGCACCTGTAAAAACGAAAGCCGTCCCATAGCTGTCGCCAGCTGCCTGCTGAAACCAACCGGCAGATGGGGACTTTTTGTAATTCCATCTATTCTATGCTTTCATTTCTGCTTTGTCAAGAAAAACGTCAACCGAAATGGGGCATAGCGGACAATGCCATTTTCTTCATTTTTGATTAATTTTTACTGCCTTTTCTTGAAAATCTTTCCGGGTGATGCTAGAATTAAGGTTATCTGTAAAAACGCATGGCACCGCATGAAAAGAGGTTTCTGAATATGAATGTTTTTCGCGAAATGCAGAATGAAATAGATGAATTTTTCCACAGCGGCCGTCTGACAAAAGCGGTCCTGTGGCTTTGTGTGGCCTTTTTCCCGCTTTATCTGACGCTTGCATGTAATTTCCTTTCCTATGGCTCGGGGGACAAGCTTTATGCGCTGGTGCATGAGCAGACGGGTTCGTTTGTGTTCGGCCTGTTTCTGGTCGGGCTTGTTTTTTTGGCGTTTGCCTGTCTGTTCCGCAGAGTGTTTACAGCGGCGTTGGTTTCCGCCGTTATTTTTACGGTAATGCCCTTGGTTGATTATTTCAAATCCAATATACTGCGGGAGCATTTCCTCCCTTGGGATTTGCTGCTGGCAAAAAATGCGGACAGCTTTACGCAGTTTCTGACCTCCCTCGTTGTACCGGACGCGGTTTGGGAGGTGGTCGGCGGCACAGTGTTTTATCTGCTGTTTTTGTTTCTGGCACGTCCTGTCCTGCCCGGAAAGCAGCGCTACCGTATTGCCGGTACGCCTGTACTGCTGATATTCCTGTATTTTTTTGTGGGAAACCCTTCCATACGTGAAGCGACATATGAAGCTGTTTTCGGGATTTCTCTGGACGAGGCAATGGACCAGGATACCAACTACACAAAGCATGGATTCCTGACTGCCTTTGCACTGAACTTCGGCGCACTGAACATGACGGAGCCACAGCATTACAGCAAGGCTTATGTTGAGCATATGTTCGAGAAGTATATTCCGGAAAACATGGATGCAGGGGATTTCCAAAATCCGGACGTTATCGTTGTGCTTTCCGAATCCTTCTGGGATCCCTCGGTATTACAGAATGTGGAGTTTTCCAAAGATCCTCTGGAAAATTATCATAGGATTGCGGAAAACTACCCCAGCGGGTCTATGGTTTCCTGCACATTCGGCGGCGGGACAGTCCGTCCGGAATTTGAGATACTGACGGGTATGACAACGAATATGCTGCCGCCGGGCAATGTCCCCTACCAGCAGTATGTATTCAGCGATATATTTTCCTATGCCCGCTTTTTCAAAGGGCTGGGCTATGATGCCCTTGGAATCCATACATACCAGAAAACATTTTATGAACGGGAACGGGCGTATCCGCTTCTGGGCTTTGATGATTTCCTTGGGGAGTACGACATGCACGCCGAACACCACTGGAACAGCGGCCCGTATATTACAGACGAAACCATTGCGGAGGAAATCATTTATCAGCTGGAACAGCCGCATGAAACAGGATTGTTCCTGATGGCAATTACCATGGAAAACCATGGGCTGTATTTCGATAAATATAAGCCGTTCGACTGGGATATCCGTGTAAAGTCGGACGTGCTTTCTGACCGTGAAACAAATATGCTGCAAAATTATCTGAAGGGCGTGAGCGATTCCGACCGTGCGCTTGGCGTGCTGTACGATTACATTATGGCAAGGGAAAAACCGACTGTACTTTTGTGGTACGGCGACCACCTCCCTACGCTGGGCGATGAATTTAAGCCCTACACCACAACGGGTACGATTTCTTCCGCGACTGCGGCAGAGTGGAACGAGGAAGAAAAATACACCATGTTTTCCACACCGTATGTGATTTTCAGCAATTACGATACAGGGCGGGAATACCGCGCGGAAGGGCGGGCCGTTTCGCCGTATCTGCTTTCCCCGCTGCTCTGCGATTATATTGCCGCGCCGGAATGTTTGCAGACACGGTTCCTGTTGGAACTTTTTGAAACCTGTCCGGTAATCAGCCCGTATTATAAGCTGTATTCCGATGTACCGGAGGATATTCGGGAGGAATGCATTGAGATGCACGAACTTTTGACCTACGATGAACTGCTGGGCAGGGATTATCTTTCTGCCATCCAGTGCGGAGAAGAATAAAAAATCTTAGCATGTCAAAAAAGGCTCAGGCTACGCCTTCAAGCCTTTTTTGAGGGACTGGCGGTATAAAGGGCCTCGTCCTAAGCAGTTCGCTTCGCGAACCGTCCCAAGGGGACGCTGCTGCGCAGTGCTATGGCTTTTGAAAAAGCCTTAAAACTCGCCCTTTTCCTCGAACGGGCAAAGCCCGCTCTGCGGATTCCACTCAGGAAACGCTTCGTTTCCCGAACCCTTCCGCGATACGAAAATAGTTTTTTTGACAATCTGTATCTGTCCATAAAAAACAGGCATGAAGCGGTTTGACGAAAGAAAGCAATTAGAAATTTGTTTTTTAAGTCAAGCCGTCATTTGCCTGTTTTATTGTTCTGCGGATACTGTCAACCCGACAATATTTCATGTTAAAAATCTGCATGGTTCAGCGTGAGCTGGAATCGTACGCCGCTTTTCCGGTCATGCCGCATTTCTTCGACAGCGGGCAGTACAAACTCCCTGAGCGGCTGCTCCTCCGCTCCTTTTACGAGGATACGGAACCGGTATTCTCCCCGCAGCTGTGCCAATGCCGCCGGAACGGGTCCTAAAATTTGGAACAGCCCTTCGCCGTCTGCTTGTGCCAGCCGCGCGGCAAGGCGTTCTGCCGCTGCCGCTGCTTCCGCTTTGCTTTCTCCTGTCAGCAGAATACTGAAAAATGCCGAAAAGGGCGGATAGCCCATCATGCGCCGCATTTCGATTTCTTCTGCATAAAACCCGTGAAAATCCTGCGCCGCCGCATAGCGCACAGCATAATGCTCCGGCTGGTAAGTCTGGATAACCGCTTCGCCGGGAAGACTTCCTCGTCCTGCGCGCCCCACCGCCTGGGCCAGCAGCTGAAATGTCCGCTCCCCGGCACGGTAATCGCTCATATTCAGAGACAGATCAGCGGCCAGCACGCCCACCAGCGTCACCTTCGGGAAATCATGGCCCTTTACTATCATCTGTGTGCCGATCAGCACATCGGCTTCCCCGCCGGAAAAGGCAGACAGGATTTTCTCATAGCTTCCTTTTGCCCTGGTGGTATCCGCATCCATGCGCAATGTCCGCACTCCCGGATACAACTGTCTCAGCTTTTCCTCCACCTGCTGGGTGCCGGCGCGAAAACCGCTGATATACCTGGAACCGCACTGCGGGCATATATTCGGCATCTCCTGTGTATATCCGCAATAATGGCAAATCAGCCTTTTGCCGGTATGCTCCGAGAGGGACACATCGCAATGGGAGCATTTCATCACATACCCGCAGGACCGGCAGGACACAAATCCCGCGTATCCCCGCCGGTTCAGAAACAAAATGCTCTGCTCTCCCCTGGACAGCCGTTCCGCCAGCAGTTCCTGGAGTTTCCTGCTGAAAACGGAACTGTTTCCCTCCTTCAGCTCCCTGCGCAAATCCACCACGTGTACCTGTGGCAGGCTTCCCGACAGCCTTTCCTTCAAAAGGAACAGCTTATATTCCCCGCTCTCCGCCCGGTAATATGCTTCCAGCGAAGGTGTGGCAGAACCAAGCATCACGCTTGCCCCATGCATCCTTGCCACCTCCAGGGCCGTCTCCCTTGCATGATATTTGGGCGTTGCTTCACTTTTATAGCTTCCCTCATGCTCCTCGTCCAGAATGATGATTCCCAGCCTGGGAAAAGGAGTGAACAAAGCGGAACGGGGTCCTATGATCACATCAATCTCCCCGTTTCTGGCACGCTCGCACTGATCATATTTTTCTCCGGAGGAAAGGTTTGAATTCATGACGCTCACCCTGTCCCCAAACATGGCATAAAACCGCAGCAGCGTCTGGTATGTCAGGGCAATCTCCGGTATCAGCAGGATGGCCTGCCGCCCCCGTTCCACCATTTCCTTTACAAGCTGCATATAGACAAAAGTCTTCCCGCTGCCGGTGATGCCATGCAGCAGATAGACATCCGGCTTCCCCGCGTCAAAATCGCCCATCACCTCCTCCACAATCCGTCTCTGCGAACTGCTCAAAAGCCGCTTCTGCTCCGTCCCCTGCTGTATTTTCACCGGATTACGGAACGATTGGCTTCTCAGGATTCGCAGCACGCCTGCTTTCTCCAGGCTGCTGACGGTCTGCGGCGATACTCCCAGCTTGCCGGTTACCCACTCATAGGGGATGGACTCCTGTTCCGCCAGTTCCCGCAGAAGCCGCTCCTTTGCAAACTGTCCGCGCCGCCCGCTCTCCCCCATGAGCGAGATGATTTCCTCCCGTCCGAAGATTCTCTGAATCGTCCTGTGTTCCACCTTTCTGACGGTTCTCTTGGCCGGAAGAACGGTTTTCAGTGCCTGTATCATCGTAGAACCGTAATTCTCCCGAATCCATCCGGCCAGTGAAATCATCCTTCCTTCTATACCGACGCCGCCTTCGGCCACGGCTCTGACTTCCTTCATCCTTGCCGGATCAAACTTACATACATTGCCCAGTCCGATACAGTAACCCTTCAGCAGCTTATTGCCGTTTCCAAAGGGAACTTCCACGCACATCCCCGTTTCCAACACGTCTTTCAGCCTTTCCGGCACGCGGTACTGAAAGGGCCTATCCAATTTTTCATGGGAAATATCTACAATTATATCCGCATATAGCTCACTCATCCTCTTCCTCCCGGTATCCGGCATTTCCCTGCCATATACGCCTATCGGGAAACACCTGATTTTATGCTCGTGAACATATTTATTTGTCCAAAATAATTGATTAGATTCATTCCCCTTTTATCTTCGGCAATCAGATATGCGTCAGGCCGGATTCCAGAAGTTCCCGTATGATAACCCGCTCGTCCATGGGGTATTTTTTCCCCCGAATTTCCTGATAGTCCTCATGCCCCTTCCCTGCCAGTACGATCAGATCTCCTTCTCTGGCGTGGGAGATTGCATATGCGATAGCTTCCCTTCTGTCGCATATCTCCGTGTATTTCCCCTCCGTCCTGCCGATTCCCTCACGGATATCCGCCATAATATCCTGCGGTTCTTCAAAACGCGGGTTGTCGGAAGTAATAATCGTAAAATCTGCCAGCCTGCCGCTCACCTCCCCCATCTCGTAGCGCCGCTGCCTGGAACGGTTGCCGCCGCATCCGAACACACATACCAGCCGTCCGGGGCGATACTCCTTCAGCGTTGACAGCAAGCTTTCCAGGGCCATGGCATTGTGGGCATAATCGATAAGCAGCGTAAACTTATCGGAAATTTTAACACGTTCTATGCGCCCCTTTACATGTGCCCCTCTCAAAGCCTCCTGGATATCCCCGACACGGATCCGGAAATGACGGCAGACAGCAATCGCACAGAGTGCATTATACACGCTGAATCGTCCGGGGGCAGGCATGTGCGCATGGAAGTCCATCAGGCCGCAGACCCGGAAAGTAACTCCCAGTTCGCCCGAATTCTGCACCAATTCCATGTTTTCCGCCCGAAGCATACAGTTTTCCCCGGTACCGTAAGTCTCCAGTTCACAGGTATGACCCTGCGTCAGTGCCTCCGTATGGACGTCGTCACCATTCACAATGCCGATACGGCACTGGCGGAACAGAAGCCCCTTGCATGCCATGTATTCCTCAAAGTCCGCATGTTCGTCCGCTCCGATATGATCCGGTTCCAGATTGGTAAAGATACCGTAATCAAACACAAATCCCTGACTCCGGTGGAGCTTCAGCGCCTGAGATGATACCTCCATCACCACGGCGTCCAGGCCTGCCTCCGCCATCCTGGCAAAATACTCCTGAAGCAGGTAAGACTCCGGGGTCGTATTTTCCGCATGTATATGAGTATCGCCGATAATTACCTCGATGGTACCGATAAGCCCCACCCTGAATCCGGCATTTTCCAGGATTGATTTCACCAGATAAGTAGTGGTGGTCTTGCCCTTCGTACCCGTGATGCCTATCACGCGAAGCTTTTCGGCCGGATGCCCGAACCACGCAGCTGAAATAAAAGCCATGGCATATCTGGTATCGTCCACCCGAATCACGGTTACGTCTTTTTGCCGGATTTCCTCCGACACCCTGGACACCAGCAATACGCCGGCTCCCTTTTCCACCGCTTCCGCCGCATATTCATGCCCGTCATACTTAGCGCCCTCGATACAGATAAAAAGACACCCCGGCACTACCTTTCTGGAATCATAAATAACCGCGGACACCTCCGCATCCACGGTTCCCTGTATGCACTCATAGTCCGCATTTTCCAGTAAATCCCGTAATCTCATAAATCCCTCCTGGTTCCAGCGTGCTCCCGCACTTTCCTGATATCTTTTCTATTTTACTCTAAATTGCGCTTTTCTACCACCCCTAATTTGTACTCTCAGGCAAAAACATTTCCATCTGTGCGCTTGCAATCTAACGGTTTGCCGACATGCAATTCATTCCAATGCAGACATGCTGTTGGATTCGCTGCCCACAGCGGGAAACATTTGCCGGCGACACATTTCATCTGCCCGAACCCGGGCATAATAAAAGCGGAAACCCGAAGCCTCCGCTTTCCGTTCGTCTTATTCTGCAATCATATCCGCATATTTAATCCTGTAAATCCTTCTCAGGGAATCGTCGATACGCTCCACGGATATATTTCCGTCCGCAACCGCCTGCAGGATTCCATTATATGCCTTCTCAAAATCTTCCGGCATCAGCAGCATGTCACAGCCGGCCAGAACCGCCATGATCGCAGCCTCATCCGCACCATAATAATCGGAAACTGCGGACATATTCAGCGCATCCGTAATGATTACGCCGTCGTAATCCATTTCTTCCCGCAGAATATCCGTCAGAAGGCGCCTTGAAAAAATACATGGTTCATTGTCTCCCGTAAGGGCCGGCGCCGACATATGTCCCACCATGATCACCTGCGCTCCCGCATCTATCCCCGCGCGGAATACGGCCAGTTCCTCCGCCCTGAACTGCTCTTCCGTTCTGTCTGAAGACGCCATGCCGTTATGGGTATCCTGCGCAGAACTGCCAATTCCCGGAAAATGCTTCAGGCAGGCCGAAACCTTCTGCTCTTGCAGCCCTTTCACCATGGCAGCTACAAAGCCTGCCGCCGTTCCCGCATCAGTTCCGTAGGCACGCCCCTCCATAATGCTGCCTTCCACGTTCGCCAAGTCTGCCACAGGCGCAAAATCCAGGTTGAATCCCAAATCTGCCAGCGCGCCTCCGATGGCTGCGCCGGCATTATAGGCATTCCCGGTGTCTCCCGTTGCACCGATATCTCCCGCAGGCTCCACTTTGGGTCCGATGCCGGCCGATGCCACTCTTGCCACGGTTCCACCCTCCTCGTCCACAGCCAGGAAAACAGGATACTTCGCATATTGCTTCGTATTCGCCAGCATTTCTTTCAGCTGCTCTTCCGATTTGATATTCTGTGCAAAATAAATCAGCCCGCCTACCGCATACCGCGCCAGCGCGTCCCGGGTTCCTTCCCCCGCCTGTATAACAGCGGATGCACCTGTAATGGATTCCGGCGTCACCACAAACAGCCCGGCAACCTTATCCTCCAGCGGCATGGCTTCGATATTTGCATTGATGATTTCGTCAAGCCTCTCCTCCGGCGTGGGTTCCGTTACTTCAGGTGTAGGTTCCGGTGTCACGGCAATCTCCTCTTCATCTGCCAGCAGGTCATCTATTATGTCCTGCTTTTCCTGCTGCCCGTCCGGCAGGCTTTCCCGGGACGGTTCCTGAGATGCATCCTGGCGGTTCTGCCCGTTTTCTTCCTTCCCGCCCAACAGCCGGTCTGCTCCGAATACAATCCCGGCTGCCATTGCCAGTATCAGAATAGCCGTCACCATATAAGAGATCATCTGGTTTCTGAACCGTCTCTTCTTTCGCTCTTCCCTCTTTTTACGCTGCAGTTCGTTCCTGCTGTCCATATGTACCCTCTCTCAATCTCACTTCCATTGCCTGACGCTTCCTAACATGATTGCCAGGCCCAAAAACGTTTGGAAGGCTGCCCGCATTTCAACCGCCTTCCCACAAAACAACAGGAAATGAACTTGCGCCCATTTCCTGATCTCTCCTCCACTTCATCCTTGAGTATATCTTTTCTTTTGCACATAAATACAGCACATTTGCAATCTGCTTCTTTTGTACATCAATGAAGGATGATGACTCTATTATATTGCCCATTTTTTTGTCTGTCAACACAGAATGACGCATTTCCAGATTTTTCTACAAATCACACAATATTTTAAATATTTGTCAAAACAAATATATCATATATTGCTTTAATCGCAGTTTCAAAATCATCGTTTGCCACACCGATAATGATGTTCAGCTCGGAAGAACCCTGGTCGATCATTTTCACATTGACATTGGCATGGGCCAGCGCGGAGAATATCCTTCCGGCCGTCCCTCTCGTGGCCTTCATGCCCCTTCCCACCACGGCAATCAGAGCCAGATCCGCCTCAATCTCAATGGCATCCGGCTTCGCCACCCTGTAAAGGCATGCCGCCACCTTCTGCTCCTTATGCATAAACTCGTCCTGATGTACAAATACGGTCAGCGTATCAATGCCGGATGGAATGTGTTCGAATGAAATGCCGTTCTCCTCGAAGGCTTCCAGAACCTTCCTGCCGAATCCAACCTCGCTGTTCATCTTTGCCTTCTCAATATTGACGCAGCAAAAGCCCTTTTTTCCCGCAATCCCGGTAATGACATACTTTGATTTCTGACAGGTACTGCCCACAATCCAGGTGCCGTTGTCATCCGGCGCATTGGTATTTCGTATATTGATGGGAATGTTTTCCTGGCGTACGGGAAAAATCGAGTCTTCATGCAGCACCCCGGCGCCCATATAGGAAAGCTCCCTCAATTCCCTGTATGTAATCACGTCAATCCTTCTGGGATTCTTTATAATGCCGGGATCCGCCACCAGAAAACCGGATACGTCCGTCCAGTTCTCGTATACGTCCGCCTGGGCGGCTTTTGCCACAATGGAACCGGTAATATCCGAACCGCCCCTTGAAAAGGTTTTCACGCTCCCGTCAGGCATTGCCCCGTAAAAACCCGGGATTACCGCATACTCACACTCTGCCAGCCTGGCCGACAGCAGCATGTTGGTCTTATCCTGGTCAAATCCCCCTTCCGCGTCAAAACATACTACATCGGCGGCATCAATAAATTCAAATCCAAGATAAGCGGCCAGGATAATCCCATTCAGATATTCCCCTCTGGAAGCCGCATAATTACTGCCTGCCTTTTCCTCAAATTGATTCCTGATAACGGTGAATTCCTCATCCAGGTTTAAATCCAGGCCTAATCCCGCTATGATTTCCTCATATCTGTCCTCGATGGCAGCGAGCGCCTTCTCAAAATCTTTCCCCGCTTCCGCCATATCGTAACAGGCATAAAGCATGTCCGTCACCTTTGTATCTTCCTTGAAACGCTTACCTGGCGCGGAGGGTACCACATATCTCCTCTCCGCATCGCTTCGGATGATATCGCCTACCTTCTGAAACTGCTCCGCATTCGCCAGTGAACTTCCCCCGAATTTTACTACCTTAGACATTTTCACCACTCCTCACCGAACTGAATATTTTCATTTACAGCAGACGTATCTTGCCGGAAATCGCATTCCCCAGCTCCCCGCACTTTTTCTCGAAGTCCTTTTCCTTTATCACCGGGGTAAAAAAGCCGTATTCTTCGCCGCAATAAACACCTTCCGAAACCGCCGCATCGAATTTTCCCCAGAAAGCACTCTCAACAGCCTCTGCGGTCGCCGCATGGGTTCTTACGAAAAACCGTCTCTTTATCTCCGTAACATCAACCATCGCAGCCTTCTGTTCACTCCATCCGCACATGGCCGTCCGCCCCTGGCTGCGTGCACAGTCCACTACGTCCGCAGCCACTGCACTGGCTGTTGGCAGCTTGCCTGCCCCTCTTCCGTAAAACAAGGTATCACCCAGCATGTTGCCGGTGACCATAACCGCGTTGAACACATCGCCCACTGCGGCAAGCGAATGCCCCGCAGGAAGCAGGAACGGAGCCACCATGGCGAGCAGCTTCCCGTCTTCCTGTACCCTGACACATGCCAAAAGCTTGATCCTCCTGTTCATCCGGGCCGCAAACTCAAAATCGGCCAGTGTAACCGCACTGATTCCTTCCGTGTAAATCTCTTCAGAATCCACCGCCCTGCCTGTGGCCAGCGCCGCAAGGATTGCCGTCTTGCGGCATGTGTCATACCCTTCCACATCCGCCTCCGGGTTGCGCTCCGCATATCCCAATTCCTGAGCCTGTTTCAAAACTTCGTGATAATCCGCATGCTCCGTCTCCATCTTGGAGAGAATATAATTGGTGGTACCGTTCAGAATGCCGGTAATCGCCACAATGCGCTCCGCCGTAAAAGAAGTCTGAATCGTACGAAGGATGGGAATACCGCCTCCCACACTGGCTTCAAACATATAGCTGCAATGCTTTTCGGCAGCCAGTGCCAGGAGTTCCGTTCCATGCCTGGCCACCAGTTCCTTGTTGGAAGTGCAGACGCTTTTCCCTGCCCCAAGCGCCTCCTTCGTAAAACGATATGCCGCGCCCACGCCCCCCATGGTCTCACACACGACAGAAACCTCTTCATCCTCCAGTATCACATTAAAATCATGTATAACACGATCTTCATAAATGTCTCCCGGAAAATCCCTCAGATCCAGGATATATTTGACAAATACTTCCTCTCCGACGCTTCCGGATATCTGCTCCTGATTACGTCCGATTACTTCCACGACACCGCTGCCGACTGTTCCGTATCCCAGCACTGCTATATTTACCATCGCTTTTCTCCTCGTTCCGGTATGCGGCAATTCCTTTTCCCCTGCCCCATATCGCTGTATTTAACAGATAATTACCTCACTCATATCAATCCAACGGATATTTCTCTGTCAGACTCTGTACAATGGAATAAGCTTCCGCGATTTTCTCCTCGCCGCCCTTGAGTACAAGCGCGATGGCTTCCGCAATTTGCCCCATATCCGCCGTATTCATGCCTCTGGACGTAACGGCAGGTGTCCCCAGACGGATTCCGCTGGTCACAAAGGGCGACTGCGGGTCATTGGGAATGGTATTCTTGTTGCATGTAATATGTGCCGCATCCAGAAGCTTTTCCGCCGCCTTGCCGGTAATGCCGAAATTGGTCAGGTCCACCAGCATCAAATGGTTGTCCGTCCCGCCGGATACGATTCTTACGCCTCTGTCCATCAGGCCCCTGCAGAGTGCCTGGGCATTGTCAATGATGTTCTTCTGATATTGCTTAAACGCATCCGTCAGCGCCTCCCTGAAGCACACTGCCTTGGCCGCAATGACATGCATCAACGGCCCGCCCTGGGTGCCGGGGAATATCGCTTTATTGAAATTATATTTGTCGTTGACTGCCTTGCTGGAGAGAATCATTCCGCCCCTGGGTCCCCGCAGCGTCTTATGTGTCGTCGTAGTGGTCACGTCAGCGTAAGGAATGGGGCTCGGATGAAGTCCGGCCGCCACCAGCCCGGCAATGTGAGCCATGTCCACCATCAGGACAGCACCCACCTCGTCCGCCACCTGGCGGAATTTCTCGAAATCTATAGTGCGCGCGTAAGCGGACGCACCGGCAATAATCATCTTGGGGCGTGATTCCCGTGCGATCCTGCGCAGTTCGTCATAATCGATAAAGCCGTCGTCATTTACTCCATACGGAACAATTCGGAAATATTTTCCCGACATGTTCACCGGGCTTCCATGGGTCAAATGTCCGCCATGATCCAGGTTCATACCCATAATGGTATCGCCGGGGCTGCAGATCGCAAACTGCACTGCCATATTGGCCTGTGCGCCGGAATGGGGCTGCACATTGGCATATTCACAGCCAAACAGTTCCTTTGCGCGCTGGATGGCAAGATTTTCCACCACATCCACACACGCACATCCCCCATAGTATCTCTTTCCCGGATACCCTTCTGCATATTTATTCGTCAAAGGGCTTCCCATCGCCGCCATAACCGCCCTGCTGAGCCAGTTCTCGGAAGCAATCAGTTCAATATGGCTGTTCTGTCTCGCCTGTTCCTCCACAATGGCCTGGGCTATTTCAGGGTCTACATTTCTCACATCATCCAATGAATACATATCCGGTTCCTCCTGATTTCGTTCTGCATACTTATACACATTTGCTGTTACCCGATTCCCTGCCTGCGGGAATAAAACAGGTTCTTTGAAATAATACCTGTAATTGACATAGTTTTGATTATATCATAGAACAGTATGAATGCAAACAGAAAAATGCGGTACAATCCTGTTTTGTCCTGTTTATTATGCGAAATATCATATTTTTCATTAATTTTTATGCAATATGCCATAATTTTTCAATGCCGCAGCCTTTACGAAATCTCCCTGTACTGTTAAAATAGAAGGCAGGACAGATTCCCACACGAAAGAGAGGCTTTATCATGTATCATATTATTATAAACCCCGCCTCACGTTCCGGCCGGGGGCTTCGGATATGGAAACAGCAGATTGAACCCGTGTTTCAGTCCCAAAATATCCCTTATCATCCTTATTTTTCCGAAAAAGCCGGGGACACTGTCCGGATTGCCGGAGAAATCTCCCGCCACGCGGATGCGTCTTTATCCCTTATCATCCTGGGCGGTGACGGCACTGTAAACGAAGCCCTGCAAGGGATTCCGGATACATCCCGCATCATAATGGGCTATATCCCCACGGGATCCAGCAACGACCTTGCAAGGGACCTGAATATTTCCAAGGATCCCCTGCAGGCACTGGATCTGATTCTGCATACCGGTATGCCGCATCCCATGGATTTGGGAACCGTGACCTTTTCTGACGGCAGTACACGCCGTTTTGCCGTCAGCTGCGGTATCGGCTTTGACGCCGCCGTCTGTGAAGAAGCCCTGCACTCCAAAATAAAAGCCGCCATGAACAGGCTGGGCCTGGGAAAGCTGACCTATCTGGGTATTGCGCTGAAACAGCTGTTTTCCGCAAAAGCAGTATCCGGCAAGCTGATTTTGGAAGATGACAGCACGGTCGACATCGGGAACATGCTGTTTTCCGCCTGCATGCTCCACCGTTTTGAGGGCGGCGGATTTATGTTTGCCCCGGACGCAGATGACAGTGACGGTTTTCTGAATGTCTGCGCTGTGGGAGACCTGTCAAAACTTCTGATCCTGTTTGCCCTTCCCACCGCCTTTACCGGGAAACACTATCGCTTCAAGGGAATCACGCCTTATAAAGCCCGCTCTCTCACCCTCGAAACCACTCTCCCACTCTGGGTCCACACGGATGGAGAAGTCAGCCGCAAAAGCAGCCGCATCCATGTTGCCTGTGAAAAAAACGCCATTCAGATACTGCGTTAATCCGAAATTCCTGGCGCTTCAGAATCGTAAAGAAAGATACCGCCGCCGGCTTTTATTAAGATTATCTAAAGAATGCTTAAAAAGTGTGAAAAACCATTGAATTTTCATTTTTAAGCGCTATACTGAAACATGCATGGTCAAAGAAACGGATGGGTTCTCTGGCTGCAAAATAGGGAGAGAATATTGAAAGGATTGTTTCTAAAATGAAAAAGTTAAAAAGTATTTATGTGAAATACAGGCATGGGATTCCTCTGCTGATCTATATGGTAATTTACTTATCTTGGTTTGCCTGGCTGGAAGCGACCAACAAGAAAAATTACAGTATTATTCATGTAACGGCAGATGACTACATTCCGTTTTGTGAGATATTTGTAGTCCCTTATCTTTTATGGTTTGCCTATGTGTCCGCAGTGGTTCTGTTTTTGTTTTTCAGAAACAAACAGGAATTCTACAGATCCTGTGTGTTCCTGTTTACGGGTATGACCATTTTTCTGATCATATCCACCCTGTGGCCCAACGGGCATCACCTGCGGCTGGCGGAAATGCCCCGGGAAAATATTTTCACACGGGCCGTGTCCGCTCTCTGGCAGGTGGACACTCCCACAAACATCTGGCCCAGCATCCATGTATACAACTCCATGGGAGCACATTTCGCTGTCATCCGCAGCGCACAGCTGGAAAAGAAAAAGGGAATCAAACTGGCATCCGGTATACTGGCAATATCCATTATACTGTCCACCATGTTCATCAAACAGCATTCTGTCTTTGACGTAATGACCGGAATCGCCCTGGGTACCGTGATGTATACCTTTACCTACAGAAGGGAAGTCGTTCTGGCTGCAAGAATGCAGAAGAAGCTGAAGAAAAGAATTTCCATATAGACAGGATACTGCAACATTCAACAGATGATACGGCATATTTGAGGCTGTCGTATCATCATATCACTAAAGGGGCTGTCGGAAAATGACAGTTTTCAGACCTGATCTCTTTTCCCTTCCCTATACTGTCAGGCGGTTCTGCGTATTGCCTGCAGATTCTGCCGCAAAGTCCCAAAGCACCAGTCAGTTAAATTTAAAAATTTTCTGACAGATTTTATAGCCGCTGACGGAAATTTTACGCCCGCTGCGCCCCGGAAGGTTCATTGCGTTCCCCATAAGGCCATGACGCAGCCACAGATACAAAGCCCTGTCCCGGGATTTTAAATATGCCCACAGCTCTTTCTTTTTCTCAAGGTTCTCCTCCGTACCGGAGCGAATCAGCAGAACCGAAGACACTGTCGTAATAATCTCAAGGTAATTCCGCATATATTGAAACAGGCGCTTGTTCTTTAATATTTCCTGCTTTTTATCTACCATATAGTCTATCATGATCTTATTCACCCTGATTTGCTGATCAATCCGCGATATCATGATTTCCTCATTTACCGACTGCCCTTCCCGTCCAATATAGTAGCGGTACAGATTCACATCCATATAATACATATTTTTCACATAAGGCAGAGGTTCAAATACATATATATTATCCACATAAAAAGTATGCTCCGGCAGTTTCAGGCCGCATGCCCTCAGCAGCCTGGTACGAAAAATAACCGAATGCATCAGTATATAGTGTCCTTTTACAAAATGATGGCAGTCCCCCCATGTAAACTGCTTCCCCTCCGGAAAAATATGGCGGTAATGCATCACCTTCTTTCGCTTCTCGCCTTCCTTCTCGTAGACAAAATTGCAGATCAGCATATCGAGGGCATAAGCCCCCCCTGCCAGTTCCCTGAGTTTATCCAGCACCTGCAGATATGCCTCCTTCTTCACCCAGTCATCACTGTCCACTACTTTAAAGTACAGCCCTTCCGCATTTTGGATGCCGACATTGACGGCGGCTCCATGGCCTCCGTTTTCCTGATGGACAACCTTGACAATAGTCGGATAATTACCCGCGTACTCATCCGCAATCTCGGCTGTCCCGTCACTGGAGCCGTCATCCACAATGATGATCTCCACGTCTTCTCCTCCTGCCAGCAGGGAATCCACACATTTCCGCATATAAGATTCGGAATTATAGCAGGGGATTGCTATCGACAACAGTTTCACTTTTCATGTCCTCCTCATATCAAGGTATTTTGTGTACATGCCAAAAGCAGACGGAATCGGATATTTATCTCTGGCTTCCTCCGGCTCAATATACAGCCAGCCCTCCGTAAAGCTGCCCGCTTTCTTTGGCTCCAGCTCGTCTACCCTGACCATGTAGCCCTTCATGTTCCATTCCACGTGCGTAAAAATATGCTTTGCTTCCTCCAGAGGGCGAATATGCAGAATTTTCAGGCCCTTCTCCGTCAGGCACTCCACCACTTCTTCCGCCGTCCGGAAACCTTCCATCGATGGAAACTCATACATTCCGGCCAGCAGGCCTTTCCCCGGCCGTTTCCTTATTGCCGTCCGGTTTCCGTCCCTTATTACCAGGATCGTCTTATTCTCCGACTTTCTGGGCTTCTTTGCCTGTTTTTTCGGATACTCCTGTTCCGTCCCCGTCTTATGCGCCATGCAAATGTCTCCCAGCGGGCATTTATCACATAGGGGCACTCCGTTCGGAATGCAGACACATGCTCCAAGCTCCATCATTGCCTGGTTAAAATCGCCCGGCCGCTCCGAAGGCATAATCTCCATCAGTTCCCGTTCCACCGCTTCCTTTACTTTCAGGTCTGAGACAGGACGCTGATCCTTCCTTAGCCTTGCCGTCACACGCAGCACATTTCCGTCCACGGCGGGGACTTTCCGCCCGAAGGCAATGGATGCAATGGCTCCTGCTGTATAGCTTCCGATTCCTGACAAGCCCAGTAACTCCTCGTAGGTGTCCGGCATCCGGCCTCCGTACAGGTTCTCAATCTGAACGGCAGCCTTCTGCAGATTGCGCACCCGGTTATAATAACCCAGCCCCTCCCACAGCTTCAGCAGCAGCTCCTCTTCCGCCTCCGCAAGATACGCAATACCGGGAAGCGCTGTCATAAAGCGGTCAAAATACGGCTTGACGGCCTCCACCCTGGTCTGCTGCAACATAATCTCCGACACCCAAACACGATAAGGGTCAGGATTCTCACGCCACGGCAGAATCCGCCTGTTCTTATCATACCATTTTAGCAGCGGAATGGGAATATCCGCAAGCTTATACTTTCCTAAGGAAATTCTAAAGGTTTCATTAATCCCGGGATCCAGCAGCACAGGAACGGGCCGATTAATTTTCATGCCATCGGGCGTTACCAGACAGTCGTATGCCAGTACCTCAACCCCTGATTGAGCCGCCCTCGAAAGAGCCTCTGCAAACTGCGGATGTGTATCCTTGTTTGGCGTAAAGTATTCCACACCCTCCATCTGTACCACAAACATCACAAAGACACGATAGCCCTCATTTCTAGCAGCTGCCAATTCTTCCACATGCTTTACCGCCCGTTCCGAAGGCGCATCCGGAAAACGCACCACGCCGTCCTCTTCCAGAGTGACACCTTTTACTTCCATAAAAATTTTTTCCCCTGCGGTCTCCACATAAAAGTCAAAACGTGAATTTCCGTAGACGGCTTCAGGCTTTACCGACATGATATCGGGAAACAGCCCTCCTGAACGCAGCCATTCCCCTACCGCCCGGTTCGGTGCCTGGGAATCTATATTGATCATTCGGTTTCCCTTCTCCACCGCAACAAGGTCATATGCCGTACTTCGCCCCGGATTTGCACACTTTTCCAGGTATACCCGGACGCCGCTTATGAGAAGCTCTCGACATCTACCCGTATTTTTCACATGCACCTTCTCTATCCGGGTTAGACAGCTTTTCTCCCCACCAGCTTTCCCGTCTCCCGCATCCTCAATTTCTACCATGGCAATAAAACGATTAGGGCGTTCCAAGAACCGCCCCTCTACGATATACTTGTATTCCATTGATACAACCGTCTCCTTTACAGCCCTGTGCGGCCGCACTGCCGCATCCTCCCGTTCGGGCACGGATATCGGCAGTTTCCATTTATTATAGTAGGCAGCAAAGCATTTTTTTATTCTCCTGATTGGCTTTCCTGCAGGCAGCATTTATCCTGATTTGCGGCCCCGTTTCATCCGTCAGCTCTTAAACTACCCGGCAAAGCCGCTGCCCTCCGGCCCTGTAAGGTACCCTGGCCGCCGGAACAGCCTGAGCCGCATTTGATGTATGTATCATCTGGTCGTCAAAAAAAATCTGAGCCCCAAATGCCTTCAGTACATCCCGCTTCTCCAGCCCTCCCAGAAAAAAGGCCTCATCCACTCTCACATTCCATGATCTCATGGTTCGAATCACACGTTCATGGGCAGGCGCACTCCGCGATGTGACCAGTGCCGTCCTGATAGGACAGACTCCGTTTCCCAGTTCTCTCTGCAGATCCGACAGCTTTTTTAAAAACTTGGCAAACGGTCCTTCCGCCAAAGGTTCCCTGGCAAGCATCTTCTCGTTTTCTTCAAATGCATTCAGTCCCTTCTCCTTGAAGATCATTTCCGACTCGTCCGTAAACAGCACCGCATCCCCGTCAAAAGCAATGCGTATCTGAAAGTTTCCGCCGGACACCGACGTCCCGTCTCCGCTTCCGTCCCCTCTGTGTTCCGTACATATGATACCTGCCGCTATGCCGCTGTCTATAGCGCTCTGTACATCGTCCTCATAGGCAGACAGAAATAAATCCGTATGAAATGCTTCCAGATAAGGTGCCAGGGATGCCCCGCTCACCAGCACGGAACGAGTGATATCCAATCCGTAATGCGTAATGGCATTAAACACACGCAGAGAAGAATCCGGGCTGTTGCGGGACATGATAATGACCTCCACAAGATTCCCCTTCCTGCTGTATTCATTCAACCGCAGCAGCGACCTGATCAGGCCAAATCCGGGACCGGGCCTTAATATATCCTGCTCATGCTCTACCTGATAGCTGCAGTATGCTTCCAACCCCTGTTTCTCAAAAATTTCATTTTCCAGCGTCAGGTCAAACAAGGCTCTGGAGGATACCCCTATCACCATCTTTTTGTCTAAATGATACGCCATATGCCACCTCTCCCTTCCTGTTCCCCGATCTGATGCCGCAACATGGCAATTCGGCATTCCTCATTTCTTTCGCTGTCTGAAATTTACCGGAGCCTGTTGCACTCATATCGCTCCAGCGTAAGCAGGCAGGCTTTCAGCGCCTCATACCGCTCTTCAAGGTCCCCGTCATTTATTTCCACATCACAGGCAATCGCCATAGTAGTAATCATGTCATCCGTAATCCTGTGGTGCAGCCCGGCCAGAATATTCAGTCTCTGTTCGTAACTGTCAGAATCCAGAAATTCCAGCACAAGCGGATCCAGAGAAATTTCCTCCTCCGCGTCTTCCGGCACGCAAAGCTCCGCGTCTGCAGTCCCGCCCCCACGGAGCATCACCGATTCCGTTTTCTCTGCCCCGGCAGCCGGTTCTCTCTCCATCGTGCTGCCCGCCAGTCCGCTCCGCTCCATGAGCTGCCGCTCCGCATCCGGACCCTGCAGTTCAAACCGAAACACCTGCCCCGCATCCGGGTACCTGTCCCTGTCCAGCATCTCCGTAAACATCGCAAGCGGCCTGGCATAAGTCCTGAAATCACCGTAAAGCGCCTGGTAGACCACCAGCTGCTCCCCTGTCTCCGTATGCTCCGCAATTGCCGTTATCTGATATAGGTTCCCTTTAAAATGTCTGTAAATCTCATGTGGTTTGGGAATAAATGACATCGCCCGCCACTCCTTTCCGCCTGTCTCTTTCCGCAGACCCCCTTATTCATCCATAAACAGAGTATACCCCTATTTCCGGAAAATGTCATGCAATTTCTCTCATTGAATTATTAAAAATTCATGTCTGAAATTGGAGTTCTCGTCTTCAAAGACAATCCCCGCCAGGTCTTCCATCAACATCTGCCTGCCTTCATCATTCAGTTTATCGATTTTCCCATGATGTACGGTAAGCGTGTATTCTCTGCTTCCATCACCGTTAACCACCCTGGTCAGCATCACCCCGCTGTGAGTATAGCCCCTGCCTCTCAGGAATTCCCTTACCTCTTCTACCAGCCCCTTTTCCTTTGCCTGGTAGTAGCCCTCTATCTCCGCCGCGCTTAGGTCCGTCCTGCTCATTGCCGTCCCCGCACAGCAGCAAAATGCAAACAATGTCAAAACCAATACAGCCACCGCAAATCCGCCTCTGCCCGCTCTTTTCATATCCATCCTCCTCATATCCCTTTGTCAAGAACAAATGTTCTGTATTCTTTCTATAGAATAAAACATTTGTTCGCTTTTGTCAATGATTTTTAATGGATAAATGATACAAAATTACAAGTCCCTTAAAACTCCCTCAAAAATCCGTCCTCACATACATCCGACACGCCAAAAAAGGACTGCCTGTGCAATCCCTTTTCCTTCTGCAGCTCCTCTATTCTCTTTTCATTCACCGGGGTAAAAAATCATGTCATAAAAAGTACATTGTGTATCTGAAAAATTCAGGTACGCATGAGCGACATCTGCCCTGAACCGCAGGGACTGCCGGGTCGTAAGGATAACCTCCTCATCACCTATCAGCACTTTGAGAGTCCCCCCGGTGACAAAGATATACTTCTCCACCCCTCTTCTCTGAGGCTCCGAGGTGTGCTTTACGTGCGCATCCAGTTCAAGGAAAAAAACCTCCGCATTACGCACCGGATCAAACGAAAACACGGCGTATGCCTTCACGCCGCCGTCCTCTTCCGTGATCTGCTCGGTCTCCCTGATTTCCACTACCTGAAAGTCTGCTTCCTCCTGTTTGCAGAAGAAAGATAAGGGTATCTTTAACCCTGTGGAGATCTTCCATAATGTATTAATGGTGGGTGACGATTGTCCGCGCTCTATCTGCCCCAGCATCGGCTTGCTGACTCCCGTCATCTTCGCCACATCGTCCAGGGTCAGCTGGCGGATGTTTCGTATTTCTTTTAATCGTTCTCCTATTTTCAATGATATTTTTCCCATGGTACCACCTGTCGTATATTCTGCCTGTCAAACTATACCAATGGTGCTACTATAGCATATTAGCCCCAAATTTACAAGATGGTATTTTTTACTGATTTAACTGCAAAAAACCAATTTTGCACCCGAAACCGGCATGCTTTAAAGCCCGTCTTCACACGCGGACAAAAAAAGCAACAAAAACCGGAACATAACCACCCGGAAAACAAAAATTTGCACAATCATCATTTTCATGCTATACTGACTGTATCCGCACAAAAAATAAAAAGGACTCAAGGTTACGGCCTGCAGTGAGAACGGAGGGTTTTATGGTTATAAATGAATCGGCTGAAAATTACCTGGAAACTATTTTGATACTGAGCAGGAAGCTTCCCGCCGTCCGCTCCGTGGACATAGCAAACGAACTATGCTTTAAAAAATCCAGCGTCAGCGTGGCAATGAAAAATCTGCGCGGGAAAGAGCATATTACCGTGGACAAGTCAGGTTTTATCACGCTCACCCCTTCCGGAAGAGAAATCGCGGAAATGATATATGAAAGGCATCAGCTGCTGTCATCCTGGCTGATGCAATTGGGCGTTGCGGAAAAGACTGCCGTGGAAGATGCCTGCAAAATAGAACATGTCATCAGCAGGGAAAGCTTTCAGGCCATCAAGGCACATGTCCGGACAACTGCCTGACAAAGGGTGTTCCGTCATCCGTAAGCCTCTCCGGAAAGCGCAGGAAACAACTTTTCAGTCCGGCGGCAGGCAGATGGTCTCCCCCTGCCGCAGAGATGCCTGTACGTCAATCAGTCTTTGATTCTCGGAGCCGCGGAATGCCAGGCTGAGATTTTTCTGCCCTTCTACAAATTCCCCGTCCACCAGCACATCGAGCATGCGCAGAACCTCCATGGTTTCCGCATAATCCGCTTCTGTCCCGTCCCCTTTTGCCTGCTCGGAAAACGTGCCGCGGCACAGCAAATCCTTCTCATAGCCATATCCTGTGTAGCACCAGATATCCTTGCCGGGAAATTGTTTTCTGACAGCCCGGAGAAGCCGCAGCACGGTCCCCCGGTTTTCCGGTTCCATAGGTTCTCCTCCAAGCACGCTCAATCCCCTGATATAATCCGGAGCAAGGGCCTGCAGAATTTCCCGCTCCGTCTCCTCCGTGTATTCCTGTCCGTAGTCAAAATCCCAGGCTTCGCTGTTAAAGCATCCCCTGCATCTGTGAGTACAGCCGCTGACAAACAGCGAAACCCTGATACCGGGACCGTTTGCCACATCCGTCTTTTTTATTTCCGCGTAATTCATACTCACTGCATCCTCGCTTTCCTTTTGCTGCATTCTTCCGGAAAATCCGGCAGTTTCCCGGTAATATCCCCTCCTCCGACAATGGTACCTGAATGGACAGCGGGTATTGCCCCCAAAAGGATACATGCACCGGCGTATTAATAATAATACATCCCGTGCCCGCCGCAGCATCCGCCCCCAAGACAGCATATATTACAGATCATATTGGCAATCACCACCTTCAGGCAGATATTTCCTCCCCCGAAAACAGGATAACCGTAAGCTGCCTGGCGCTGTTCATACCAGCTGCCTCCGCTCTCAAACTGCTGCACAAGGCTGCGGTAGTCTCTGTTGTCCGGCTCCATGGCCGAGGCCCGCTTCGCATGCTCAAGGGCCGCCACATTATTACCCAGGCCGGAATGTGCTATTGCGCTGTAATAATACCATCTGGCATTCCGGTCACGGCTGTCCATATTGTCCAGCGCCGTCCTGGCCTCTTTGTAATAACCGTTACGTATATAATTGCCTGCGGCGCGAAGATGTGTATTTTCTTCATATCCGGTACTCTGCCCCTGGCCGAAACCGCCGAATCCGAACCCGCCGAAGGGTCCGTACCCGAAACCGCCAAAAGGGCCTTCTCCCTGGCCTCCCGCGCCGCCGGAGCCGCTTCTGCCATATCCGGAACCGCCGTATGCTTTCCCCCCATATCCGGGATTTCCATAGCTGCTGCCCCCGTATCCGGAAGTACGCTCCTTCATGATCTGCTGATAAGCCCCCTGGATTTCCTTAAACTTCTCCTCTGCCTGCGCTTTATTGGGGTTGTTGACATTGGCATCCGGATGATACCTGCGGCTCAATGTCTTATATGCCTTTTTTATCTCTTCCTCGGAAGCATTTCTGCTTATACCAAGTACACTGTAAGGGTCATACATATCTGCCTCTTTTTCCGGGATTGCCGAAGCCAAAACGGGCCGTGTACAATGTACCGCCTTTCAGGACCCTGTCTTGTATCAAGTACCTTTATCCGGCATCCCCACATATTCCGCAGAATTACGGAATCTGATTTCTCTTTATCATGTCTGTGCCGAAGCTGCCGCAAGGCTGGCTTTCAGGGACTCCCCCGCTGCCGGTCTTCTTGGCGCATTTCGCTTCACGGCACAAAAAACGGCGCATTCCGGTTCCCCGGAGTCCAGACGATGTCAATGCTTCCCTGCCGCCTGCCCCTGGCTGCGCTTCCCCCGAACGGCCCCGTATCTGCACCATACGCCGGAATACAGAATATTGCGGAGAATTTCCACATTTTCCAGAATGGGCAGACGCTCGAACTCCTTACAGCATTCTGACATCATCATCATCAGTATGGCCTTGCATTCCTCTTCAAAATCCATGCTTTCATACTTATGCTTCAGTGGGTTCGGCGTACCCTTTTTGATATCCTGCTCTATGTCCTCGTAGGCATCGCACAGATAAATGAATTTTCCCAGGAAAAATCCCAGGCGGCGCAAGCTTTCCGCCCACTCATCCTCACGCACGGCCGTCATTTCCGCCATGACTCTGCCGAAAAGCCCTCCCAGCATATCAATGTCCGCATTGCCTGATTTTTCGGCATCCGAGAAGTCCTGCATCAGCAGATGGATCTTCCTGATCTTCTCCTCATATACGCCCCTGAGCCTCTGCGTCTTTCCCTCCAGAAGCTTTCCGTAGAGCAGCTTCCATACCTTCCTCTCATCCTCCCAGTCATCCTGACATTTATAATATGCAAAAAGCATATTCATATCCGCGGCATATTCCGTGTATATATTATTTCTGGTCTCATGCTTCTCAAAGGGATGTGCCGCGCACTTGGTGCTTCCCCGCCTGGTTTCGGGTTCATACAGGCCTGACAGCAGTATTGCCAGAAAAGTCATGTCATAACTGAGAGCCAGCTGTCCGCAAACCCCGTATTTCCGCTTCAGGTCCCGACAGATGCCGCAGTAAAAAGAATGATAGACGTCAAATTCCTTAAATTTCATTTCGGCCTTATTTATCATGATATATCCGAACATCCCGAAACCTCCATGTATTCAAGACAATCGTCTGCGTTCTATCTGCCGTTAACTTTTCTTCACAAATTCGTTTCCACACTTTCTGCAGCTGATGGCGATCCTGCCCCTGCCCCTGGGTACACGAATTTTCTGTTTACAGTTGGGACATCTGTAGATATGATACAGTTTACGTTGTCCCCATTCCCTTTTCTTTTTTGTAAAAATCCCCCTGACCTTCATCCGCTGCTTCAGGTACTGCTGATTCTCCGCCGAACGTCTGCTGATATTGCGGGAAAACATGCGAAAATACGCCACTCCCATAACTATGGTTGCCACAAAGTAAAACAGTCCCCCGCCGAAAAACGAAATAATAAGGGCGATAAAAGCAACCGACAGTAAAAACTGATTCAAATTATCATTTCCGTAGCGTCCCCACATAAAGCGCTGCAACTTTTCTCTCATAGATTCTGCCTCCCTGCAGACAGCGGGCCGCTGCTTCACGGCACTGCGCTGATGTAAAGAAACTTTTTATTATTGGCTGACACGTAATATTTTATACTCTTTTTCAGGAAATGCAATTAAATAAGTATAAATAAATGTGAAATAACAGCCAAAATACCGGATATTCCACTCTCGACGGGCCCTCCGATTCCCAAATGTCCGGGCATACCGCATCAACCACCCCTGCCGGACCATTTATACGGATGTTTTCGCCAGTCTCTTCGGAACTCAAAAACCCTCCCACAAACCGCACTTTCCCAATCAAATAGGGGAGATTTTATCCCTACTCGCCGGGTGGTCCCTGCGCCGCTTCAGCAGCAAAACTCCACTACACGGACCTGCGCATAAAAAATCCCCTGCCAAAAAGACAGGGGATACCCGTTAACTATTTCTGAGCTACATCCTTCATGGAGAAGCTGATTCTGCCCATTCTGTCCTTGCCCAGGCAGACCACCGTGACCACATCGCCGAGCGTAAGCACATCCTCCACGCGGTTGATTCTCTCCCTGGCAATCTTGGAGATGTGTACCATGCCCTCCTTGCCGGGAGCGAACTCGATAAATGCGCCGAATTCCTTGATGCTGACTACCTTGCCCTTGAAGATCTGGCCTTCCTCAAAGTCGGTGACAATCATCTGTATCATATCCACAGCCTTGTCCATCATTTCCTTGTCTGTGCCGCATACGGATACATTGCCGTCATCAGTGATATCAATCTTAACCCCTGTGCGGGCGATAATCTCGTTGATCGTCTTGCCTCTCTGGCCTACCACATCACCGATTCTCTCAGGATCAATCTGGATGGAGATAATCTTCGGTGCGAAAGCCCCTACTTCCGGCCTGGGCGCCGAGATTGCAGGCTTCATGCAGTTATCCATGATGAAGAGCCTTGCCTCGCGACATCTCGTGATAGCCCCCTCCACGATTGGCCTGGTCAATCCGTGAATCTTGATATCCATCTGAATGGCTGTGATGCCTTCCGTGGTACCGGTCACCTTGAAATCCATATCCCCGAAGAAATCTTCCAGCCCCTGGATATCGGTGAGCAGTACATAGTCGTCGTCACTGTCCCCCGTCACCAGTCCGCAGGAGATGCCTGCCACCATTTTCCTGATGGGTACGCCTGCCGCCATCAGAGACATGCAGGAAGCACAGGTGGACGCCATGGAAGTGGAGCCGTTGGACTCAAAGGTCTCGGACACGGTGCGGATTGCATATGGGAAATCCTCCTCGCTGGGAAGTACGGGGATCAATGCCCGCTCCGCCAGTGCGCCGTGGCCAATCTCACGCCTTCCGGGCCCGCGGGAAGGCTTTGTCTCTCCCACAGAATAGGAAGGGAAGTTATAATGATGCATATAGCGCTTGCTCACCTCGTTCTCATCCAACCCGTCGATCTTCTGCTGCTCGGACAGAGGTGCCAGTGTACATACATTGCATATCTGAGTCTGTCCGCGGGTAAACATGGCGGAACCATGTACCCTGGGGATAATGTCAACCTCTGCTGCCAGCGGACGAATCTGCGTAATCGCGCGTCCGTCAGGGCGTTTGTGATCCTTCAGGATCATCTTGCGCACCGTCTTCTTCTCATACTGGTAGACAGCCTCGCCCAGAATTGCCAGCCAGTCCTCTTTTTCGGCAAACGCCTCTTCCAGCTTAGCTGTAATATTCCGGATGTTTTCTTCCCTGATCTGCTTGTCATCCGTAAATACGGCCACCTCCATCTCCTCGGGCGGAACCAGACGCCTGATCTCCTCAAACATCTCCTCCGGAATGGCACAGCTTGTATAGGTATGCTTCGGTTTACCTGTTTCCGCAACGATTTTATCGATAAACGCGATAATTGTCTGGTTGATCTCATGGGCCTTGTAGATGGCTTCGATCATCTTCGCCTCGGGAACCTCGTTAGCTCCCGCCTCAATCATAATAACCTTCTCCCTGGTGGACGCTACGGTCAGATTCAGGTCGCCGTTCTTCCACTCTTCCTGGGAGGGATTGACGACAAACATGCCGTTTACCAGTCCCATCTGGGTCATGGCACAGGGTCCGTCAAAAGGGATGTCCGAAATGCAGGTTGCGATTGCGGCGCCCAGCATTGCCACCAGTTCCGGACGGCACGCAGGGTCCACGCTCATGACCATGTTGTTCAGGGTCACGTCATTGCGGTAGTCTTTGGGAAACAGCGGACGCATGGGCCTGTCGATAACGCGGCTTGTCAGGATGGCATTCTCGCTGGCCTTGCCCTCTCTCTTATTGAATCCGCCGGGAATCTTCCCCACTGCATACATCTTCTCCTCGTATTCCACACTCAGGGGAAAGAAATCAATTCCATCCCTGGGCTTCTCGGATGCGGTTGCGGTGGAAAGCACCACCGTATCTCCGTAATGCATAAATGCGCATCCGTTGGCCTGCTTGCCCACACGCCCTATGTCAACCTTCAGCGTGCGCCCCGCCAGTTCCATCTCGAAAGTCTGATACATAAATTTTTCCTCCATTCCACCGTCATTATCAGCGGCTTGTTCCATACATGAAAGCCCTGGAACAGAAGGTACCGAAACTACTGAAAAAGCCATGAGCGCGGCTTCCATACCCTTTTCAGCGGTCTCGGGACAAGCTTCTGCCCCCGGCAGCTTTTATTGCTATGAATAAGCAGACCTGAAATGCTGCCGCATCTCACGCCTGCTTTATCTGCAATCCAACTTATTTTCTCAGGCCGAGTCTCTCAATCAGACTACGATATCTCTCGATATCCTTCTTCTTCAGATACTCAAGAAATCCGCGTCTCTGACCTACCATCTTCAGCATACCGCGGCGGGAATGATGATCCTTGGGATTCACCTTAAGATGCTCTGTAAGCTCCTGAATCCTTGCTGTCAGCACAGCCACCTGTACCTCAGGTGAACCGGTGTCGCCAGGCGTCCTGGCATACTCATTCATAATCGCCGTCTTCTTTTCCTTTGAAATCATTTCTCTTCCTCCTTCAACTTTTACCACCTGGCACTAAGAGCGGGGCGGAGTATCCCGTCCCCGAGTGTCGGCTGAGACGGAACTTTTGTCCGTCTGTCACACCATGTTATCATACCATACCCACGGTCAATTGTAAACCTGAAATTTTGCCAAAATTTCGTAAAATATCGTTACTGTTCACAGGTGCCTCCGCGAAGTGTTTTCGTGCGTATTTTGCACGAAAATCACAAGACAGCAGGCGCCAACATGAGCGTACTTTGCTCATTTCATGACAATAGAATTCTGCTTTTGAATTCTATTGTTTGTGTGCATCAGTTACTGTGAACGGAGTGAACAGTAACAAAATATCGTAACAGTTCAGTACCCTGTCTGAACAGTTACAAAATATCAAACGCCAGTAAACACCTCTTCGTATTTACTGACATTTTCAATGCTGCAGGCTGCCCAATATCCGTCAGTCCTGCAGAAGCCTCACATATTTCACCGGCGTGCGGTATTTATAATTGCTGATTTTGATTCCCGTCCGCTCATTGCTGGCATGCACCACCTGGCCTCCGCCGATATAGATGGCCACATGGTTGATGCGGCCCCTGCTGTTGCCGTAGAAAATAAGGTCTCCCGGCTGCAGGTCTCCGGCAGATATCTTGGTTCCGTAGCCTGCCTGGGAAGCAGCATGATGCGGCAGCGAGATTCCGTATTTTTTAAATACGCTCAAAACGAAACCGGAACAGTCCGCACCCTTGGTCAGGCTGGTACCGCCCCATACGTAACGGTTGCCCACGAACTGCTTGGCATATTCCACCAAATCCACACGGACATCGGACACACCCTGGCCGTACAGAAGCTCCGTCATGGTAATCGCCGTGTCCAGCTTCTCCTCCACCGTCACAAACTCGGCCGAGACATACGCCTCATCCGCATCCACGGCCACCTTAATCCAGCCGTCCAGGGTCTCCAGGTAATCCATCTCTTCCCCCGATGCCACCTGGGTCAAAACGGCGCTCTCCGTGTCTGGTGCCTCCCGCACATTCAGACCGTCCCCCTTCACTACCACCACGGTACGGACGATTTCATTGGCCTTCACCATAGCGTCAGGCCCTGTCAGCAGATAATCCGTCTTCACATACCCTTCCACTTCGCCGGACTGGATACGTGCCCAGCCATCCGCAACCTCCAGCACCTCACAGGCGGAGTCCTTTGGCATTTTCCCCACCATCTTGCCGTCGGTGGAAGGTATCTCACGCACATTCAGATTCCCGCTCTCCACATTTGCAATACCAATGTGGGTATAGCCCCAGGCGGCTCCCTGCGCCTGTTCGGCAAGTTCTATATATTCCTCCGTGGATAACTTCGCCTCCAGCATGGATGTTACGCCCGCCCCCTGCAATATGTTATCCGCCTCACTGGCATACACCGACAAAGGCGCCATTGCCATGCAGAGAATAAGGCCCGCGGATGCGGCTGCAATTTTTTTCTTTCCCCGATTTTTCATGTAATCTCTCCTGTGTTTTATACTCAAAAACAAAACCATTTGCAGGCTGTACTCACAAATGTAATTTTAACAAATTTATTACAAATTTGTTAAGTCGTTAAAAAAGATTATACATGCCCCCCGGGGTTCTGTCAACCGCTTTGCCATATTTTTTTACATATTTTTTACTCCATTGTTTTCCATTCCCGCATCCGTCCCCCAAAGCCGGCGTCATATTTTCCGGCATCCGTGCGAAACCGCAATCCCTGTAAGCTCACCCAAACCGCGGAATACTCCCTATGTACGGATATCCTGCACCGAATTTGACCGCCGTGCCTGCCCCGCTTCCCTTCTCGGGCAAAAGCCGCTTCCTGACAAAGCCGGCTTCTTCCCCAAATCAGTTTACACTACACCGCACGGCAAGGCTATGGACTCACTCGTCCTCTGCCGTAATGACGGCAAAGGCTATGTTCGTGGCGTGGTCCGCCACACGCTCAAGACCGGAGGCAATATCCGAAAAAATCATCCCTGCCTCAGGCGAACACTCTCCCCTGGTCAGGCGCTGCACATGATTCCGCTGCATCTCCTTCTCCCTGGCATCCACCTGGTCCTCCAGGGCAATGACATCCTTCATATGGCTCTCGTCGCTTCTGGCAAACATATCTATGGAATAACGTATCAGTCTTGTAACCATCTCCAGCAGTTCACCCAGCTCCCGCTGCGCCTCCCTGCTCATGGTGACACCGCTCTCTCTGCGCTGTCTGGCCGCGTCTGCCACATTCTCCGCGTGGTCACCGATCCGTTCGATATCGTTCACCACATGGAACAGGGCACCGATGCTCTTTAAGTCTTCTATCGGCAGAGTTGTCTGATTAATCTTCACCAGATAGTCCGTGATGGCATGGTTCAGGAAATTGATGTTTTTCTCCACCTCGTAAACCTCTGCAATATCTTCCTCGTCCAACGTGACCAGGGCATTCATGGCCCGGGTCAGATTCTCACTGGCAAGAGATGCCATGCGGTCCAGCTCCTTGATAACCTCCACTACCGCCGTAGCCGGATTGAAGACAACTTTATCGCCAATATATTTCAGCTGATAACTTTCCCGGTAATTCACCTTCTTATCCTCCCCCGGTACGCAGAAGCTGGAAAGGCGGACAATGCTGTCCGAGAAGGGGAACAGGACAAGTACCTGGAATATCTTGATGATAGTATGGGCATTTGCCACAAAGCGGCCCTTGTCTGAGGAAACGGCCCATATCAGCTTCATCACCGGCTCCTCCAGCACAAAGAGAATGAGATAGATAAGCGCCGTACCGATCACGTTAAACCAGAAATGAATCAGCGCCGCCCTTTTTGCATCCTTCTTACCTGCCATGGATGCCAGCAGGGCCGTGGTACAGGCGCCGATATTGCAGCCCAATATAATATAGAGGGAAATGTGCAGGGACAGCAGATCCTGATTGGCCAGCAGCAGCACAATGCTGACAGTAACCGAAGAACTCTGAATGATGGTCGTCAGAAGCAGGCCCACCAGCGTCGCCACAAAAGGACTCTTCAGGGAACCCATCATATTCACCACCTCGGGCATCTCCCTCATGCCCGCCATGGAACTGGACATGGTGCTTAATCCCAGAAAAAGAACGCCGAAACCGATAATGATATCCGCAAACTTCTTTATCTTATCTATCTTGCAGAACATCGCCACCAGCACACCCACCAATAAGATTATGGGGGCATATGCGGAGAGGTTAAATGAAACTAACTGTGAGGTGACCGTTGTACCGATATTGGCACCGAAAATAACGCCCGCCGCCTGGTACAGATTCATCAGCCCTGCATTGACAAAGCTGACCACCATGGCGGTACAGGCCGAAGAAGACTGGATGATACCGGTAAATATGATACCTACTATCATGCCTGAAAAACGGTTTGTCGTAAAAATTTCAAGGATCCGCCTCAGCTTTGCGCCGGCGACCTTCTCTATGGAATCGCTCATGACCCGCATGCCGAAAAGAAACAGGCCCAGCCCACCTGCCATTGAAAGTATAATACTTGCACTCATTTGTTTTTCTCCCGAATGTTTTCCGTCAGGAACGGCTGATTCTGCGCGATTCCCAACTTGTGTGATTTTCCGGTATTGCGTCTGACAGTTCCGGAATTTGCCGTCTGACAGTTCCGGAATTTGCCGCAGGGCTTTTCCGGGAATTGCGTCTGGCAGTTGCTTCACGCGCGGCCACTCAGCGCATGCCATTTCATTTTACGGGAAAAGACAAAATTTTACAATAGTTTTCGAAATAATATTTTTGAGACTGGCTGTTCAGATGTAACAGTTCAGACAGCCAC
>OFHN01000542.1_pt1 | contig 33999 bp, 38 predicted proteins | sample 1521321 | NCBI WGS metagenome assembly OFHN01 (sample SAMEA3504130, study PRJEB24116) | mouse gut metagenome | biome: mouse gut; feature: mouse-associated habitat; material: faeces | place: Denmark | collected 2011
AGACAAGCGGATTAAGCAGGAAAAACTGCGTAATCCGCAGCAGCAAAAAATGACAGTAATAAAGCAACAGGGAAGATATCTTCCGAAAACAAATGTGGGTTTTGTCAGAGAAAAAAGTTTGTTGTATTTAATTTTACCTCTTGACAAAAGTCACTTCATAACGGAGGTGCTTTCACATAGGGAATCCGAACCTTTTGCCTTATGAAACGATTGTCCGGGCAACCAGCGGTGAGCCAGAAGCCGTGGACGAGGTTTTACAGCATTACAGCAAGCGAATCCGAATCGCCGCTATTGAAAATGGGCATATCGACAGGGATACGGAGGACAGTATAAAGTTGCGGCTTGTTGCTGCAGTGTTCAAGTTACGTTTTGATGAACAGGAAGTATAAGAAATTGCTTTCATTTTTGAAAAAACGAATATATAATAAAGCAACGACAATTTGGCGTTTTGATTTAAGTCAGACAGTTTTAACGGAGGTTTATGTCATGGGAGAAAATACCTTAAAAATCAGTACAGCTATTATATGGGTAGCTGCATATTTTGGAATTATGCTTTTTTATACATTTTTAAATGTAGTAGTTTGGAGAAAGGCATTTCCAAACCATTCAGAGTGGATAAATATTATAGTTATAATAATATGTGCGATTGGATTTATTTGTTTACTCAAAAGCAAGTATAAAATAAACCTGTTATCTAATGTCACGCTAACAGGTATTCTTTTGGCTATATTTTGTTCTATTTTATTTTTTCTGCTTTTAGATAAATTCTTAGACCCTATATTTGAAAGTGTTTTTCCTCAAAGTGAACAGGATTATCAAGAAACAATTCAAAGTTTAATTAAATCGCCTGTCACAAGTCTATTACAAGTATGTCTTATTGCGCCCATTATAGAAGAAATTCTAATGAGAGGGTTTATATTGGAAGGATTGAAAAATTTTTATGGTGTTGTGGGGGCATTATTTATTTCTGCTTTATTTTTTGCAATCCTGCATTTTAATATGGTGCAAACGTTATCAGCATTTGTATGTGGTATTATACTGGGCTTGCTTTATATAAAAACCAATTCAATACCTTGCTGTATCATTGCACATTGCGGATATAATTTAATATCTTATATTGAAAATGTATTGAAAATGCGGATCTTGATGTAGACCAGCAGGATAAACTGGAAGCGGAATTTGCGAAAGAGATACATCTGCTGACAGCAGAGCCGAGATTAAAATCTATTGTTCGTGATTTTGTAAAGCATGATTCCGATTTGTGGACAAGCGGAAAGGCTATGTTTGTCTGTCTGAATAAGGTTACCTGTGTCCGTATGTATAATTATGTGCAGGAATACTGGAAAGAAGAAATCAAGAAGCTGAAAGCGAAAAGAAAAACAGCCACGCAACAGGAAGCACAGGAACTGGAACGTAGGTTGAAGTGGATGCAGACAATCGCTCGGGCAAATCGTATCAGTGAAGGCAAGAGCAACGGTTTGATCATTGATTATATAGGGGTTGTAAAGGCACTCAGAAAAGCATTAGCGGATTATACAGCCAATGTTGTCGGAAATGGTGGGACAGATCCTATGGTAGACAAAGATAAATTGATAGCTCATATCATTGAAACTATCGCAAAAACAAAAGTATTTTTATCAGAAAATTTTGATCTGCAGATGTTGATGGATGCCTATGATTTGATGTGTGTGTTTGAGGGGCAGGACAGGACGGGCATGATTGCCGACATAAAGAACGTAATCCCCCACATACAGGACAGTGATATGGTGGAGCTTGCCGGACAGGTCTTAGGGAAACTGGAAGCCATGAGCGATGCGGAATTTGCAGAGGTGGCATTGGAAGCGGCGGAGTGATTAACGCAAATCTTTTATAGCATTATTCGACATAACGTGCTATAATTCTCTTAGTCAGATTAGAGCGAGTAGGGATAGTCTGCGGTTGTCCTTTCTGGAAACGGAAAGGAGGTCGGTATGAACACACTTGAGATACTTACACTGCTGTTGGTCATTTTCGCATTGTTATGTATAGCTTTCCATAACAATGCAACAAAGACCAATGCAGGAACAAGAAAACTTCCGATGACCGATGATGTCTACCAAATGTTCCAGGCAATCATCGAGGACAGGCCAACAGACCTGCCGGAGATCATAGTTCAGGGTTATGGCGGATTTCTTTTCCGGGATAAGAATGGAATGCCGGAGGTGGCAATGCACTGGCAGCACCGCTTCAATCACGCAGTAAAGAGATACAATGATATCTTCAAAATACAGATGCCGAACATTACACCCCATGTTTGCAGGCATACTTACTGCAGCAATATGGCAAGGGCGAGAATGAACCCCAAAACCTTACAGTACCTTATGGGGCATTCAGACATTTCGGTTACGATGAATACTTATACCCATCTTGGATTTGATGATGCCAAGGATGAAATGATCCGCTTGGAGGAACTGGAGGCTGCCAAGAAGGAAGTCGAGAAGGTAACAGGCGAAAAAACGATTAGCCAGAAAATGTTCAAAGCAATTTAATATGGTAGGAATGAAGATGAAACTCCGGGTGCAGAAATGCCATCTGGGGTTCTTTTTTTGTGGTAAAAATACGACTGTTATGATAAGATTGATGTATTGGGACAGTTAGGTTGGAAAAATACTAGGAGGTATTCAGTGGGAAAGAAACTTTTTAGGTACATTTGTTTTGAAGATTTTGTAAATCTTACAATAAATAATAAAGACAGATTTGTTCGACCATCTTCTTGGGATGATAAATACGAGGGGTACTTGTTTTCTCATATGGAAACACCAGAAGATGTCCATAAAATAGTAAGTGAAATGTATGATAAAATATGCCCAAGGAATTATTATGCGATTCCAAATAATTATTTCCGAATGTGGCATAGTAAGTGGTTTACTTATGCTCAATGTTGGTCAAAACATCCAGAAACAGACGCCATGTGGCGATGCTATTCGTATGGAAACAAAGCAATTAGAATAAGAACAAGAGATGATAAATTGTTAGACCACACTAAAAAAGTTTTTCCCGAGGAAGAACATTTTAAAGTTTATCTTGAAAAAGTAAATTATGATTTGGATAAAAAATCTGCAATGGAGCAACAAATCAATCAAATGAAGGATAGTTTATTAGTGCATGAAACATATTTTCATAAAAGGCCAGCGTTCAGACATGAGGGAGAATACCGCTTGTTGATTGCTGATAACAGTTTATATATTGCAGAGGACTTATCAAGTCTTGGCGTGAAATTTAAAATTGAGGAGCAGGTAAAGGGAAAGACTGCCGATGAAATCATTGATTATTTAACTGAGAGAATTTGTAAACAGAGAGCAAACTGGAATAGAGATGGAGATAATAATATCAGAATAGAGAATGCTGGAGATATAGCTGAGTTTTTAGAAGGTGTAATGGTTCATCCGTTAGCTCCACAGTGGTATGTGGATATTATTCAGGATATTTGTGAGGCAAGGAAAATAAAATTTGATGGGCAATCAGAAATATACATGCTGGAATAAAAAGAAGAAATTGTTGGAATTCAAGGTATGAGTTTTATTGATTTTAGGAAGGATGGTTTTATGCAGATTCTGAATTTAGGACCATGGGTGTTTTATATTGAAGGTAAGCCAGAGTTCGATAGGCACAAGGTTGGAAAATGGATGTATTTCTTTAAGGATTATGACCGGGTAGTTGAATTATGTCGCAAAGCTGTAGAAGAAGGGGTTGTGCTAGAGGCTAAGCATAGTAATGCAGATGATGGAGTTTCATGTTTTTATTTGGAGTGCGATGATATGGAGAGACATAAAAAAGTAATTCGGTTTTTTATGAGTAACGATATGATCCAGAAGACAAAAACTGGAAAACTCTATAATATTTCATTTAAGTTGGATGATCAGACTCGTGCTGGAGAATATGGGGAAAGTTATAGTGGGAATATAAAGTTGGAACAGTTTTTGGACTTACAGACAGGAGAGTGGCTTGTGTGACAAAACGGGATATTTTTGCCACAGACGGTGAATTTAAAATATGCACGATATCTGAGGAAGATAGAAATGATTATGTAGAATTACATAGGCAGTTAAACGGAGAAACATCACTATATTTGAATCCGATATCAAAAGATATGATGTGGGAGCAAATATTAAATAATGCAGATAGTGTTTTTTCTTTGTTTACAGCAAATGGAGATTATTGTGGAAGCATAGAATTGCAGCATCCAGATAGCCATACACCAGAAATAGGTATTGATTTAATGGAAGATAAAAGGAATAAGGGGATAGCCTCGAAGGCTGTTCGCTTATTTGCGAGAAGAGCGTACGCAATAAGAAAGGTCGATTACTTTTTGATTCGTATTTCTTCGAATAATCTGCATAGTCAACATGTATTTGAAAAGATGGGAGCTATTAAAATTGGAGAAGAGGAAACCGCTTTTTCAAAGTTTGTAGAGAGATTTAAAAGAACTGCAGAAAAAGAGGAACAGGATTTGGAGAAATTTAGGGATTTATTCGGAGAAAGTACTAATGAAGTAGTGTATTGTTATAGATTGGATTTAAACACTTTTTTATGAAGTACTTCGATTGTAAGTGGCTATCGTTAAATTATGCACACCTTTTGAAACCCTTTTAACGATAATATCGTTAAAAAGTTGGTAGTCTGCAATCGTAAAATTGACTACTATTAGACTACTACTCATTATTACATTTTGCCCTGATTTGCCTTATTTTGCATAATGTGCCACATTTCGCAGATTTTATGTGGATTTTACAGGTAGTGCAAAAGTCCCCAAAACACGGCATTTTAGGAGGGAAAATATTATGATTAAAATACTTTTTATCTGCCACGGCAATATCTGTCGCAGCACCATGTGCGAGAGCGTCATGACGCATCTCGTCTGCCAAAAAAACTTAAATAATGAAATCCAGATCGCATCCGCCGCCACGCACAACGACGAAATCGGCAATCCGCCGCATTATGGAACGGCTAGAAAATTAAAACAGGCCGGTATTCCGCTGGTTCCCCACCGTGCCGTTCGCATGACAAAAGAGGATTATGCTAGATATGACTATCTGATCGGGATGGATTCCGCTAATATCCGGAATATGACAAGAATCACAAACGGCGATCCGCAGGGGAAAATCTGCAAGCTTCTTACATTTGCAAATTCTTCCCGCGATATCGCGGATCCTTGGTACACCGGAAATTTCGATGAAACGTATGCGGACGTTATGGAAGGCTGTACGGCGCTGTTAAGACACATAGAAAGAGCCATGAGTCGTTGATTTTGAGGAATTGTCATGTTATATCTTATTACCGCAATGTACGCCGAAGCACAGCCGCTGATACGGCAGTATCAACTGAAAAAAGAAAATGCGCAGATGCATTTTCAGGTGTTTTCCAACGAATCGCAATGCGTGCGTCTGATCATTACCGGAACTGGAATGATTGCAGCGGCGGCGGCAGTTGGTTTTCTCTGTACGGCATATCCGCCCGGGGAGTATGATTTTCTGGTGAATATCGGAATTTGCGCGGGAGCTCCTATGCGGGACGGACTTTTTTTGTGCAGCAAAATTACAGAAATGACAACCGGAAAAACATTTTATCCGGATCTTTTGTATCGCCATTCTCTTTTAGAAGCTTCGATTTTTACAAGTGCAGAACCGTTGCGTCAGGAGGATCTCACAGAGTCACACAAAACGATGCTCTATGACATGGAAGCATCTGCCGTTTATCAAGCCGGCAGTTACTGGTTCGGACCGCATCAGATGTGTTTTTTAAAAACCATATCCGATTCGGGCGAGAGCAGAGATATCATGCCGATGCAGGTACAAATTCGGATGCAGGACCAAATGGATGCCATTGTACTGTTTCTCGATCGGTTACATGCAGCTGGGGCAGAGATGCAGACGAAGAATCACCGTCTCTTAAAATCTGCCGATGAAATCGCAGAGCGGCTCTGCAGAGACCTTTGCTGCTCTTGTGTGATGGCAGCGTCCGTTCGCCAGTATATTCGTTACGGAATGCTTTCCGGCACGTATGATCCGAATGTGATACAAAGCATGTATGAAGAACAAAAGCTTCCGTGCCGAAACAAAAGAGAGGGGAAACGTTGTTTTGAAGAACTTAAAAAAAGACTGTTATAATTCTTTTTGCTCTCATATCTATGTTGAAACAAAAGCATTTGCATATCCCAGAACAAAGCAGATCTTATCGCATTTTCCGCATGCTGAAATCATTGAAATTCATCACTATAAAGATGTATTCTGCCGCAGGAAGCAGAATTTTGAATTGCAGCATACGGCGCAGAATATAATACTTGCGGTAAAATCCGGTACGCTTATCTATCCCGGCGCGCCGGTCTGCCAGAATTTCGGCAATGACAATTTCTATTATACTTCCTGTATCATGAACTGTATTTACAATTGTGAATACTGTTATTTAAAAGGGATGTATCCGTCCGGGATGCTTGTGGTATTTGTCAATTTAGAGGATATTTTGGATGAAACCAGAGCGTTGCTGCGCAGGCATCCCGTGTATCTTTGCGTATCCTATGATACGGATTTGGCGGCGCTTGATTCTGTGACCGGATATATAAAGGAATGGATTTGTTTTGTGCAGGAGAGGAACGATGTAACGATAGAAATCCGCACAAAATGTGCAAATCTTCCGTTTGAGAGCTGGGAGCCTTTGAAACGGGCGGTTTTTGCGTTTACCCTGTCTCCGCAGGCAGTAATCGATGCCTGTGAGCATGGAACCGCATCTTTGCCGCAGCGGATTTCCTGTGCCGCCAAAGCCATTGAACTGGGATTTAGCGTTCGTTTGTGTTTTGATCCAATGCTGTACTGCAGGAATTGGAAGATGCAGTACGATGAAATGCTGCAGTCCGTATTTTCAGAAATCGATGCGCATAAGATCCTGGATATCAGCGTAGGGACATTTCGGGTATCTCAGGATTATCTGAAAAAAATGCGGAAACAGCAGCCGTATTCCGCAGTCGTGCAGTTTCCGTATGAAAATACGGGCGGTGTATATCGGTATCCGGGAGGATTGGCGGAGGAAATGGAGCGGTTTCTGACAGATCGGTTACATGCCTATGTACCCGCGGAGCGCATATTTTTATGGAAAGAAAAAGAAGAGGTGGAGCATGTCTAAATCGGCAATCGTAACGGGAGCGTCCGCAGGAATCGGATCCGAAATCAGCAAGGCGCTTTGCGGTCTCGGATTTGAAGTGTTTGGAATCGGCAGAGAGTTTAAGGAACCGGCAGAGGGGCAGATGTTTCACCCCATTGTCTGCGATCTTCTGGATACGCAGCGGCTGCTACAGAACATAAAAGAAATTGCGGCGCGGGGAGATGTTTCCGTTTTGGTCAACAATGCCGGAGTCGCCTATTATGGACTGCATGAAGAGTTGAATCCAAAAAAAATACAGCAGATGGTTCGGATCAATCTGGAAGTTCCTATGATTTTGACGCAGCAGCTGTTGCGGTATCTAAAGGCGAACCGGGGGTTTGTGATCAATATTTCATCGGTTACGGCGCAGTCGTCCAGTCCCCACGGCTGTGCCTATGGAGCGACAAAGGCAGGTCTTGCCGGATTTTCCCGCAGTCTGTTTGACGAGGCGAGAAAATATGGGGTAAAGGTGGTAACGATTTATCCGGATATGACAAAGACAGATCTTTACCGGAACGCGGATTTTACGGTGGGAGAGGAAGAGGCTTCTTATCTTCTGCCAAAAGAAATCGCAGACGCGGTTTCATTTATTTTAAAACAGAGAGAGGGGGCAGTTGTTTCGGAGATTACCGTAAAACCGCAGATTCACCGCATCAAAAGAAAATAAGAAAGAAAAAATCCGGTTTCTGGCAGCGCGCCTGGGAACCGGATTCTTTGACCGGCACTGTGAACGCAGTGCCGGATATTGTTTTTTAGTGTACTGCCGATCGGCTTAATTTTTGCAGAGTTCCTCTGCCATAGCATCGATCATCGCCATGCTTTCATCGTTTACCGCAGACATAATCTTTACGGTGGTTTCCGTAAAGGTAAGATTTTTGCAGCCTTCTAACATTTTCTGCATAGTTTTTGCCGCTGTAGGCGCCCAGGAACCGTTTTCGATCAGTCCGATCGTACGCTTCTGATAATTGCGTTCTGCAAGGTCGTGGATAAATTCGCGCATAAACGGGAATACGTCGCCGTTATACGTCGGGGAAGCCAGAACCAGTTTGCCGTAGCGGAATGCGTCTTCTACGGCTTCCGCCATATCACAGCGTGCAAGGTCGTTTACGGCTACTTTTGGGCAGCCCTTTTCCTTCAGTTTTTCTGCCAAAAGCTCGGCAGCTTTTTTTGTGTTTCCATAGGCGGAGGTATAGGCGATCGTTACGCCTTCTGTTTCCACGGAATATGAAGACCAGGTCTGATAAAGACCGATATAATAGGCTAAGTTTTCTGTTAAAATCGGACCGTGCAGCGGGCAGATCGCCTGAATATCCAGGGCAGCAGATTTTTTCAGCAGATTTTGTACCTGTACGCCGTATTTTCCTACAATTCCGAAATAGTAGCGCCGTGCTTCGCATGCCCAGTCTTCGTCGGCGTCCAGCGCACCGAATTTACCGAATCCGTCTGCGGAAAACAGAACCTTATCCCGGTCATCATACGTAACGATAACCTCCGGCCAGTGTACCATCGGAGCCGCAACAAAGGTCAGCGTATGAGTTCCCAGAGAAAGGGTGTCGCCGTCTTTGACGACTGTCTGCCGGTCTGCAAAATCCGTACCGAAAAACTGCTTCATCATGACAAATGCTTTGGCGCTGGAAACGATTTTCGTTTCCGGATATTGTTCCATAAATTTTGCAATATTTGCGGAATGATCCGGTTCCATATGTTGTATGATCAGATAATCCGGCTGCCGTAAACCGGATACTGCTTTTATATTTGCAAGCCATTCTTCTCCGAAACGGGCGTCTACCGTGTCAAATACGGCTGTTTTTTCATCCATCAGCATATAGGAATTGTAAGCCATGCCGTTTTCGACCACGTATTGTCCTTCAAACAGATCGATGTCATGATCGTTTACGCCTACATACTTAATATCGTTGGTAATGTCCATTGTATCCTCTCCTTTGCTAAATAACTACCAGATTTTGCCTGTCTAATAAGGGCGGAATCATTATAGCATAGATTAAGTTATACTTGCAACGGATAATTGAGTGCTTTGTTCAGGCATAAAAAGAAAATGGCTAAACAATCTTAAATGTGCAGGCAGGGTTAAAATACCAGTATAATAGAAAGTGTTCGGTTATGATACCGGGCGGTAATGCTGCCGTGCATCTGTTCGGTCAGCGTTTTGGCTATGGAAAGCCCAAGCCCGGTAGATTTTTTCCCGGATTCAATTGTATAAAAGCGGTCAAACAGATTTTGTACCTGTATTTCGTTTAGATGCGGCGCATGATTGGAAAAGCAGATTTCACCGGATTCCGATAAACGGATCCTCAGATCGCCGCCGCTGTATTTGATGGCATTTCCCAGGATATTTTCAAAGATGCGCAGCAGGGCTTTTTTGTCCAGACGGCGGATGATATTTTGTTCGGGCATGGAAATTTCCGGCGTAATGCCGCATCCTTTTAACACGGCGTAATGCGACAGGATGCTTTCTTCTAACGCGCTGTTTAAGACGACTTCTTCTGACGTGCCAGACTGGTCAGCGGAAGCGGCAACGGAATAGCGGAATAATTCTTCGGTCAATTCTTTTAACCGTTCGGTCCGCTCCCGGATCACAGATACAAAACGAACGGCGTCTTCTGGCAGGTTCTCTTGTTCAAGCAAATCCAGATAGCCGCAGATGGCAGTCAGCGGCGTCCGGATGTCGTGTGAAAGATTGGTAATGCTTTCCTTAACCGTTAAATCCCCCTGGATAAACTTATTCCGCTGGCTCCGGAGTTTTTTAAGCTGTCCGTTGATATCGTCGGCGAGCGCGCGCATAGAGCGGCTGCGGCTGGAAATACCGATCAGGGTATTGGTATCGGTTTGTAAACGTTTGGCGAATGCCTGCCGGATTTCTCTGGCAGACTTTTGCATCAGATACAGATGCAGTGCAAGTACGGCTATAATGATAATGAGAATGCCGATCAGGATAGAAAGATAAAATTGCATAAGCAGTCTCCTTTGTACTTTTGTACGATTATATCATATGGAGCGAAAATAAGTAATAAAAAAACAAACCGGAAATTGTTCTTTCGGTACAGAAATTTCATAAGGAAAAATACAAAGGAAAAGAGACAAAAATACAAAGGAAAAAACGCAGAAAGATTGACAAAAAAGGAAAAATGTGCTAGTCTAAAGAGCGTGAGAAAACACAAAAGTAATAATATTTTAGGAGGAAGTATTATGCAGAAAGGTACTGTAAAATGGTTTAACGCAAAGAAGGGTTATGGATTTCTTTCAGATGCAGAAGGAAATGAAGTTTTTGTTCATTATTCTGCATTACAGATGGACGGATTCAAGGAGCTCAAGGATGGAGAAGAGGTTGAATTCGAAGTGGTAGACGGAACAAAGGGACCGCAGGCGTCCAACGTTGTTCGTTTATCCTAATTTGGATCAGTTCCAAATTACATAAAGCAACAGATTATAGGAAAGAATAACCAAAAGAGGGTGTTTATACACCCTCTTTTATAAATAAAAAAATTATCCCGGGCGGGCGTTGGCCGCAGGGTATTAGTATGGAGGAAACAAATTTTGAAACAGGAAGTATTGCAGTTATACGAGATCGTACAGGAAAAAAACTTAAGCGATATCCATTCGAGGGGGATTCTGCTGCGTCATAAAAAAAGCGGCGCAAGGATTTCAGCCGTATGCAATGAGGATGAGAATAAAGTATTTTATATCGGATTCCGTACGCCGCCGGCAGACAGCACGGGAGTTGCGCATATCGTAGAGCATACGGTACTCTGCGGTTCGGACAGGTTTCCGGCAAAAGATCCTTTTGTGGAATTGGTGAAAGGTTCTTTAAATACGTTTTTAAATGCCATGACGTATCCGGACAAGACCGTATATCCGGTGGCAAGCTGCAACGACAAAGATTTTCAGAATCTGATGGACGTCTATATGGACGCTGTGCTGCATCCGAACATCTACAAAAAAGAAGAGATTTTTAAACAGGAAGGCTGGCACTATGAACTGGAGGATCAGGATGCGCCGATTACGTTAAACGGCGTGGTTTATAATGAAATGAAAGGCGCGTTTTCTTCTCCGGAGGGAGTGCTGGAGCGTGAAATTTTAAATTCTCTGTTTCCGGATACGGCTTACGGGAATGAGTCCGGCGGCGATCCCAACCATATCCCCGAGCTGACCTATGAGGCATTTTTGGATTTTCACCGAAGGTACTATCATCCGTGTAATTCCTATATCTATCTCTATGGAAATATGGATATCGAAGAAAAACTGCTTTGGCTGGATCAGAACTATCTGTCCCATTACGAAGAAATTTCCATAGACTCAGAAATCCGGAAGCAGAACGCATTTTCTTCTGTCCGCAGGATAAATAAAACATATCCGGTGGCAAGCAATGAGCCGCTTGAGGATCATACCTATCTTTCCTATAATATGGCAATCGGGACCGTATTAGATAAAACGCTGTACCAGGCGTTTGAGATCCTGGATTATGCGCTGTTAAACGCTCCGGGCGCGCCGCTGAAAAAGGCGTTAATCGATGCTGGTATTGGAAAAGACATTATGGGGTCTTATGACAACGGCACATCCCAGCCGGTATTTTCTATTGTGGCGAAGAATGCCAATCGTATGGATGAGGACCGTTTTGCAGAGACGATCCGCAGAGTATTACAGGAACAGGCGGACGGGGCGCTGGATAAAAAAGCGCTTTTAGCGGGAATCAATAGTTCGGAATTTAAATATCGGGAGGCCGATTTCGGTTCGTATCCGAAAGGCCTTATATACGGGTTACAGATGTTAGACAGCTGGCTGTATGACGATACGCAGCCGTTTCTGCATTTAGAATCGCTGGAAGTTTACCGGTTTTTGCGGGAGATGACAAACGAAGATTATTTTGAACGCCTGATTCGGGATTATATGCTTGAGAATACCCATGTGTCTATGGTTACCATTGAGCCGGTACGGGGATTGAATGCAAAGCAGGACAAAGCGCTTGCCCAAATGCTTGCCGCATATAAAGAGAGTCTGAGCGAATCGGAACTTCAGGCTCTGATCGAAGATACCGGACATTTAAAACAGTATCAGGAAGAACCGTCGTCCAAAGAAGACCTGGAAAAGATTCCGATGTTAAAACGGGAAGATATGAAACGGGAGGCGCTGCCATTTACGCTGTCGGAAATGGAGTGCGGCGGGGTAAAAACGTTGTTTTCCAATCTTTATTCCAACGGTATCTTATATTTGAATCTGATGTTTGACATACGATTTGTAACGGAAGAAGAACTGCCTTACCTTGGTATTTTAAAATCGGTTCTGGGCTATATTGATACCGATGCGTATGCATACGGCGATCTGGCGAATGAGATCAATCTGGAAACGGGCGGCATGGCGTCGGTGATTTCGACCTATGACCATGCCAAAGATTCCTCTTACGAGGCAAAATTTGAAATCCGGACCAAAGTATTATATGATAAACTGCCCAAGGCGGTAAAACTGATCGAAGAAATTCTGCTTGGGTCGAAACTGGACGATGAAAAACGATTAAAAGAGATTCTTTCCGAGATCAAGTCAAAACTGCAGATGATGCTTTCTTCTGCCGGAAATTATGTGTCTGCGTCTCGCGCGATGTCTTATTTTTCGGAAACGGCACGCTGCAGCGATCTGACGCTTGGAATCGATTTTTACCGTGTCGTTGCGGAATATGAAGAACATTTTGAAGAAAAGAAGCATCTGCTGATCGACCGGTTAAAACGACTGCTGCGCCTTGTTTTTACAAAAGAAAACATGATGGCGGCAGTAACCTGTGACGAAGAGGGAATCAAACGGTTGCCCGATGCATTGGCGGGACTGAAAGAAAAGCTTCCGTCCCAGGCAAAGAGCCGTCCGGCTGCCAAATTATCCTGTATCCGAAAAAACGAAGGATTTATGGATGCTTCAAAAGTACAGTATGTTTCAAGAGCCGGGAATTTTAAATCTGCCGGATTTTCTTATACGGGAGCGATGAAGATTCTTAGAGTTATTTTAAGCTATGACTACCTCTGGCTGAATGTACGTGTAAAAGGCGGTGCATACGGCTGCGGCGGAGTATTTATGCGGAATGGAAACGTATATTTTTCTTCTTACAGAGATCCCAATTTAGAGCAGACCAATGCAGTGTATGAGCATATACCGGAGTATCTTCGGAACTTTTCTGCAGACGAGCGGGATATGACGAAATATATCATCGGTTCGATCAGTGAACTGGATACGCCGCTGAATCCGTCTGCAAAGGGACTGCGTTCTGTTTCAGCGTACTTTGCGGGGATTACCTATGAAGAGATCCAAAGGGAACGAGACGAGGTGATCGGCGCAATGCCGCAGGATATCCGGGCGCTGGCGGATGCAGTAGAAAGCGTATTATCACAGAAAAATTTCTGCGTCGTCGGCAATGAAGAGAAGATCAGAGAACAGAAAGAACTGTTTCTATCGATAGAACAGTTGTTATAACAAAAGAAAGGGATAGTTATGGAAGAGAAATTCAAATCGGGTTTTGCAGCGATCATCGGACGTCCGAACGTAGGGAAATCTACACTGATGAATTGCCTGATCGGACAGAAGATTGCAATTACGTCAAAAAAGCCGCAGACGACAAGAAATCGTATTCAGACAGTGTATACGGACCCGGACCGGGGGCAGATTGTATTTTTGGATACGCCCGGCATGCATCAGGCAAAAAACAAACTGGGTGAGTATATGGTGACTGCTGCCGTAAATACGCTGCATGACGCCGATGTGATCCTCTGGCTGGTGGAACCGGGCAGCTATATCGGCGCGGGTGAGAAAAAGATCCTGCAGATGCTGGAGGGTGTCAGCCGCCCTGTCATACTTATCATCAATAAAATAGATACGGTAGAAAAGCTCAAAATACTCGAATACATCGACGTATATCGCAAAGCGTACGACTTTGACGAGATTATTCCGGTTTCTGCGCTTCGGAACTTAAATACGCAGGATGTGCTGGATACCGTATTTCAATATCTGCCGTACGGTCCGATGTTTTATGACGAAGAGACGGTGACAGACCAGCCGATGCGGCAGATTGTAGCGGAAATCATACGGGAAAAAGCGCTGCATGCGCTGGATGAGGAAGTTCCGCATGGAATTGCGGTTACGGTAGAAATCATGAAACAGCGGCAGGGAAAGAAAAATTTAACGGATATTGAGGCGACCATTGTATGCGAGCGGGAATCTCATAAAGGGATTATCATAGGAAAAGGCGGCGCCATGCTGAAAAAGATCGGAAGCAACGCCCGTTTTGAGATCGAACGGTTGATCGGGGGAAGGGCAAATTTAAAGCTCTGGGTAAAAATACGAAAGGACTGGCGGGATTCCGATATTCAGATGAAAAATTTCGGCTATCGAAAAGACCGGCTTTAACCGTACGCATTTCGGAGCTGCAATACTGCCAATTTTTATCTGGTATGATTCCGTCAAAGAAGGAAAACCTAACTATGTAATACCGCAGAGGGTATTTTTTATGCGTAACGATTACGCGTAAATCATGAAATTACGTACTTAGGAGATGACGGGCAGATGGTGCAGGATGCATGGAAGAATTTTGAAGCGAGCGGAAAAATTTCGGATTATCTGACTTACCGGCAGAGCGCGAAAGCAGAGGACGGTGGAAGGGGCGCCGCAAAAAGCGTAGACGAGACGCCGGGAAACAGGAAAAGAGGATGGGACGGTTATGAGACAGAACATTGTTCTGACGGGAATGGTATTGCAGGTCATGCCGATGGGAGAATACGATAAGCGGATTACCGTATTGACAAAAGAAAGAGGGAAGATTACAGCCTTTGCGAGAGGGGCAAGACGCCCCGTCAGTCAGCTTTTGGCTGCAACCAGCCCTTTTTCCTTTGGAGAATTTGAGTTTTTTGAAGGGCGCAGTACATATAATCTGGCAAAGGCATCTGTAGCCAACTATTTCCGCGAATTGTCCGAAGATCCCGTAAAAGCCTGTTACGGATTTTATTTTCTGGAAGTGGCGGATTTTTATGCGCAGGAAAACAGCGAGGAAAAAGAGCTATTAAAATTACTGTACCAGACGCTTCGGGCTCTGGGGAAAGGTACACTGGATGCCCGGCTGGTGCGCAGGGTATATGAGCTTCGGGTTCTTTTGGCAGAAGGAGAGTATCCGAACTTTTTTTCCTGCCAGAACTGCGGAGAAACAGACGGCCTTGCCTGTTTTTCTGTCCGGCGGCACGGAATGCTCTGCGGTCATTGTACAAAAGAAACAGACGGCATACCGTTAGACGGCTCCACGCTGTATACGCTGCAGTATATATTTTCGGCAGAGCTGACAAAGCTCTATACTTTTACGGTATCCGATCATGTGCTGGATCTTATGGAGCGGATCACAGACCGTATCTATGCCGATCAGGTTTCCCATAGCTTCCGGTCTCTGGAAATATTAAAGACAATCGCAGGTTGAAATCTGAAAAGGAACATAGTATAATAGCATGGATTACAGCAACAGAGCAGATACGGAGGTTAAAGAAGAGATGAGAAAGATACTATTTGCAGTTATTTTTATTCTCTGTGCAGGAATGTTGTCGGGGTGTTCTTCAAAAGCAGATGTGGATACCAGCACTGTTTTTATTGAAAAGAAGGGAAATATTATAAGCGTAGACGTAGAACATCTGGACAAAGATTATTATGACACAGAAGAGTTGGAGGAGTATATCACAAAGCATCTGGAAGAGTATACGCAAACAAACGGCGATACGGTAGAACAGGCGTCTTTTGACATTAAAGACGGCATTGCAAAACTAAAAATGGAATATGATTCCTGTGAAGATTATACCGGTTTCAACGGCATCGAATTGTATACCGGAAATATCGTAGAGGCGCAGGCGGCAGGATATGATTTCGATACGGACTTTTACAGTGTTTCGGATTCGGATGAAAAGAAGAAAGTGTCCGGTGACGAGGTGTTAAAAGACGATGAATGCAAGGTGGCAATCATTAAAGCAAACGTAGATGTGCAGGTTCCGGGAACCGTGTTATACATATCCGGAGAGGATACCGAAATGGTCGGAAACGATACGGTTTCGATCGTAAGCGCAGACGCCAACGAAGAGGCGCACCTTACATATATTATATACAGATAGCAGCGGGGAGGAATGGAAAATGGAAAAGTCAATGGACAAGATTGTTGCATTAGCAAAGGCAAGAGGATTCGTATATCCCGGCTCGGAAATATACGGAGGACTTGCAAATACATGGGATTACGGAAATCTTGGCGTGGAGTTGAAAAATAATGTCAAGCGGGCATGGTGGGAGAAATTCATACAGGAAAATCCCTACAATGTCGGCGTGGACTGCGCGATTTTAATGAATCCGCAGACATGGGTGGCTTCCGGACATCTGGGAGGATTTTCAGATCCTCTGATGGACTGTAAAGAATGCCATGAACGGTTCCGGGCAGACCAGCTGATCGAAAATTATTCCGCAGAACATAACGTGGCCTTAAACGGCTCCATAGACGGATGGTCACAGGAAGAAATGGCTTCTTTTATCGAAGAGCACAAGATTGCCTGTCCCACCTGCGGCAAACATAATTTTACCGATATCCGACAGTTTAATCTGATGTTTAAAACGTTCCAGGGCGTGACGGAGGATGCCAGAAATACGGTATATTTAAGACCGGAGACGGCGCAGGGGATTTTTGTGAATTTTAAAAATGTGCAGAGGACTTCCCGTAAAAAAGTACCGTTCGGCATCGGACAGATCGGAAAATCGTTCCGAAATGAGATTACGCCGGGCAATTTTACGTTCCGTACCAGAGAGTTTGAACAGATGGAACTGGAGTTTTTCTGCGAGCCGGGTACGGATCTGGACTGGTTTGCTTACTGGAGAGGCTTCTGCCGTGACTGGCTTTTGGCGCTTGGCATCAAAGAAGACGAAATGCGCTTGAGGGATCATTCCAAAGAAGAACTGTGCTTTTATTCCAAAGGCACGACGGATATCGAATTTTTATTCCCGTTTGGATGGGGCGAATTGTGGGGAATCGCAGACCGTACAGATTATGACCTGACGCAACATCAGAATACATCCGGTCAGGATATGTCCTATTTTGACGATGAGAAAAAAGAAAAATATATTCCATATGTCATTGAGCCTTCGCTGGGAGCGGACCGCGTAACGCTTGCATTTTTATGCGCCGCATACGACGAGGAAAATATCGGAACGGAAGAGAAACCGGATATGCGGACCGTCCTTCATTTCCATCCGGCGCTCGCTCCGGTAAAAATCGGCGTGCTGCCGTTATCTAAGAAACTGAATGAAGGTGCGGAGAAAGTATTTGCGCAGCTTTCCAAAAAGTATAACTGTGAATTTGACGACAGGGGCAATATCGGAAAGCGTTACAGAAGGCAGGATGAAATCGGTACGCCGTTCTGCGTAACATATGACTTTGATTCCGAAGAAGACTTATCCGTCACCGTGCGTGACCGCGACACCATGGAACAAGAGAGGATTAAGATCGAAGAGCTGGACGCATATTTTGCAGATAAATTTACATTTGAAGTTATTGACAAATCTTAACAGCATAGGTATAATAGTTCAGGTATGAGCAGGAGACAAGAGTGAAAATAGATATTACCGACTTAAAGTCCATAGAAAATCAGATAGAAGAGCATGAAGTAACGGCAGGATTTTCTTCATTTCGATCCAGGATGGGGGAATTTCCCATCACGAAAAAAGAACCGTTTCTTCTGCATCTGGAACAAAAAGAGAACCAAAGCCTTGCAGTCTGCGGGAAAACAAAGATTACGATTTTGGTTCCCTGCGACAGGTGCCTGAAAGAAACAGCGGTGCAGATTCCGGTTGCAATCCGTCGGGAATTTCTTCTGAAAGAATCGGAATCCGAGGAAGCAGACGGGGATATGGAATATCTGGAAGGGACGGAATTGGATGTCGATGCGCTCATTTATGATGAAATCCTGACAGGTTTTCCGATGAAAGTTTTATGTAGAGAAGACTGTAAGGGCATCTGCAGAACATGCGGTATAAATTTAAACGATAAGACCTGTTCGTGTGACAAGACGGATTTAGATCCGAGGATGGCGGCGATACAGGATATCTTTCATCAATTTAAGGAGGTGTAACTGATGTCAATTTGTCCCAAGAACAAATCTTCCAAAGGAAGAAGAGATAAAAGAAGAGCAAATTGGAAAATGACTGTTCCAACATTGGTAAAGTGCAGCAAATGCGGCGAATTAATGATGCCTCACAGAGTTTGCAAAAATTGCGGTTCTTACAACAAGAAAGAAATCATTCCGCAGGACTAATGAATGTATGGAAAGAAGCCAGGTATTTGACGGTGTCAGGTATCTGGTTTTTTGTTTGCTGTCTTTACGTTAAAAATAGAAAAAAATAGGTGAATGCAGAAGGATCTGTTTTTTCAATATTCAAAATATTCAGATAAATTTCAAAAAATTACTGACAACACCGGGGGAAATATGATAAAATAAAAGTGTTTCAGAGCACTGATCAAAGGTGTTTGAGGGACAAATACCCGGCAAAAAGGAGGTAGTGGATGTTTGAAATAGGAGAATACATTGTATATGGAAATACCGGAGTATGCAAAGTTGCCGAGAAGACCAAGATGGCGGCGCCCGGTGCAAAGACGGACAAGCTGTATTATACGTTGGAACCGGTATACGATAAAGGCTGCCGTTTATTTACCCCCGTAGACAACCAGAAAGTAAAAATGCGTCCCGTTTTGACAAAAAAAGAAGCGGACGAATTGATCGGTAAGATCAAAGAGATTGATATTTTATGGGTCAATGACGAAAAGAACAGAGAGCAGATTTATAAAGAGGCGATCGGTACCTGCGATTGCGAAGAATGGGTTCGAATGATCAAAACGCTTTATATCCGGAAACAGTCAAGGCTTGCCGCGGGCAAAAAAGTGACAAGCAGTGATGAAAAATATCTGCATTTGGCGGAAGAGAGCCTGTATGGGGAACTGTCCGTTGTGATGGGAATTCCCAAAGATGAAATGGAAGAATATATCGCCGGCCGGGTAAAAGAGACGTAGATCTGCAAAAGAGCGAAGAAGAGAACATGAAGAAGAAATCAGGATATGCTGACACCGATTTTAGGGATTTTCGGAGGGATCGACTTCTCTAACTTATATCTTACGTTAGGAAGCGGCGAAGGAGTGCCGATTCTGGCATACGGTAATTTTATTACGGCAGTGATTAATTTTTTGATTACGGCATTTGTGATTTTTATGCTGATCAAATGCATCAATGTTTTAAACGACCGTTTTTCCAGGAAAGAAGACGAGCCTCCGAATCTCCCGAAACAAAGCCGTGTCCGTACTGCTTCAGTGAAATACCAATCGGCGCGCTGCGGGCATTGTACTTCTATGCTGGCGGAGCTGCCGAAGATGGAAGAGGAAACGATGAAAAAGTAACATTTTAGGATTGCAGAATTTGGACGGGTGTGATACAATACTCTTTGTCGAAAAATAAAGCAGAGTAGGATCTGATGCGTTAAGTGTCATGTGAACGGGGAGTTGTCACGTGGACGAAAAGCAAGTCTTGCGGTATCAGGTTCGCATCCCGCTGCTGTATTCAAAGGGATGCTTCTATTGGGTGCAAGAAATACCATAGAGGCATTTTTTCCTTCTGTCAGTAGCATTTATGATCGACAAATAAGATCCGTGCTACGGAAGAAAGGAGGAAAACCATGCATGCGAAGATAAGTGCAAAATCCGTTTCCATGATCGGAATTATGGTTGCCATGGAAGTGATACTGGCGCGTTTTTCCATACATACATGGAATCTAAAGATCGGATTTACATTTCTGCCGATTGCAGTGGCAGCGATCTTATATGGACCGGTAGCGGGCGGATTTGTCGGAGCTATCGGCGATGTGGTCAGCGCAGTGCTGTTTCCGGTCGGAGCGTATTTTCCGGGATTTACGCTGACTGCGTATTTAACCGGGGCGGTATTCGGATTTTTCTTGAAAAAGAAAGCTACTATACCGAATATTATTCTCTCCGTCCTGGTCGTACAGGTTTTGATCAGTCAGCTGCTGAATACGTACTGGATTTCGTTTTTATACGGAAGTCCGTACTGGGCATTGTTTGCGACGAGGATCTATCAGACGGCTGCAATGACCGTTGTACAGATTGTCAGCCTGATTCTTGTAGTGAAAAAACTGGTTCCCGTATTGAAACGATATGAGGGGCTGTAATTAAAAAAATAGGATACAGGCGGTATGCCCGAAATGATTGTTTCATCCGTTGTATTCGGATGGCAGGTAAAATCATTTCGGGCATTTTTAATCCGGCGGCAGAACACTGCCCGAATGTTATTTTTCCTTCACCGGTTGAAATAAAACAGAAAAAGCGCTAGAATAGACGCAGAATGAAATCAATGGAGGATAATATGGTAGAATTGTTAAAGGCGGTTTTTTTTGGAATCGTGGAGGGGATTACAGAGTGGCTTCCGATCAGCAGTACGGGGCATTTGATCCTGCTGAATGAATTTATCAGTCTGGATGTATCGGAGAGTTTTTTCAGCATGTTTGAGGTGGTCATTCAGCTTGGGGCAATTTTAGCGGTTGTTCTGTTGTTCTGGAAAGAAATCTGGCCGTTTTCTGTGAAAGAGAAATACTGCGTCAAACAGGATACGTTTGTCATGTGGTTTAAGATTGTAGTTGCCTGTATTCCGGCGGCAGTTGTGGAGATTGCCTTCGGGGACAAGATCGAAGATTTATTTTACAATTATTTTGTAATAGCTCTGGCGCTGATTATTTTTGGCGTGGCATTCATTTTGATTGAAAACGGAAACCGGCGGAAACGGCCGAAAATGGAGGCGATTGCAGAAATCGGTTGGGATACGGCGTTTTGGATCGGGATGTTTCAGCTGATTGCGGCGGTGTTTCCGGGCACGAGCCGGTCAGGGGCGACGATTTTAGGCGGGATTTTACTTGGAGTATCCAGAAGCATAGCGGCGGAATTTACGTTCTTTCTGGCGATCCCGGTGATGTTCGGCGCAAGCTTGATGAAGGTTTTGGATTTTGGATTTGTCTTTACGACATCTGAGTTGGTGATCCTTTTGATCGGAATGGCGACTGCGTTTCTGGTATCCGTTGTTGTGATCCGGTTTTTAATGGGATATATCAAAAAGCATGATTTTAAAGTCTTTGGCTGGTATCGAATCGTGCTTGGGGTACTGGTGCTTTTCTATTTTACCATGTTAAGATAAGGAGGCGAAGATTCGTTATGAAACCGATACTGCAGGAGTCAAAATTCCATCTGATCCCTTTGGGGGAGATCTGCGGATATAAAGTCCGTCCCGGTATGTATGAAATCAACGGAGCGACGGCAATCCCCGGCGGCGTGAATTTTACGATTCATTCCAATCAGGCAACGTATTGTGAGCTGCTTTTATTTCGGCGGAAAGAAGAAGAACCGTATGCGGTGATTCCGTTTCCGGAAAATTACAGGATCGGCAATGTGTTTTCCATGATCGTGTTCGGTCTGCAGATTGAAGAATTTGAATATGCATACCGGATGGACGGTCCTTACGATCCAAAGAAAGGCCTGCTGTTTGATAGAAAGCATGTTCTGCTGGATCCGTATGCAAAAGCAGTGACCGGACAGAGCATCTGGGGCAAGAAGCCGCAGGGAGCGGAAAATCCCTATCATGCAAGGGTGGTAAAGGATGATTTTGACTGGGAAGATGCAAAGCCTTTGTTAACGCCTCTTGAGGATACGGTAATTTATGAGATGCATGTCAGGGGATTTACGCAGGATCCTTCTTCCGGCGTGAAATCGCCGGGGACGTTTGCCGGGCTTTCGGAAAAGATCCCGTATTTAAAAGAACTCGGCGTTACTGCGGTGGAGCTGATGCCCATTTTTGAATTTGACGAGATGAAAGACCAGAGGGAGTATCAGGGGAATCTTCTTCTGAACTACTGGGGTTACAATACGATCAGTTTTTTTGCGCCGAATACGAGTTATGCAGCCGGAGTAGAGTATAACCAGGAAGGAAACGAATTAAAGAACCTGATCAAACGGCTGCATGAGAACGGAATGGAAGTGTATCTGGACGTCGTATTTAATCATACGGCGGAGGGAAATGAACAGGGTCCCGTGATCTCCTTTAAAGGATTGGATAACCAGATTTATTATATTTTAACGCCGGACGGATATTATTATAATTTCAGCGGCTGCGGCAATACGTTAAACTGCAACCATCCGATTGTACAGCAGATGATTCTGGAATGTCTGCGTTACTGGGTGATTACTTACCGGATAGACGGATTTCGTTTCGACCTTGCAAGTATTCTGGGACGAAATGAGGACGGTTCGCCCATGCGCAAGCCCCCGCTTCTGCAGTCACTTGCCTTTGATCCGATTCTTGGAAATGTGAAGCTGATTGCAGAGGCATGGGATGCCGGCGGATTGTATCAGGTGGGCAACTTCCCTTCCTGGAACCGCTGGGTGGAATGGAACGGCAAATACAGAGACGATATGCGTTCCTTTTTAAAGGGGGATAACGGAAAGGCACATACGGCGGTGACCCGGATATTCGGCTCGGAAGATTTATATGAAGAGCGTTTGGGCTGCAACGCTTCGGTGAATTTTATTACCTGCCATGACGGATTTACACTCTATGATCTGTATGCGTATAATCAGAAACACAATGAAGCAAACGGATGGGACAATTCCGACGGCTCGAATGACAATGCAAGCTGGAACTGCGGAGCGGAGGGGGAGACGGAGAATCCGGAGGTCATGCGCCTTCGGATCCGCATGATGAAAAATGCGGCTGCTATTCTGCTCTTAAGCAGAGGCGTGCCGATGTTTCTGGCAGGCGATGAATTTGGCAATACACAGTTTGGAAACAATAATCCCTATTGCCAGGATAATCCGATTTCCTGGCTGGATTGGAGACTGCTGGAAAAAAACAGAGAACTGTTTGAGTTTTTTAAATATATGATTGCGTTCCGTAAGCGGCACGATCCGATCCGTAAACATACGCCGTCCTGCAGTTACGGTTTTCCGGAAATGAGCGCGCATGACGTTACTCCTTGGGAGAACGCTTTTCATGCGGATTCTCATTATATCGGAATCATGTTTGCCGGACGGACAAAAAGGGTGGACGACTGCGTGTATATCGCAGTCAATACCTACTGGGAAGCGCTTTCGATTGAGCTTCCGAAATTGCCGCTCGGACATTACTGGTATCAGATCGTGGATACTTATGAGGAAAAGAGCATCAGTAATCCTCCGGTAAAAGCAGAATATCATACCGTGGTCAGAGAACGGTCCGTTGTAGTGTTTCAGGCAGGGGCGGCATATGAATAAAACGTATCAGACGCACGAGTTTTTGCCGGTATATGATCAGGAATCCAGGGTATTAATTCTAGGAAGTTTTCCTTCCGTAAAGTCCAGGGAGACCGGATTTTATTACGGACATCCGAAAAACCGATTTTGGAAACTTCTGGCTTTCCTCTATGATACGAAAGAGCCGGTTTCCATAGAGGGAAAAAAAGAATTTTTAAAAGAGCGGAAGATTGCTCTTTGGGATGTGATTGAAAGCTGTGAAATTGCAGGTTCGAGCGACAGCAGCATTCAAAATGCCAGGGTAAACGATATGAACATAATTTTTAACGCTGCCGATATTAAAGCGGTGTATGCCAACGGTAAAAAGGCGGAACAGCTGTATCGGAAGTATCTGGAACCTGTGACGAACCGCAGCATTGTGGGGCTGCCTTCGACAAGTCCGGCAAATGCGGCATTTTCCATTGACCGGCTGGCGGACTGCTGGAAGAGGATCACGGAGGTATGATAAGATGTATGACGAATTGACGAAGCAGGATATCCAAAAGATGGAAGAAGAGATTGAGCACAGGAAGCTGGTCGTGCGCAGACAGGCGCTTGAGGCAGTAAAAGAAGCGAGAGCGCACGGAGATCTGAGTGAAAATTTTGAATATCATGCTGCGAAAAAAGATAAAAACCAGAACGAAAGCCGGATTCGGTATCTGGAGCGGATGATTAAGACGGCGAAAGTAGTCTCTGATGTATCAAAAGACGATGAAGTCGGAATTAACAATACGGTAGAAGTTTATTTTGAAGACGAGGACGAGACGGAAGTATTTACGATCGTCACAACAATCCGGGGAAATTCTCTAAAGGGGCTGATCAGCACGGAATCTCCGATCGGAAAAGCAGTGTTCGGACATAAAGCGGGCGATCGGGTTGAGGTTAAGGTGAACGACGGATACAGTTATTTTGTGCAGATCAGATCGATCGGGAAACAGGTGGATGATGAAGAAATCGGAATCCGAAAATTCTAAACGCAGCAGAATGCTCTTTGCAGCAGGACTGTTTCTGGTGATACTTGCGGTGTTTGAGCTTGCGGGTATTCAAACGGAGAAACTGCAAGAAGAGACTGCCTACGAAAAGATGATGCAGGCCGCCGCAGAAGATCAGACAAAAACGCATGCAAAGACACGAGGCAAAGACAAAACTTCTTCTGACAAGACGTTTGATTATAGGGAATGGAAGATCGATTTTGAGGCGCTGCAAAGCATCAATGAAGATATCATCGGCTGGATTCGTTTTGATTACAACGGCATCAATTATCCGATCCTGAAAGGAAACGATAACGAGGAATATTTAGATACGCTGCCGGACGGGACAAAAAATTTGGCCGGGAGTATTTTTATGGACAGTTTATGCGCTTCGGATTTTACGGATTTCCATACGATTCTCTATGGTCACAATATGAAGAATTTAAGCATGTTCGGCAAATTAAAATTATATCGGATGAAGCAGGGATACTATGAGCAGAATAAGTATTTTACGATTTATCTGCCGGATGCAGTCTGCCGGTATGAAATTTTTGCGTGGTATGAAGTGCAGAACGAAGACAGTGTGTATCAGGTAGGCTTTCAGGATCGGGAGGCGTTCGATACGTTTGTGGAGCAAATGATACAAAGGCGGTACCGGGATACCTCCGTTGCGGCAGACGGTGAGGATACGATTGTAACGCTTTCGACCTGTTCTGTCAAAGGGAAGCGGTTTGTGGTTCATGGGAAGCTGGTGGGCTGACCGTCTGCGATTTTTCGTCTGGTCCATGTATCGATATGCCGGCTTAACGCTTTCAGGTATTCGGAAAACTGTACTTGTTCTTTACCGTAAACGAGCTGCAGGTCGTATTCCAGCGGCAGCCAGGTAGAGAGGTCGGATTCGTTGTGGGAAATCACCGCCTCCAGTTTATCCAGCGCTTTATATGTTTTCGCTTCTTTTGTCTGTAAATTTGCCATTTCGCGTAAGAGACAGATCCATTCGTCTTTCTGCGCATCGGGAAATGAATCGACCCAGTCCAGGAAATAAGCGTCTTCCCGGATCTCGTCGGATGTGGTTTTTTCAAAGCTGGGAATATCTCCGGTAAATGCTTCGCCAAGATCGTGGATCAGGCACATGCGGATGACTTTATTCATATCTGTCTGCGCAAATTCCGGTTCCCGGGATAAAAGCATAGCCATCAAAGCCATGCGCCAGCTGTGATCGGCAACGCTTTCTTTCCGGCTTTCTTCGGTGTAACAGTGGCGGGTTGTGGTCTTTAACATGCCCGCTTTGGAGAGTATTTCTAAAAAATCGTTTGGCGACATCGCAGTTATTTCCTTTCTCGTTCTTTTCATTTTTTGTCTGCCGGCAAGGGATCAGACAGATGCATTCACTCTAACACAGTGCGGATGAAAAGACAAGAAGGTGTTTTTGTACAGTGTGGCGGTTTGCCTGTTGTTTCTGTGCAGAAAGGAGAAAAAGTATGTGGGCGTTGATTTTCGGAGGCCTGATTTTCGGGAGTATATTGGGCGTTTTGTATATAAGCAGCAGATTTGCCAAGTTTTCGTTTGTTCGGAAAGCGGCGGGAGGGAGACGATGGGCCTGTTTTTTGATCGGTCTTTTCCTGACTGTTCTGATTGGACTGGCGGTAAAAGAGTGCCTGGGAACGATCAATGCGGAAATTGCGGTTTTACATTTGGTCATTGTCTGGCTTTTGTGCGACGGAATCGCGGCGCTTGTCAATCGGAAACGCAAAAAGAAGTTTGAACGGTATTACGCCGGTATGTTTGCGCTTGGCGTTACGGCAGTCTATTTAACCTGCGGCTGGTATCTTTCAAACCATGTATGGCGGACGGCGTATGTGCTCAAGACAGATAAGAATGTGGGAAACCTCCGTATTGTGCAGTTTGCGGATTCGCATGTGGGCAATACATTTGACGGAGAGGAATTTTTGGACCATGTAAAAGCGATGCAGGAGGAAAATCCTGATCTTGTTGTGGTGACGGGCGATTACGTGGATGACGATACGTCAAAAGAAGATATGGCTGCCGCATGCAGGGCGCTTGGAACATTGCGCACGACGTACGGCGTTTACTATGTGTTCGGCAACCACGACAAGGGGTACTATGGTCCCGAATACCGCGGTTATGACGGCGGGGATCTGATTGCGGAACTGGAAAAAAATAATGTGACGGTGCTTGAGGATGAAACGGTTTTGATTGGTCAGCAGTTTTATCTGATCGGACGGCAGGACCGTTCGGAAGAACAGAGAGGAAACCGGCGGGCGTCCATGCAGGAGATGATGAAAGATTTGGATGCGGATAAGTACAGCATTGTGCTTGACCATCAGCCGTACGACTATGACGCGCAGTCGGCAGCGGGCGTAGACCTGGTGTTATCCGGGCATACGCACGGCGGACATTTTTTCCCGATCAATTCTATGGGAGAATGGCTGGGTATCGATGCGAAAACCTATGGATTGGAGCAGAGAGAGGATACAAATTTTATCGTAACATCGGGGATTTCCGAGTGGGCGATTCAGTTTCGGACGGGCTGTAAATCGGAGTATGTGGTAGTGGATATACAGGGAAATACCCCTGTGCAAACGCCTTGAAACGTGGTATAGTAAAAACACCGAAAAAGAGGAGGCATGTCATGAAAACAGGAGAATTGACACAAAAACTTGCCGAGATGCAGAAAGCAACGGAAGCAGGCAGACTGCAATGGCGTGTAGACATACAGACGACGGAGGGAAACGAAGAAAAATATACCCTAGAAGAAGACGGCAGGGTATGGACGGTAGACGAGTGCTATGTGTCTTACCGCTGTCAGTTCCGGGGAGCGGATTTTGGCATGATTACGTATGAAATGATCAAAGTTTCAGGAGAAGAAGTACGGACCGTAAATTATGTATTTTTACCGCCGTCGGGGATCGGACTGTTTTCCCTGCATACGTTGATGGAGCACAGCATTGAGGCCGATGCGGGACTGATTTCACAGATTCATGTGCTGTGGACGCTTTTGATGGATCCGGCAAGGAGAGGAAGCGGACAGACGTCTCTGCGTATCACGGAAGCGAGCGTAAATATCGAGGAAGATATGTAAGGACAAAAGCGCTGCATAACGCATAGGTTCTGCAGGGCAGGACCGTAAAGACGTGTGGACGCCGGATTTTGACAGGTCAGCAAGGGGGAGTGTCTATGAATCTATATCCGGAATATCAAAATCAAATGGAACGGGAAGCGGTTTACCGGATCAGGGAGTTATTTGCAAACGGCAGGGAAGCGTCTCTTACGGCAATGGAAACGTCGGAAGAAGCGTATCTCTGCGAGTTGGCAGAGGCTGCGCTGTATCCGGAGAAACCGCTTTTGTCATTTCATACAGGGGAAGAAGAAAACGGGAAAAATCAAACCGGCGAACTTGTGGAGCTCTTCCGCCTGGCTCACAAATTGCGGGGAAAACGTCCCCTGCATCGTCTGATTGCCTGCGGCGGCGTTGACGACGGGAAATCTACGTTAATCGGCAGGATTCTTTTTGACGTGAAAAGCAGCAGAGAACAGGAGCAGATACGGCAGAACCCGGTGTATCTGCGAAAAGACGGGAGTGTGGATTTTGCTCTTTTGGCAGGAGAGACGCAGGAAGAGGCAAACCAGGGAATTACCGTACAGGTTTCTTACAGCATATTTGAGTGGGAAGGGAACAGCTTTTTGATGGCAGACGTGCCGGGGCATGAGGAGTATACGCATAATATGGCGTTGGCTGCGCTGCGGGCGGATACGGCAGTCATTATGACTGCTGCCAATAAAGGGATTGTGCCGCAGACGAGACGGCATACCAGGATTTGTCACTTTATGGGAATCCGCACGATGGTATTCGCCGTCAATAAGATGGATATGGCAGCATACGACCCGGCGGTGTTTCGGCAGCTGTCCGATGAAATACGGGAAATGATGGAAGAATATCCGGATTGCCGCTTTTGGATTGTTCCTGTGGCTGCAAAAAGCGGCGTCAATATCATGGCACAAGCCAAAGAAACGGACTGGTATCCATGCGGTACGCTGCTTGCTGTTTTACAGCAGGCGCTTGCGGAGGAAACGGAAGAAGAAAAAACGGCATACCTGCCGGTGCAGAGAACCTGTAAATCCAGCCAGATGAAAGGCGCAGAAGTGAAACGGCGGGTTATTCAGGGAGAGCTGGCAGGCGGAAGCCTTGCCGTAGGCGACCGGCTGCTGATATATCCTACAGGAAGAGAGGCGAGCGTCTCGGGGATTTACTGCTTAAATCGGCCGGCGGACCGTGCAAAGCCGCAAAGTGCCGTCGGTATTGAACTGGACAGAGAGCTGGATGCGGCGAGAGGGTATGTCCTTGCAAAAGAAGATATGCTGACGGTGACGGATCGGGTGGAGGCGGATCTTTTATGGATTTCGGATAACCGCCTGACACAGGGGAGGCGTTATCTGGCAGCCATTGCGGCGGCGGAATTTACGGCGTCGGTTACGAAAATCTGCTACCAGACGGACGTCAATACCGGGGAACACAGATATGCAAAACACCTGACCAAAAACGGGCTGGCGCGCTGTGAACTGTTCTTTTCCAGGCAGACGGCGATTACCTGTGCCAAAGAGAGCCGCATCTTAGGTACGATCCGGCTGTTTGAGAGAGAGACGGGAGTATTGGCGGCCTGCGGAAATATTGTACATACGATTTCAGAAGAAGCATGGAAAAAAGACGGCAGAGAGGTGACGGGGGAGGAGCGCGAATCGGCGCTTGGCCAGAAATCGGGAATAATCTTGTTTGCCGCAAAGGAGCAGACAAAAGAACAAATGAATTATACGGAACGCTATCTTCTGCGCATGGGATTTCATACGATCCAGGCGCCGGACGGCGCACTGGATGAAAGAAAGCTGCAGCAGATCCAGAGTTTTCTGGATGCGGGGTTGATCGTGCTTTTGTTTCTTCTGCCGTCGGAGAAGGACATGCTCTGCTTACTTCGGGACGAACAAATGCGCCTGTTTGACTGTACCGTGTTCGATGACCTCACAGAACAGATGGGAAACGTCTTAAAACAGATCAAGGAGTGGGCGTCAGAGCTGATCTGATGTCCGCAGTTGTCCGCCGAATTTGAATTTTTATGTAAAAAGCTGTATAATAAGACAGAAAAAAGAAAGGATGGAGGAGAATAAGATGAGTTTACAAATGGAACAAGCCATACCGGACGGATTTGTGCTGGAAAAGACGCAGAATATCATGCGGGGAACGTATCGTGGGATCAGCCTTTTTGTTGTTCCGCTGGAAGTGGAACGCCAGTACCAGATACAGCTTTATACCGATATGGAAAAAAGCCGGGACAAAAACGGTTTTATGGAGCGGCTTTCGGCAATGCCGCAAGAGCATGCGGGGATCCGCCACGCAGGATATAACGGATCCAATATGGTTTCCGTTTTAGTGGAATCAGACGGTGTGCAGGATAAAAAAAATCTGACGGACGTCATCCATGCTCTTGTGTCACAATGCGAAGAATTCGGCGTACATAACTGCTGTGCACACTGCAAGGGCGATCAGGAGGTACATGCGGCTGCCGTAGACCATACGCCGCTTCTGCTCTGCAGCGGATGTCTTGCACAGGCGGCGGGACGGGCGAATGGGGGAACGTTTCGTAAAGAAAATCTGTTTCTGGGCTTTCTGGGCGCAGTTGTCGGCGTCCTGCTCGGCTCCGTGTTATGGATCGTGATCGGACAGATCGGATTTATTGCCGGGATCGCAGGCTTTGCAATTGTGTTCTGCGGAATGAAAGGATATGAAATTTTAGGAGGAAGATTAACGAAAAAAGGAATCGTACTCTGCGTACTGCTTTCTTTTCTGGCAATTTTTGGAGCGGAAATCGTCTCGATCGGCATTGTCGTTTACCAGGAATTCGGTAAAGAGTATGGGATTACAATGGGAGATTGTTTCCGCGTGATTCCGGAACTTCTGCACGAACCTGAGATGATCGGCGGCGTGGCAAAAGATTTGATGGTCGGATATGCGCTGGCAATCTGGGCGAGCTTTGCAAATATAAAAAATGCATGGCGTCAGGTAGGAGAGGGACCGGCGCAGCATACCGTGGTACGGTTTTAAAGAAAAAGAGTACCCTCCGTATAGCATGGGAGACACCCGGTATACGGAGGGCAGTTTGTATCCTGTGCGGCACAGGATGCGGTACACGCAAAAAAAGAATGCAGCCTCTGGCTGCATTCTTAAGGGGAGAGTTTATGAAAAAGTTTTATTTGCTATCAAATGAAGTAATGAGTGGGGGAACTTCATTTGATGAATTTAGTATATCCAGAAATTGTGTTCATTTAGTGTCCGAAAAATAAAAGGTTTATGAAGAAATCCTAACATTTCGTTAATAATTTTCTGTAGAATCTTTTGCATATAACAGCTTAAGCAAAATGGGGGTAGAAACGCTGGAGACGATGATCAGCAGGATCACTGCGGTAAAATATTCCGGTGTCAGAAGACCTACCGATAATCCTTTCTGTGCGACGATTAGGGCGACTTCTCCGCGGGTCATCATGCCCACACCGATCTTTAGGCTGTCGGGAAAGGAGAACCTGCAGGCTTTCGCCATGAGTCCGCAGCCGATGATCTTTGTGATCAGCGCGATCAGGACGAAAGCAGCGGAAAATGCCAGAATGCCTCCGCTGAAATGATCGATGCTTGTTTTAAATCCAATGCTGGCAAAAAAGACGGGACCAAAAATCATATAGGAGCTGATTTCCATTTTCTGGTCTATGTAGGAGGAATCCCGGATCGAACAGAGCACGACGCCCGCTGCATATGCACCCGTAATATCAGCGATTCCAAAGTAATGTTCTGCGGCATAGGCAAAAAAGAAACAGAGCGCAAGGCTTAGAATGGGAATCCTCTGTGTATGCGGATAGCGTTCGTCTAGCTTTTTAAATATCCGGTAGACGATCGTTCCCACGGCAAATGCCAGCAGGAAGAATAATAGTGTGGAAAGAACAACGCCTGTGGGGTTAGATTGGGGATTTTTGAATCCAATGACAAATGTAAGCACGAGGATTCCGATGACATCGTCAATAATTGCGGCGCTTAATATGGTAGTTCCGACTTTTCCTTTGAGTTTGCCCATTTCCTTTAAGGACTGCACGGTGATGCTGACGCTTGTGGCAGTCATGATCACTCCCATAAATACAGCCATAAAGAATTTTTCAGAGCCCCATGGTGCCATTCCGTAAAATCCCATATACAGCAGGGCACCGCCGATCAGCGGAACGAATACGCCTGCGCATGCGATTAAAAGGGCAATGGGACCTGTCTTCATCAATTCTTTTAAATCTGTTTCAAGACCTGCCGAAAACATCAGAAGCACTACGCCTACTTCCGCCATCTGAACGAGAAAATCAGATTGCTGTACCAGTCCGAGTATGCTGGGGCCGATGATGAGTCCGGCAATGATTTCTCCCACTACCTGCGGAGCTTTGCATTTTCTTGCCAGAATGCCGAATAGTTTTGCAAAGATAATAATGATTCCCAGGTCTTTGAATACATTGTATGCTTCCATAATGATTCCTCGCTTTTTGTTTTTATTTTGGTTGATTTTATTTCCAAGGATAGATTATAACATAAAAATTTGATTGGTAAAGAGGTATTTTCAGACAGGGCATTTCGTAGTATAATACATAGTATTAACTTTGATTTGTGTAAACACCTGAAAAATACGTTTGAAAATGCCGGCGGAATCGCTGCCGGCCGGTATGGAGGTATGATAATGAAACAACGGATACGAAACAAGCAATTTACAGGGATCGCTGTTTTCCTGACGCTGCTCCTTGTCTGTCTGGCAGCCGGTATGACTCCGGCGCACGCGGCGACGGCGCGGGTCTTTTGGTATGACGGAGAACAGGAAACTTCTATGTCCGTAGAATCGGGTTCTAAATTTTATATCGGCGATTTTGCCAGAATATTTTCCGGGAACATGATGTCTACCGCGTCAATGGGGACGGCATCCTACAGAACGAAGGATGCAAAAGTAGCTGCAGTGAACGGGAAAGGGTATCTGAAAGCGAAAAAGGCCGGCGTTACGGATGTAACGGTTACCTGTCAGGGAAAGACGCTGACCTGCCATCTTACCGTTGAGAAGAAAGGAACGTTTGAACAAAGCGCAGCGGTAAAGGAACTTCGAGCGGCGGCAAAGTCGATTGCGAAAGGAATACCCAAGAAGCTGACGGCTGCAAAGGCATATACGTTAAAAAAGAAGAGGGACGCCTATCTGGTATCTTATGGAAGTAATTCTGCGCACAAGCTGTCATATGAGGGATTTTTATATGAAAATGAGCGGCCCGTTCCAGATACGGTCAGCGATGCAAGAAGCGAGCGGCTTGCCGTACCGGAAGCCGGACGGTATCTGACGGTGCAGGCGCTGCTGCGGCAGTTTATGCTGGCAAATGACCCGACTTCTGTTCGCTCCAAAAAAACGATGCGGATTTCATCTGCGTCCGGAAGCGTCAAGTCCGGAAAATTTACCGTGAAACTGGCGGGAAAATTGAGCGCTGAGCAGATTTTTGCAGCTCAGCTTGCATTTCCGGAACAAAACGGCGTTTCGGCAGGCAAAACGAAAGCGGGTATCCTTATGACAATTTATGATCAGACGGCTAATAAATACTATAAAGGGCAGGCAGAATTAAAAAAGGGCAGCAGGCAGTTAAGCGTTCAGACGGTAAGCCGGGCAAACGGCGGGTACCAAAAAGCAGAATTGGTCAAAGACCATGTGTATTTGCTGGGATCAAAGTTAAATTGGGCAAACGGATATAAAGTTACAATCAAATAAAAGGAGCGGTAAAAGCATGATAAATCCTGCAAAATTTTTCCGGATGAAAGCGCTGTGGGACAGGTTTGCGGTGAATCATCCCAAATTTCCGCGATTTCTGCAGGCAGCGGCGCAGTCTTCGATCGGAGAAGGAACGATTATAGAAGTCAAAATTACAAAACCAAACGGCGATACGATCGCTTCAAATTTAAAGCTTTCGGCGGAGGATATGGAATTGTTTCAGGAACTTCGGAATTTTTTGGAAACGGAATAAGGAGCATTGCAATGGCTTATTTTCCGATGTTTATCGAATTAAACGGCAGGCGCTGCCTGGTTGTGGGCGGCGGCGGGATCGCCCTGCATAAAATCCGGGTACTGAAAGAGTTCGGGGCAGACGTCCTTGTCGTATCCCCGACCGTTCTTCCGGAGATATTGGAACTAAAAGGAGTGTCTTACCGCAGAAAATCGTTTGATCGATCCGATTTGGCGGGGCAGGAGCTTGTCGTCGCCGCAACGGACGATGCGGAGCAAAACCATCGGATCAGCGAACTGTGCAGAGAGAAACACATACCGGTCAACGCGGTGGACCAGATCAAAGACTGCAGTTTTATTTTTCCGGCGTATCTCAAAGAAGGCGAAGTGGTCGCGGCCTTTTCCAGCGGCGGGCAAA
>OFHN01000549.1_pt1 | contig 33740 bp, 46 predicted proteins | sample 1521321 | NCBI WGS metagenome assembly OFHN01 (sample SAMEA3504130, study PRJEB24116) | mouse gut metagenome | biome: mouse gut; feature: mouse-associated habitat; material: faeces | place: Denmark | collected 2011
CCGCCGCCGTGGCGGAAGCGACCGTTTTGGTAATGGTTCCCAGCCCCTTGGTGGCCTGGCTTAATGCGCTTTTGAACGAACTTTCAACCTTGCCCGCTATTTTTATAGCGATCTCCATTTCCTTACCGCCGCCCGCTGCCATAAATCTCCGTCACCTCCTTCGCTATTTCTATCAACTCAAAAACGGACAGGCTTTCCAATGCGTCTAAGCCTGTCCGCAGAATAATTGATAGGTGTATGGTTAATTTCCGAAGGCTGGAGCCGTCTGTTGGCTTTAGTCCTCGCCGTACAAAAAATTTGTTACCCGGTTCTTGATCTTAAGTGCCTCCTTCGGCGGAAGCGCCTTAAAAAATTCCACGGGCTTACCGGAAGCCCTGGCGGAAATAAGGCAGGCGTACTCCAGGGACATCTCCGGCAATACGTTCACCGTTCCTCCGCGCTCGATGGTCTTGTTTACGGCGATCATGTCCGCTGCGCTCAAAGATTCCAGCCCGCTCAAATCAACGCTTTCATAGCTTACGCCCTCGAAGGTAAAAGGCTTCTTAAAGAATACCAGGAAAGGGTTGTCCTCCATCTCCTGCTTTTTCCTTGCCTCAACTGCTGCCGCCTCTGCCTCTGCCGCCTGGTTTACCTGGGTTAAATTCTTATCCTTTTCCATTAACACATTTTCCTCACTTTCTCTAATAAGTCTTTACCGTGAACCTTATAAATAAAGTTGAGCTTATCAAGCTCGATCTCGGTAATGTTGTCAATCTCAATCAAAATATAAAGAAGCTCCAGCTTAATGCTGCTTGCGGTTCCGGTTCCCTGCTTCGCCTTACCGCCTGTAAGCCCCTTGTTTTTCCCCCGGACTACGATACGCATAGGCTTAAAAGCCGTCGCCCCGCTGTCGTTTACGGTGTACTGGATCGATCCTCTCAAAGTAACCGTAACGCTGGAAATATCGTCCGAAAGAATAAATAAATCTCTGTCCATGGTCCTGAAAGGGATCTCCATTTCCATGCTCTGGAAATGCCCGACGGTCGGGTCGTCAATCTCCCCCAAAATGCCGGGGCCGCTTAATGTTTCCGTTAAGCTCTCAAAGTCCGGCAGGGTTACTTCGTCGGAAATGCCGACCAGCTTCGTGCCGTCCTTGTATACGTTGAAAGAATTTATTTTTGAAGGAATGTTATACAATTTTATTCACCTCCTAAAGCTGCTTCCAGCATGGTCGGGTCAAACTCCAATACGTTCAGAATATCCTCCGCCGGGGTGTACGGCGCCAGGTACTGGTGAAACTGGATTTTCCCGTTTAAAATGTCCGTGATCGGGTTCTCGTCCTCGCTGTAGGTAATCCGTGCGCCAGCGCACTTGCCCTGTGCAACGTAGGAATTGCCCCGGATGTTCTCTGCGTCGCATATGCTCTGAATAAGCCGGGGATCCGTCGGGTCGTCTACCTTCTGGAAATAGCTTAAAATAAAGCTGTTTCCCCACCAACTGAAAAAGCGGCGGCAGCAAAACCAGCGGTCTTTCGGATCCGTCGTCATGGGGTACGCTGCGCTGTTGTTCCCCCAGGAACGGAAGCCGTTAAAATTGATCGCCGTGGAAACTCCGAAGCTGTTTACCAGGTTCGCCTGCTCCTGGTCTATTACGATCTCGCTGTCTGCGGCATCGTCCAAACAAAGCCCGGTGATGGGGATTGCTTTATTGCTGGCTGAAAGGTTCGGCACGTCGTCGTTGCTTGCGTCAACGTAGGCGATCAATGCTGAATAGAGGGCGCTGAAATAGTAAACTTCGTCCCCGATTCTTACCTTCGGCCATACCACCGACATATGTTCGCTTACAAAGCCGGATTTCTCCTTTACGGTCTTTACGTCCGTATACTTCGTCGCCCCGTCTGCGGTGCTGTCCAGGTCAACGATGCACTCGCAAGTGAAAAGCCCGTTAATCTTAAGGCACTTCGCCGCCATGACCGAAGCGACCGACGGGTCCTTGGAATATCCCGGCGAAGTAAGAAGCCCCGGAGTCATGCCGAAAAGCGGGTAAACCTGGCGTACAAGCTCCAGGCCGCTCTCCTTCCCGGTGCTTACGTTGTAGCCGCCTATAATGTCATTTTTTGTTACTTTGGACGGGTCGATCTTATCCCCGGAAACGCTTAAGGTTGTAGCCTCCGCCCCGGCTCCGGACTCCAGAAGGGTAATAACCGCATAGCCGTCGTCGTCAAAGCCTGTAATATAATCTACGTCCGCCTGCAGCGTCGTTTCCCCGGCTTCTACGACAAGGGTATCAAGCAGTATTCCCTCAATGCTTACGGTTGCCTGCAAGTCGCCCACCTGGCAGGTCGTTTTCGGTATGCTGTCCTTATGTTTCTTCGGGTCAAGGACGTTGATCAATGCGATCGGCGCAACTGCGAACTTCTTAAAAGTCGCGCTGATGCTCTGGTTCAAATTGTAATCTTTCAAATTGTTAGAATACCCTACCGCTGCGCTGGCTTCCGGGAAGCTGTAAGCCAGCTTCACTACGTTGGTAGCCTTATAGGGATCCTCGGCCAGATTGACCGGGGAAACGCCTACTACTACCTGGAAAGCCGCCGTACCGAGGATCGGGGCTGTAAGGCTCGTAGGGTTTTCTAAAATTCTTACACCATGGTTGTAAGCCATCTTTTATCTCTCCTTTTCTCTTTATTTTTTGCTTAATGCGCTGGCCTTCTGGTAAAGGATGTTTAATGCGCTCCCTTCCTTCGCCAGCTCTGCGCTTGCCTTTGCCAGCCGCTCAACCGGAACGACCAGGCTTTCAAATACCCGATGCTCTACGATCTTCTCCTTAAGGGCATCCGGCAGTCCGGCGTTATATGTGGTATACTGTTTCGCTCCGGGAATGTCCGGGCCAATATAAACCACGATTTCCGCTTCCTGTGCGGCCGGTGCTGCTTTCGCTTTTCCGGTCGGTTTCTTTGCTTCACTCATGAATATGGATCCTCCCTTCTTACTGCTGCAATCTCAAAAGCCAGGTTTACGCCCCCAAAATAAAAGGGGTAGGATTCTTCGTCCTGCAGGGTCCACAAAATGGGGTACTGTATCGTATACTTTCCGTTAAGTACCGGGAACTTTGCGAACCTCTCATAAATCTTGGCTATTATGTTTAAAATGTCCTTGTGTCCCTGCTTGTCGTAGTCCGGTTCGTAAATTCCAATAAGCAGGGTAAGGTTTACTTTCTGGGCGCTGTTCTCGTCCTCGATCTCCCCGTCTGCAATCCGCACCAAAATATAAGGGTACGGATCCGGGGCGGTCTGTTCTTCCGCCAGCCCGTTCTCCAAAAGCTCCGGGGCTATTTCTCCTTGATCCAATGGCTCCGGCATAGGCAGAAGCTGTTCAAAAATATTTATGCTGACTCTTTCCCCCTGGGGGTTCTTAAGCCGAAGATCTGAAAGAATTTTCTTAAGCTCGTCCGCCAGCTCGCTCTGCAGAAATGTTGCGACCATGCCTATCCTCCTAATATCTTCCTAACCTGTGCATTTACGTTCTGCTTAAGGTTGTCTTTAATATGCGGCTTTACTATGCCGTATACCCGCTTTTCGTTCCCCAGCATAACCGGGATAGAGTTGGCGGAAAAGGACTTAATAGGCAGCCTTGCGGCTCCGCGCCTCTGGGCTACTGCTACATGGCCGCTGGAAAACTTGGTAACAAAAGCCTTAAGCCCTCCCATCTCCAGGGGCTTCATTCCGCTTGCCTTAAGTACCTTCGCTTTTACTACGTCCGGACGGTTCGCTCCGGTTCTCATGGTGGCCGGGCTTACTTTGTAATCCTTAAGCCCCATAACTCTGCCCGTTGCCTTTATGGTCGCTTCCAGCCTCGCTGGGGTGGCGTTCTTTATTTTCATGGCCTTATTGAAGCGCCCGGTTTTTACGGTATAGGTTTTCTGTGCCTCGTCCGCCAGGTCTTTCCGTGCCTGCTTGGCTGTCTGGTTAAGTGCGTTCTTCAGTGCTTTCGGGGCTTCGCTTTTCATCCGCCCTAACTTCCGCTCAACCTGCTCCAGCATATTCCGGTCGTAGCTTATTTCTATCAACTCTTATTCGCCTCCAAATGCAAGGAATACACGCCGCCCTCGTTCAAGCTGTCGGTAACGATAAAGGTTGCGCCGTCTATCTTGACGGGCTTGCCTACTCCCGGAAGCGGCCCGAAGTCTAAGGCGCTGACATATACAAGCGTCTGCTTTTTGTATATGCCGTCCATGTTGCTTTTCATCCGCTTTTCCCTCTCTGTAAGCTCGTTATCGTCAATAATAATCAACATAGGCTTTCCGTTGACCGTGTGTTCCTCTCCAAACTCTGCCGGGTTAAGGAATACCGTTTTTACGTCCTGCCTCAGAAGTTCCTTAAATGTCAGCGGCTTATGCACTGCTTTTCCTCCTTCCTTTGGCTGGCTCCGGCTGTGCGCCCCTGGTTTTCCTGGATGGCGGTTTTCCCACTAAATCCTGCTCCGGTCCGGCGGAGGGATAGGCATCACCGGGAAGCCCTGCGGGGGCGGTCGTCTGCCTGGCTTTCACTCCCCGCTTTTTTGGTTCCTCCGTGTCCCTCCATACCGCCGCCCCGTTCCCGGTCCATATGTCTACAAGCCCGGCGTTGTGTGTCGGCAGCTCGTCGCCCGGCTCAAAGTTTGTGCTTTCAAAAAGGATCGGGGTAACTGCTATAAGCTGTTTCATCAGCCCGCCAGCTTTACCAGGATAACGGTGTCGGCCGCTGCGGCTGCCTGCGCTGCGTAACCAGCCAGGGGGTATGATGTCGGGTTCGACGTTGCCCCGTCGTTGGCTGCGGTCGTGATGCCTGTACCGTCAAAATATACGGTTGCCCCCATCTCAATGGCTGCTGTCGCCGTCTTGGGTATCTCAAAGACTCCCGTAACGACAAGCGATCCCAATTCTCCGGGGAGGATGTCCGTTCCGGCTACGCCAATATGGCCGCCGAAGGAAATAACTGTGTTCGCCTCGATCTTCGTTTCCGTGGCGTTTTTATAGTCGAGGGTTTCGCCCCTCTGCCAATATGCGGCTTTACTCATGGTCTAAGTCCTCCTTTTCTCTTTATGCGATCTTTGCTCCGGGGTTCTTTGCAATCCCGCGGAAGTCCCTTACTGCGATTCCCCAGTCAAGGTAAATATCCCACTGGAAGCCCAAAACGCCCGGCGTTTCCATGCGCCTTACGGTCGGGGTTTCCTGCCCGTTCAAGTAGTCCACCTGGATATGCTTGGCGCTGGCGGTGTTTGCAACCATAAACCACGGCACCTCGTTCTCCCCTGCCAGGGCGTTAAGCACCGGGGTCTGAATGATGTTAAGCGGGTAGTTGTACAGCGGGTTAATGTCGTTGTTGTTGCTGCCTACTACCTGGGCGCTTCTCATAATGACCGCAAGCTCAAACTCATATCCAATAGGCACGATCATGTGCTGCGGCGTAATGTAAATAGCTTCCCCGAACTGGTCTTTCTGGTGCTGCATCTGCAGAATGATCGCCTGGATGCTTGCCTGCGTCGGCTTGCTTCCCTCTGTCATGAGGTTTCCGTGGTTCTTATGGAAAAGGTTTACGCCGTCGAAGATCTTCCCGTTATTGAAAAGCAAGCTGTAGACCTGCTTGTCAATGGTTTTCTTTGCCGCCGCTGCGTAAAGCCCCGGAACCTCGGTTAAAAAGCCGATATCGTCGTTTATGAACGCCTGGCGGGTCATGCTGAATGTCCGGCCGTAGGTGTCCAGCTTGCGGTTCGGCAGCAGCTCCGTCCTCGGCTTATCCGGCTTAAGCTCTCCGTTTTCCGGCACCAGAAGGAAGTCGCCCATACCGCCGATCACATACTCGTGGTCTGCCGTGGTCTTGAAGTCCTTCAGGCTGCCCTTCGTGGTCCATGCCTGGAAGGTCGTAGGTACGGCGTTGTAAAGCTGCACAATGCTCTTTCTGATCGTGTTGTCAAGGATTGCCGGAAACGCCGCCGAAGGGTTGTAGAACTGGCGGCAAAGCTCGCCGTACATATCGTCGGGCTGCATCCTCAAAAGCTGCATGGTGTCCCGCCCGTCCCGGCTCAAACACTCAATAGCAAGGTCGCGGAGGCTCATGGCTCTAAGCTCATTCGCTCCGTCTGCCGGGGTTGCTACGGGTACGCCTGCGCGAAGCATGAGCGCGTCGGTTGCCCTCTGTCTGAAAGTGTCCCCTTCGTCCCTGGTGACCTGTACGCCCACCGGGCTTCCGGTCTGCCTCATTCCGTCAAGGATGGCGCTGCGTACCTGGTCCAAACTGGAACCGTTGCGGATATGCTCCGCCGGATCCACGTCGAAGTCCCGGCAAAGCGCCATAATCTCCGTTACCCGGTTGCGTTCTGCCTCGGTTGCGCTCCGCTGTCCCTCTGCAGGTAATGTCTGCGGTGCGGCCGCCGGGGGCGTTGTCTGCTGGGGATTCGCCGCCGGGGGTGCTGCTGCCGCTCCGGTTCCTCCTGCCAGCCCTCTCTCCTGTGCGTCGATCTCTGCCTGGGCTTCGTCAATCTCCCTCTGGAGAGCGTTAAACTGTGCCTGTTCTTCCGCCGTCAGCGCACGGTTGCCGTCTGCCTTGGCGGCGTTCACAATGGCCTGCTGCTTCAGCATGGCGGCTTCTCGTCTTTGTTTCGGTGTCATCTCTGTACCTCCTATTTTCTGTTTTTATTTATTTGAAGTTGTGCTTCAAAACAAGTTAAAGTTTCCGGAGCCTGCGGATTCCCTTTAAGCTCCCGCCCTACTCCCACGGTAGCGTCTGCTGGGACGCTTACTACGCTTATCTCGTAGGGCATCCATTCCCTTGCGACGTCGCAAGGACCGTTAAAACGTCCGTCGGTGGATATCTTCCCCGGCATGACTTCCTCAATCACACCAATCTTATACCCAACGGAAACGCCCTTGAGCGTCCCGCTTTTTACCTTCTGAAAAATGACCTCGCTTTCTTCGTCGCTGTCAAATTCTACCTCAGCCATGCCCCGCTGGTTTTCAATCCAGGCGCGGTTGATCTTGCCTATAACCTTATCCCGGTTATGGTTAAAAAGAAGGACTCCTATTGTGTTAAGCCGGGTAAGGTCAACGGCTGCCGGGTTATGGTCTAAAATCTCCTTACCCCAGAAACGCTCGTAAGGTTCTTCCGAAGAAAACGAAAGAATGAACTTCCGTTCATTCCCTTCCCCTTCCATAGCCCGGATTGTTGCCGAACTAAACGCCCTTATCTGGTTTTCCTTCTGGCTGTCCTTCGCCGCCGTCTGCGGCTGGCTGGTTGCCGTCCTGCTGCCCGTTCCCCGGCTGCTGCCCTGGTGGCTGGTTTCCTCCGCCCTGGTCAGTAGGTCCGCCGGGAACTGCTCCCGGTTCTGGCTTCTGCTCGTCTGCAGGTGTAAGCTCCGCTTCGGTTCTGTCAAATATAACACCTCCCATCTCAATGCCTTTTTTCCTGGCGTATTCTAAAACGGCGACGGTTTCGTCTATCTGCTCTTTCCAGTCCTTGCCGTTCTCCGCTGCGACCTGCTGGTATGTCTTTTGTCCGGTCTGCAGTGCGACCTTGGTAGCTGTGGCTTCTTTCGCCGGGTCGATCCACGGCTTCGGCGCCGCCACCCACTCGTGCTTAAAATATTTCTGCTTATCCTCCCAAAAGCCGGGGATATTGAATAAGCCGGAAAGGACGCCGGAAATTATGAAGGTTTCGTATACCTCGTCCATAACTACTTCCTTCAGCAGCTCTATGTCCTCTATGTAGGTCTGGCCGTCCTCAATGATTCCCTGCCTTGCGCTGCTGTAGTTGCTCTGGCTCATGTCCCGGCTGGTAGCCTCGTAGCTTAAGCCCTGCCCGGCTCCTATAAGCCGTTGCTGCAGCTTGATATAGCTGGCGGCATCCGTTGCCTGTCCGGTCGGGTTTACGACCTGGATCTCGTCCCCGGCGTTAAGCTCCTTTATCATGCCGGGGCTTATCCTTTTTCCGTCGTAGTCCTCGCGGGGCCTCCCGTCGCTTACTCCCACGCCCCTTGCAAAGTTCCCGGTTGTCGGTATGATCTTCTTTACGAAAACGGCAAGGCAGGCGGCTATGCGCTCCTTTACGCTTACCGCCGTCATAAACTCATTCGCGTCCCTTACCCTGGTAATGGTCGGGGCCAGGTCGCTCATCTCCCGAACCTGGGAAGGGCGGTCTTTCGTGAAATAGAAAATAATATCTTTTGCCGGAACATAGACGGGTTCAATCTGCCCGAAGCCGTCTACGTTATACTGGCGGATCCAGTAGCCCATGGGCTTGTTATAGGTGTTAAGCTCAATCCCTCCGACCACCCGGTGTTTCGGGTTGTGCGGCGCTGCCCGTCCGGTGTCCAGCTCGTCAACTTCCAACGCCTGCAACTTAAAGGGCAGCAGCCCTCCGCTGGTGTAGCACTTCTTAAAAAGGATTCCTCCGTCTACCTTCTTCCGGCGCTCCGCCATTCTAAGCATCTGGTTAAAGCTCTGCGTTTCGGTTACGTCGCAATTTTTACGCTTGCACCACTCTATCCAGGCTTCCTGTATCTGCTTATTAAGCGTTTCATTGCTGGTTCTTGCCCGAAGCGTGTAGCCGTGGCCTACTACATTCCGGCGGTATGCCCCGATCACGCTGTTTGCCATATCGCTGTTTCGCTCTAAGTCCCTGGCCCTGGCTCTTATGGTGTCCCGGCTGTAGCGGTCCGTTTGCTCTGCGCTCTGGTTATAGGCCACCCACCCGGCGTTAAGGCGGTCATAGCCCCCGGCGTCATAATGGCGCTGCTCGTCCAGGTACTGCCTCCATGCTTCCCTTCTGGCTCCGGCTGCCGGGGAAATGAAGCCGATTATATTGTCTAATACGTTTCCCACTTCTTTCCCTCCTATCTTCGGTCAAATACTGCGACGTAGCAATCGTCCAAAAAGCCCGGTGTACTTCCTGCGACCTGTGCCATAAGGTCGTTCTTAATCTTGTATAATGTGTTAAGGTCTGCCCGGTTAAGCTGCCGGGAGCCTATCTTGTAACTTTGCCCGCCTACGCATATAGCGTAAATAGCGTTATTTACTTCGGTAAGCATTTCCTGCGCTGTCATCTGTTCTTCCACCCGGTTCCCTCCTTCCTGCTATAGCCAGCTTTCGTTTTGGCTTATCCATTCTTCCTCCGGCGTGTACTGCTCTTTCTTCGGCTCCTGCGGTTCCTCCTGTATGTTCTGCAAGTGAAGCATACGGACGCCCAGGGTATCTGCTGCCGCCATGGCGTAGACTTCCGCGTCTAAATAATGGTTGTCCGCATGGCTGTGCTTTGGCACCCATTCAAGCCGCGGCTTGCTGTTTCCGTTTTTAACGAGGATTTTATGCTCTGCCGTTACCTGCTCGGCGTATTCCTCGTCGCAGCCCTTGTATACCATCCAGCTTCCGTTGCCGTTCTTCCGGTGCATCCTGCTGGCGATCATGTCCTTATACTTGCCGCCGTCAACGATAACAAGATCCATACCGTAAGCCTTGGAAGCGTCCTTATTGACGGTACTCAGCTTAAAATGGCTCTGCATGGGGTTGCTGGATCCTTTGGCCGGTTTCGCCCATTCTGCGTTCAAGGCGCAAAAATCGTATACGGAGTCTGCTTCGTAGCCGGAGTCTATGAGGCATAGGTTTACTATTGCAACGGCTCCGGACTCTGTCTTATATTCAAGGTTCATAATCTGCTCAACCTCTTTAAAACTGTAAGCCTGGCCGTGTGCTACGTTCTGGCTTGTCAAGAAGTCGCCCCAGGCTCTTATTGTCCAGTAAACGCTGTTTTCCTGTACGTCTACGCCTGCGGTAAGCAGCTTCGTCCAATCCGGCACGGTAAACTCTGCAAGCTCCGTCTGCCGCTCCATAACAAGGTCCTTGCTGGTCTTTAGCTTGGTATCTTCCCATGGTTCTGCAAGCCAGGAATTTACGAAGTTTTGTAGTTTCTCCGGGTCCGCCTTGCTGTCCATAAATTCCTTCGCAATTTCGGAAAACCGGACGAAGGGGCTATAAAGCGTATTTATCCAGAAACAAACCTTTTTTACAAAGCGGGTTGTTTGTCTTACGACCTCCCAGTGTCCCTTCTTTACTGCCTGCTGCTTCTGGGCATCCGTGATTACGCATCCGCACTCCTGGCAAACGTAAAAAGCAAACTCCGCCCGGTCTGCGTCGCTCAAACCCTCCGAGTCGTCTATCGGCTCAAAGTTCCCCAGCTTCTCCTTTATGGCATCCTCTCCGTATGCGTCCACAAGATCCTTATCTTTTCCGGGCCACTTAAGGTTGTCAAAGTGAAGCTCTATAAACTCCCCACAATGCGGGCAAGGTATGAAGTAATGCTTTTCTGCGTCGGCTCCTTCCTTGGCTTTCCAGATGTGGTTCGTCCTTATGGTCGGTGTGCTGGTCATATAGACTTTGCTGTTTCGGAAAGTCTTTGTACGCTCTTTTGCCAGGCTGATCGGATCCGCCTCTTTCTTGCTGGCTCCTGGGTACTTGTCCACCTCGTCAAGAAAAAGGTATTTCATGGCGAAAGAAGCAAGCCCGGAAGGGCTGTTACTCCAAACAAGTTTTATAAACATATCATCAAAGTCAAGCTCTAAGTTGCTGCTGTTCTTATCAAATTTTTTATAAAGGGTCGGGGCTGCTTCTATCATGGGCCTGATCCGCTTTTCTGAAACGCTGCCAGCCATGGTTTCCGTAGGGTATACAACTTCCACGGGGGACGGGTCCTGCTGGATAATGTAGCCCAGCATATTAAGCTCCGCCTCGGTTCCGCCACACTGGGTAGGCTTGCAAAAGTCTATTTCTTCCGTTTCTGGGTTTAGAAACTCATCCATGATGCCTACCAGATACGGAGTCCGGTCGTTGCTCCATGGCCCCGGTTCTGCGCTGGTCAAACTGGAAAGCACCCTGTATTGTTCCGCCCACTCGGATACTGCCATATCTTCCGGGGGATTCAAGTATTCAAGCGCGGATTTCTGGTATGCCTTGCATTCGTATTTCCGGAGGCGTAGCTGTTTAGGTTTTTGCACGGCGCTTCCCTGGCTTTTCTTCCCCCAGCTCCGGTGTATATCCGGCTACGACAAAAGCCCGAAGCATACGCTTTACTTCTGCGCTCATTTCCTTCTCCGCCTTGCGGGCTTCCAATGGCTCCAGCTTATCGCTTACTATGCTTACAAGCCGGGACGGTATGCCCATAGCGAACCGTTTGAAGGAAACGAAAAACTTTTGATAATCTAAGGCTACTTCCTCAACATCTATATATTTCCCGGCGGCGATCTCCGCCCTCATGCGGTGCATCTCGCCCTGGCTTTCCTTTAGGGCGATTTCTGCCTCCAGCTTCTGCTGCCTTAACTCCGTTTCCTTTTCGGACTTGCCCTTGCCGTATGCCTTGTCGGACAAATACTGAATATATGTTTTAATGGTCGGTACAAGCTCGTAACGCCTGCCCTCTCCGGGGACTTCGTCCGTCTTTATGATTCCCTCCTGGGTAAGTTGCTGCACCCTGCGGACGGAAACTCCGAAAATCTGGGCTATGATTTCAACCTTTACGAACTGCCCGCCGCTTGCTTTTTCCTCTGCCATTATGCTCCGCCCTCCCTCACTCTTACGGCCTTCTGGCCGGTGTATTCTTCCCAACGGTCTATAATAATATCGCAGTACTTTTCGTTAAGCTCCATAAGGTATGCGCTGCGGTTAAGCTGTTCGCAAGCGATCAGCGTCGTGCCGCTCCCTCCGAAAAAGTCAGCGACCGTGTCGCCGTACTTGCTGCTATTGGTAATAAGCCGGCCGAAAAGCGCCACGGGCTTCATGGTCGGGTGCATATCGCTCCGGGCTGGCTTCTTTTCGTACAAGACCGACGTGTTCTCCTGCAGGCGTTCCCGGATGCCCTCAATGTAGGCGACAAGCTCCGCTTTCTTCATGGCTGAAAAGTCTATATCATCTTCTATGAAAACGGTATCTTGTCCGCGCCCTCCGCCGAAGTAATGACCGCCGCCCTCCTTCCAACCATATAAGATCGGCTCGTGGCGCCAGTGGTAATCCTGGCGGCCTATGACAAACTGGTTTTTCTCCCAGATCAGCGTCTGCGCCTGGTAAAAGCCTGCCTCCTTCATGGCGGTTCGGAAGTTTATACCCTCGCTGTCGACGTGGAATATATAAACCGAACAGCCGGGGCGGGCTGCTTCGTTGAAATTAGAAAACGCCTTATACAAGAAACTGTAAAAGGCGTCGTTGCTCATCCGGTCGTTCTGGATCTCGTTATTTGTCCGGGTGCGGTTCCGCTTATAGGAACGCTCCAGGCTCTTATCTTTGGTTTCGTAATCTACGTTATAAGGTGGGTCGGTGATGATAAGGTCGGCCGTTGCTCCTTCCATCAGCCGCTCAATGTCTGAAATGTCTGTAGCGTCCCCGCACATGAGGCGGTGGCTCCCCATCTGCCAAATATCGCCGGGGCGCGTCCGAACCTCCTTAAGCTCCTTCAGCTTCTCGTCCGGGTCATAGCCGTCGTCGTTTGCCTCCTGGGTAAGTTCAACGGCTGCAAATAGCTTTTCGATCTCGTCGCCTCCGAAGCCTGTAAGCCCCACGTTATAGTCTGCCTTATCCAAATCTATCAATAAATCCTTTAAGGCCGCCTCGTCCCATTCTCCGGTTATTTTGTTCAAGGCAATATTGAGAGCCTTTTCCCTGGTCTTGTCCATCTCAACCAGAATACAGTCCGCCTCTGTGTAGCCCAAATCAAGCATGACCGTGCGCCGCTGGTGGCCGCCTATGATGGTATTGTCTGCGTTGATAATAATCGGGTCAACGTAGCCAAATTCTTCTATACTGGCGGCTATGCGCTGGTACTCCGGGTCGCCCGGCTTTAATGCTTTTCGCGGATTATATTCCGCTGGTTTAAGGTCTGCAAGCTGTCTTTTTACCAGCTCCATAGTCCGTTTCCTCCTTCCGGTTCTGCCCTTGCGTAACGAAAGGCAAAATTTTTTTTCGATTTTATCGCCAAAAATACCGCGCCTTCCTCGCCCCGCAGGCCGGATATGGCTTGGTAAGTACCTACTGCGAGTTGTGCGGGTGGGCTTGCTGAACAGCGCAGCCAGGGGCTTGCCCTGTCGCCCTCTCTCTTTGCTTGCGTTGCTTCGGTGTGGTGCTGTATGCCTTGCCCTCTCTGCTTCAATGCTTGCTTGTGCTGTGCCTGCCTCGCGCTATGCTGTGCCATGGTACTATGTGCGCCTATGCCCTGGGCTGTGGTGCTTGCCCTTGTGTGCTTGCGCTGTGGCGTGGTGCTGTGCTTGTATGTATGCAATATAATAAGCCTATATTATGCCCTGCTATATGGGGGTATAGCTTTAAAAATTGGGCTTATTATAGGCTTATTATATGGGGGTATGCTTTTTTATTCCGTGTCCATGCTACTATATTAGCACACTTAATAGTCCAAAAGAGTCCGAAGTTTAAAAAACTTGCGAAGCCTTGTAAATGCTGGGCTTGTGGGCTGTATGGGGTTATGTTTCTATGTACGCTTTTCTCTGTGCTGTGCCAAATGAAGGGGTATAAAATACCCTCGTAAAATTCGCCTTGTAAAAATGGGGCGAATTTTACGAGGGTATTATATGGGGGTATCATAGGGGGGCTATATTTCAAACCTCTTTTTTATACTCCCTTAAAATCTGGCGTACTTTCTTATAGGTCAATAGCTTATCCAGCCCTTTGTCCTGGTAGGAAAAAAGTGAGCTTCGGCTTAAGTGCATCTCCTTCTCAATGGCCGCCCAGCCTTTGCAATCAATAAAGCGAAGCTCCAATACCATCCGCTCCGTGCTGTTTTCCTCCAAAAAGTCCATAATATCCATGACTTTCAAAAGTGCTTTTTCTACCCGGCTTTTTTGGTCCTCTATCCGGGTTTCAATCTCGCTCATGCGGTAAACGAAGGAAGCGGCGCCGGATCCGACTTTGTTTGTGCCTCCGTAATTTACCGGGGAATATCCGTAGCCGCCTATAGGGGCATCCATTTCCGCCCGGATATTTTTAAGCCGTCTTTCAAGCTGTGACCGCTTAATGCGTCCGGTGTAATACTGGTTTAAATACTCCTTAAGCGTTTCCTTGTCCTCGCTCTGTCCGTTTTTCCGCTGCTTGCTTTTCTGATCCATCGGCTTCGTTCTCCTTATTCGTTTTTTGCTCGGATCTGTCTAACTCAGCCGCTAAAAAGTAAACCTTGCCGCCGAAAACCTTAAGCCTGTATAGCTCCCGCTTTTTCTGGTCCCAGTCTGAAATAGGTATACCTCTTTTCTGCAGAATATCAAGGCTATTGTTAATTCCGGCCACCAATGTGGCAATAGGTAAATTTTCAAGCATTGCCTGCGCCTGCCTGGGGTCGTTTAAGTTCGGTCCCTTCGCTTTCCCCCGCATGGCTGCCCTCGCCTGTTTTCTGTTCACGCTTTTCCTCCTTCCTTCGCCGCTTCTCCTGTCGCCTCACGCTGGCGATTGCTGCTCCGGCGGTCGGATCCTTATATCCTTCGCTATTTCTCACTTGGCGGATCGCCTCCCTTGCGCTGAAAGTATACGCCGCCCCTGCAGGACTTCCACTCTCCGCTTTTGTCTGCAATCTTAACAAAGTTCTTAATTTCCAGCCCCTTTACGGTTACGCCGTCGGCTACATAATACCCTTCAAAATATCCGTGCTTGTCAATGCGTGTTATAACGACTTCCTGGTGGTAGCCGTTATCTGTTACAACGTCCCCAGCCTCGATCCGGCTCATCCGGACTTCTTTTTCAACAAGCGCCGCCTGTATGATCCGCAGGTCGCTGTCGGGAAGCTCCAAACCGTAAAGGCCGCCCGCTTTCTTGATATGTTTGTCAATCTCTTTTATAAGCTCCGCTTCTCTGCTCATGGTGTCCCTCCGATCTCTTTCTGTAATATTCTTGTTACCTCGTCCGGATATGTAACAACGTAGGCTTTCCCGCCTGCCGCCCTTATCTGCAGTATGGTGCGCTCCTGTATCTTGGAAAGAACGCCTATAAATGGCCGCTTTACCTCAAAGCCATAATACCGGCCGTTTACTACGGCGCAAATATCCGGGATCCCCTGGCGGCTGTATGGCCCAGCCGCCGCTTTCCAAACGAAGGAAGAGGGTATAAGCTCCCTTATGTGCTTTATGATCTTATCCTGGTAATAGCTTTCTTTTGGCAAGTGCGCCCGCAGGTACTTCTCCGCCTGGGCGGTTGTCTGGCAGGATATATCCTTCGTAGCCTTAAGGTACTTAATGACCTCCGCCTTGGTTTTAAACTGTTCAAAATCAATCATCAAAGCCTCTACTTTCTTGCGACGTCGCAACTGTTACCGTTGTACTTATCGTAAATCGGTTCCAACTTTTCCAACATCTCCATAGTTGCGTTGGCTATAGCCATCTTTTCATGCATCTCCAGCTTGCCCTTGTTTACCTTCTTAAGCCAGGCGTTAATCTGCTGCATTTTCTGCTCTGTCATGGTCGTCTACCTCACTTTCTTCCTTCCTGGTCCGCTCCTGGGCTGCGGCCGCCATCTGTGCAAATAATAACTCTAAGGGGTTTATTGCCTGCTGTTTCGGTGTATTCAAGTCAATTACCATAATGACCGCCGTTGCTATCTGCGCCGCAAGGTTCGGATTTTTTACTTCCTTCAATGCCAAATTGTAGGAATGAATATAAACCGCTGAAAGGGCATAACGGCTGGAATATATTAAACTCCATCCTACTCAGCCGCGCCTCCTATCGCTTCCGCCTCCTGGAAGTCGCACCCGCCTCCCTGCTCCGCTTGGCTGTTGCCCTCGTCCGTTACCCATGCCCGGTTGTCCTTCTCGTCCTCCAAAAGTGTACTTGCTTCCTGGTCTGCTTCGTGAAGGGCAAGTATAAGCGGGTATTTGTTCATAGCCTGGGTAAGCTGTAAATGCAGCTCCTTCGGCTCCGAAAATCCCATGTGCCAGCGTATGGCGAAGCGTTCCGGGCCGGTAAGCCTCATAAACTGTTCAATCATCATAACGCTCTTTTCCCCGTGTCCGTATGGCACCTTATCGTCTACGGTGTAGCAGGGAACCGATTCCCAAATGAAAGCCCCGGCGTTGTCCTTCTTGATCTGCCAACGCTCCGCCGCCTGCACCTTCTCCGGGTCATAGGTCTTTTGGTTCTTAAAATCAATCTTGTAGAAATGCGTCTTACAAAGGTCGTGAAGCAAGGGGCAAATAATAAGGGCATCTTTGCCGGCCGCCGCCAGAATGTCGTGCCAAACTGTGGCCGCCTGGGCTTTCCTCTGCAGGCACTCGTATACGTTGAGGCTGTGCTGCAATAAGCCGCCCTCGGTGCTTAAGTGGAACCGGGTAGAAGCCGGGGCCGTGTAAAAGTCGCTCTTGTCCCGGATGTACTCTAAAAGCTGGGGCATCCCTTCCCGGTCTACCTGGCTTAAAAGTTCCTCAAATTTCTTTACGTTCTCCTGTCTGTTCATGGTTATCCTCCTTTTGCTCGGTTGTTTTATTTTCTCTAACGAAAATCAATATTGCCGCCCCTGGGGGCTTCTCTCTGCTTATCCACCCGCCCGCCGCCTCGTCGTAAAACTTATCCACAATATCGTTGTAAACAAGCGGCGGCTGTGGATTGTCCGGATCCCAGGAAGGTCCGGCGGCGTATAGGCAAGTGTGGCGGTCGAAGTAGGCTTTATATATCCCGTGTACCCTCTGGCGGTGTTCCTGGGCGATCCGCTGTATCTTCTCTAAATCAAATTCCCGGAAAGCTGCCCGCCCAATCTGCCGCCCGACCTCTGCCTGCTGCCATGCCTGGTTAATCTCTGCTATGATCTGCCGGCCTTCGTCGTCGTCAATAACTTTCAAATCCTCCAAAACGAAAAGCCTTAAATATTCTTCCAGTTCCTCCTTAAGCTGCTGCTTCAATTTCTCAAACGGCTTTTTATACTTCCCGGCCAATTCCTCCGGCGGCACAAGCGTCTTGTTTTTCCGGTATTTTTCAAGCGTTACCGCCGCTTTTTCAAGGGCTTTTTGTGCGTTCTCCGTAGCCGCTCACCTCCTAACGTCTAATTTTCCTAACGCCTTTTAAATTCTCTTTGGCGTCATGAAGAAAACCTTTATTTTTCAAGGCTTCCCGGCGATTCCTAACGCCTAACGCCTATTTTTTGGAAACATACCTTTACTTTTGAAATTTGTTCAAAAATTTACGCGCAATTTCATTTTCCAATAAGCCTATATATAGGCGTTAGGACGTTAGGTTATATATAAAAAGCCCTCAAAGCCTTGATTTTTCGGGGTTTTTTACCTAACGCCTAACCTAACGCCTAACCTAACGCCTATTTTTTAGGCGACAGGTTCAAAGCGTAGTTTAGTAAGGCAGTTCCGTTTCTTCTTCCTCAAATGGTGACTTTAAGCCGAAGCCTAATTGTTGCCATTCCTCCGCTTGTGGTTTTTCTTCAATGCCTGCGGCCTCCGCCGCCTCGTCCTCGTCCAATGGGTCAACGGCTTTTGAAAATCTCCCTAAATCAAACTCAATAAAGCGGCTCGTTCTGTTGTCAAACCATTTTGTTATGCTGTATTCTTTCCCGCCGTTTTTCTTCGGTTTTGACGTTATAATGTTCTTATCCCCTAAATATTTTAGGGTTTTCCGCGGGCTGTACCCTGCTTTCGTGAGTGCCTGGTTAAGCAACGAAGGGAATATATACGCCTTGCTCTGGTCCGAGCTTATCGTTCCTAGACACGTCCCTATTGCCTTTTCCCCGAACTGGGAGCGGTTGCTTAATATCCAATCTACTATAAACTGGGTGGCGTTCTCGTTTACGTCGCTTACCCCTGCGGATAGCTGCTCTTGTATGATCGTCTTTGCCATCCGGACGGCTCTCTCCCAGGAAACGCTGCGTATTTCAAGCGCTTTCTTACACTTTTCGCCGTTTTGATAACAATTTTCGGCTTCCTGGTCACAATTTTCGCCATTTTGCTCCGCTTTTCCTTCTCTGAATATCCATGTATCAATAATCGCATCCGCAAGGGCGACCGCGCTGATCCCGGCTATATGCGCCCCGCTGGTTCCGTTTGCCGCTGCGTAAATTTCTTCTACCATCTTTTCGTATTGGTCCGTTATGGTCCGCTCGTCTGTTTCAAGGAGCCGGCTTATAAACTCCGGGCCAGCCCAGCCGCAATTTACCGGGGCCTGCTGGTGCATAAGGCTGGCGGACTTCTCGTCGTCAAAAGGGCCGCCGTATATCTCCAGAACACGGGTACTTACGCCGGTCTGCGTTGTGTCTGTGCTTAAGGGTTCCTCGCCGGTTGCCAGGGCTACGGTGCGCCATGTATTAAGCGCCTGCAAGCCGCCGCCCTTGCTTCCCCTGGCGCGTCCGGTTCCGCTGGCGATCATGTAAACAATCTTTTCCAGGTTCTCCTGCTTCTGGCCTGCAAGCTGCCGCTCGTCAATGCCGAGTGGAAGGTCGTTATAAAAGCCCGCCATCCTCTCCAGGGCGACCTGGGTGGCGTTAAAATTTACCATAAGGCGCTCCGGGTCGCCCCAGGCCGAAAGCGCCGCCTTAAGTGCTGCGGTCTTTCCGCCCTTGCTGCCGCCCCAGTTATATACAAAAAATATCCGCTGTTGTAATATCCGAAGCAACGGGGCCGCGAAGCTGGCCGCCAAAATAAAGCGGAACTTGTCCCGGCTCCGGTGTGGCTGCATGGTGTCCACCCATCCATCGAAGGTTCCGGCGGCGTGGTATGCTGCCGCCCAGCCTCTTAAGGATGGCTCAATATCCAGGACTATGTCGTCCCCGTGTCCTGGAAGGAAACGCCCTTTTGTCTGCCAGCCGAAGGTGGACGTTGAGTCTGCCTTCTGTATGATATCTATGTTCTCCGCCTCCAATGCGGCCAGGAAGCTCACCACCTGCTTTGCGTTCTCGCTGGTGATGGTGCATCCCAAATCTGCAAGGGCTGTTATGTTCCGGGAAGTAAAAACCGTAGAACGCGGGTATATAGCGCGGCTCCACTGGCCGTCCCGTTTAAAGGCAATCTCTATTTTTTCCTCGCCGGTTTCCATGCTCTTTAAGCGCTGGGTTAATATGATCGGCGTCCTGCAGACCGTGGTCGGTATCGCCTTCTTTTCGTCTATGTGGCTTATGCCCTTTTCTGAATAGATCCAGCCTTCCGGCTGTCTAAGGTTTACGGGTGCGCCCTTTATGGCCTCCGGGATCGCGCTGGATATGTCGTCAAGGTCTATCTTCTGCGCCCGTTTTATGGCCTTCTGTATTTTCTCCGTGGCCTTCTCTGCGCCCTCTTTAAGATAAAGCTCCGAAGGGTCCTTAACGCCGTACTGCTTGCAGCTCCAGGTGTAAACCTCGCCTACAAACTCCGACTCCTGCAATATCCGGCAAATTTTAGCCAGGAACGTCTGGCCGCCCTGGTCCGGCTCCTGGTGGATGTATAGTTTCAAGTCCTGCAATTTTGGAACCATCCGGGCGTTAAAATTGCTTGCGCCCGGAACGCCCAACGCCGGGACCTTCAAATACCATAAAGTCTGGGTGTCGCTTTCCCCCTCAACCAAAACGGCCCAGCCGGTCTTGCGTAGCTCCGGCAGCCTCCAATCTCCGTATAAAATCAATTTCCCGGAACTGCCCCAGCTCCATCTAAATTCCTTGTCGCCGTAGCGCTTGCGAAAAATCGGGGTTGTGTTTTCTTCGTTGAAGTAAGGCATTTTAAGGTATTGTGAGCCGTCTTTGTCTTTCGCCGTGGTGATGCCGCAAGTGTCTTTTAAGAAGTCCTCCGGCAAATGCTTTGTAAAGGTGTATTCTGCAAGGCTATAATTTTTATATTTCTGCTTCGGCTTTTTATCCTGCTTCGGTTCCTCCAGCTTTCCGTACTTCTCTAAAATCTGCTTATATGCTTCTTTGGTGTCTACGCCGTTAAGCTCCGCCCAAAAATCAATAAAATTTCCGCCGCGATCCTCTGAGAAGCAGTGCCACTGGCCGGTCTTTAAATTTACGCTAAAGCTGTTTTTTTGGTCGTCGTGGAAGGGACAGCGGCCTACAAGGTTCCCGCCGCTTGGTTTCGCGCCTTTTATGATTGCCCGGTATTCTGTTTCGTAATTTACAAAATCGTCAATGTTAAGCTGCTCGGCGTTCATTCCATCACTTCCTCAATCTCTTTTCGGGTCATGCATATTATTCTTCCGCGCTTCCCTTCCTTCGTCGCCTCCCGGATCTCTGCGTACATCCCTTCGCTGATCTTCCCGTCAATCAAAATTAAAAGAAATTCGTCAGCCTCCCGAAGCTCTTTTATGCCTATCTGTGTTCCGATCCGCCGCTCCCTCTCGTCCCCGTCGTCTAAAAACTGGGTATAGTAAAGGTGCGGAGCTATAGGCTGCTTACCTTCTAAAATAACCTTCCTGCAGAAATACCGCGCCACCCTGCGGTTAAACTCGCGCCCCCGTTCCGTAAAGGCCCGGTAGCGTGAAATAATGTATACCTTTTTCATGCGCTTATCCTCCAACCGTCTATTTTCGCCTGGGGGGGGGTAAGCGCCCGCGCCCCCAGGCTTTTGTGCCTTAATTAAAGGGTAAATCCTCGGCGCCCTCCGGTACGTTCATAAAGCCCGCTTCGTCTGCTTTGGGTGCTGCCGGTCCCTCCTGGGTACTGCTGCCGGTCTTTGCGTAATCGTCGTCGCCTATGTCGATCTGCCGGTGCTGCTGCTTAATAAAGTCCTTCATGACTCCGGCCTCTTTTTCCTTTTCGGGGCTTAACTTACCAACGAAGGAAAATACGGCGCGGCTGTATGCAATTCCGGCGGCGTTCTTTTCTTTCTTCAGCGTAATCCTGGTTACAACCTGCCAACAACGGAAGCCCTTTAAAACAACGCGCTTTGCGATATAGTCCCGCATATATTTAAGGCTGGTCGGCGGAAGGGAAAGCACCAGGGGTACGGGGTTCCCTTCCCGAAGAATGAAAACGCGGTGTACGTTCTTACAAGCCTTCCCCTTGTCGTCGCTGCCGAACTGGTTATAAGGGCAGCTCGCGCAGTCCTTAATTTCTCCGGTTTCCCGATCTACTCCCTGCTTTCCGTCAAAGCTGGAACAGTCCGGCTGCTCGTTTCCGCCTGCGAACTTCTCGCGCCAGTATGCATTGACCGGGTGGTGGTCCAAAATAACGCCTACGATCTCCGTTGCGCTCTCCGGGTTCTCGTCGTCCTCTCCGGGAACCTCGAAGGCAAGGCCGCCCCCGGAAGGAATTTTAACGCGGTCAAACGGAAGGCTCCCCAGCCCGTCCATTTCCTCCGCTACTGCCTGCGCCAAATCTCCGCTTATGGTCTGCAGGTCGAAGCTGTCTATTACTTTCAATTCGTTCTTTGCCATGGTTTTGTGTCCTCCTTTTTATTTATGCGCCCGGCGTCAATAAAGACGCTGCGGCGTCCTGCGCTGTTCCCTCTGCTGCATCCTTGCCCGCTTCCTTCAATGCCTGGGGCGGGGCCTTCTCTACGTCCTTAATGTGGTAACAGGTTTCAATGCTTGCCTGGCGGTATTTGTTTTCGTGCTGCCCGTCCAGGGTAGTGGTAACAAAGTAACCGTTTGAAAGCCCTGCGTATCTGCAGACGACGTCCTCCGGGGTTCTCCGGTTAATGCGAAGCATAATAGCGTCGCCTTCCTTCAAGACCTGGCCGTCGCTGGCCTCAACCTCAACTTTTACGATCTCATTTACTTTTAAAGCCATCCTATGCCCTCCTTTAATTTTCTTCCGGCTCTGCGTCCGGATCGTAGCTCTCGGCGCTCTCCTGCGCCTCCTGGGCGTCGTTTTCGCCCTCGCCCTGGGATTCTTCCGCGTCCTCAAACTCGGCGCCCTCCTGGCCGTCCTGGGCCTTCATTTCGGCTATGGCCTGCTCTATCGGCGTCCGGCTGTCGTAGCCGTAATAAAGGTCGTTCAATATCCGGGTAGCGTCTGCTGCCATCCCTATGGCCTCCATAGCAAGCTCCAGCGCCTGGTTGTAAATATCCCCGCAAATGCTCACGCCGTCCTCGCCCTTTACCTGCAAAAGTTTTAAATAGTCCTCCATGCCGTTCTTAAGGACCTTTGCTTTGGCTCCGATCTTGCTGTATGCCTCCGCCGCGATTCCGTAGCCTTCATGTTTGCTCTCTACCCTCTTAAGCGGCCATCCGCTTTCCTCTGCCTCCACCCGGCGCTTATCGTAGAAGAACTTAATAACCTTCCCTACGTTGGTTTTAAGGTCCTTTTCCGATTCCAGCCTTACGTCAATCTCCATCTGCTCGTATGCATCCATGCTTACTCTCCCTTCTTCTTTTTGGCGTTCTTTGCCGCCTTATTTGTTTCCTTGCGCTTTGCTACGTCGTAATACTGATAAGGCTTTATATAATCCTCGAAGTCCTCCGGCAGCTCCCCGTCGTTTTCCTCAACAAGTCCCGCCATAGCTCCGTTCAAGGTCTGCGCGTTTACGGTGCGTTTAATAATATCCCCCAGCCCATGTTCCTCCAATGTTTCAAAAAAGCCGTCCTCGTCGCATCCGCCGATTTTGTTGTACTTGGTCTTATCCTGCAAGCTGTAAAGGAAGCCGCCCCGGCTTACCTTCGGGCTTTCCGCGTCGATCATGGCCTGCGCCAGCTCGTTGCGCTTTTTCTCCAGGGCCTTATTGTTTTCCGTGGTGGCGTCCTTAAGTCGGTCCCTCTCGTCCATCAGCCCCTTGTATTCGTCAATCAATGTAAAAATATCTGCCACTTTTATTCCTCCTTTTCTTCAAGCTCTGATATCTCGTCCAAAAATTCATAAAGCGTTGCTACTTCGCTTTCCTCCAGCCGGTTCTCGATCTTCTCTGCAAATTCGCAGAAACGGTCGTAAAGCGGGCGGGCCTTTTCTCTCTCCTTATCGTTTTCCGCTTTAATATCTGCGTAAAGCTCCGATTTCAGAATAACGTCCCGCTTTGCCTGGGAAACAATGACCGGCTTATATCCCCGCTTCTTTATCTTTTCCATGTCCCCCTGGTCGCTTACCGGGACGGCCTTGGCTCCGTGTGTGTTCATGAAGTCCTCCGCGATCTCGTCCCGAAGCTCCGCCGGAACTGAATAGGAATTGATATATACCCCGCTGTATGATTCAAGCGCTTTCTTTGTGGTTTCGGCGTCCTTCAATTCCTCAATCATGCGGGCTGCGTACCACTGAACATCGAAGCTGTTTACCATGCTCCGGTCGCGCTCCAATCTTACGATCTTCGGCTTAAAGTCGATTCCAATGTCCAGCCGCTGGTCCTTGCAAATATGAAGCCCTCCGACGAAAATGTGGCCTATGTATTCCTCGTCGTCAAGGATCGCGCCGTAGCTGGTTTCCCTGCGGCTGTAATTCTCCTGCAGGTGTAAATTGCAACTCTGTATTTTCTCGTAGTCCTCCGGCGTTATCCCGCCGACCTCAATAATTAAGCTATGCTCCGGTACTTCCTTCCATATGGCTTCGTTTTCAACGAAGAACGTAGGAACCAGGGCGCCGTCGTACTTCCTGGATTTTACAAGCCGGGGCCGCCAAATTTCCCGGCGGCAGTAATTGTAGAAAACAACGCTTTTCCCCAAACGAAGGAAAACAACGGTAGCGATCTTATAGCCTTCGCCGTGGTTCCCGATCATCTCGCTGTCCTTTGCCTTCGTGGTTACGCCGAAAAGAAGCGTTTTTATATCCAGGTCGCTATGCTTGTTTCCGATCCGCATAACCTGGGTTTCGCTGTCGTAATTGAAAAACATTTTGTTGCTGCCGTCCCTGGTCTGCTCGTCTATGGAATTTTGAAAAAATTCTCTTGTTGCCTCAACTACTCCCCACTCCGGGACGTAGTCGGCGCTTATGCTTAATTCGTATTTTCGCATTTCTTTGCCTCCTGCTCTTTGTATTCTTCAAGCGCCGGGCGCGGCCCGTCTAAGTCGTCCCAGGTGTAGCGCTTGTGATTCTGGTCCTCCCAAAAGCTGCGGTAACAATTCCGGCAAGCGCAACGCCCGGAAAGCCAGCGCATAGCGCCCCAATATTCCGGCTTGCCGCAGTGCTTGCAAATTACAATTTCTTCTTTTCGCTCGGTCTGTTTTGCCATCTTTTCAACTCCTTTTTCGTGATTACAAAGGCTTGCTTCCCCTCAATGGTCATAAGCGCTACTTCCACCGGTTCATCTGCTGCGAAGCCTGCGGCCTCTCTAAAATCTCTCGGAAGAATTAAGCGCCCCTTGCCGTCAAGGTTCCGGGTTACTTTAATAGCCTCCATCAAAAATACTGCCTCCAATCGTCTACTATGGTTTTTGCCAGGTCCTCTTTTTTGGAAAGTGCTTTTAAAATAATCTCGTCTACGGTTTTCTCAACTACTAAATGAATATATGTACAGATGTTTCTCTGCCCTATTCTGTGAATACGGGCCAGGCTCTGGCTGTACGCTGCGTAATTAAAGTTTTCGCTGTAATAGACGCAAGTGTCGGCTGCCGTTAAGGTAATCCCCAGCCCTGCGGTGTCAATCTGTGCAAGGAATACTTTTATTTCCGGTATCTTCTGGAAGTCCGCTACAATCGGCCCCCGGTCGTCGATCTTGATGTCGCCGTATATGCTGCGGTACTGTATCTTTTTCTTTTCAAGCAGCTTTTGTATTAAGTCAATCTCAGGGCGGAACCGGCAGAAAATAACCAGCTTCTTTCCCTCGCCTATAACGTAATCCTCTAAAATATCCTCCAGGGCGTTTAGCTTCCCCTTAAAGACAAGCTCCGGCTTCGTCCCTTCGTCCGCCTGGATAAAACCTCCGGTAAACTGCTGCAGCCGTAGAAGTTTTGTAAGTACGGTCGGGGCTGTTATCATGCCGCCGTTCTCCAGCTCCGCGAAGCTGTCTTTTTTAATTTTGTCGTAAAGCTGTTTCTCCTTCCCTGCAAGCTGAATATACCGCGTTAAAAATGTCTGCTCCGGCAAGTCGAGCGCTTCCGCCTTCGTTACCCGGTAAGCTATGCTATGCTCCTTTTGGATAAGCTGATCTAAGTCCTTATAGCCTACAATCTGCTTTCGGTTAAAGCCGCCCATAATGGCGTAGCGCCCCCGGAAAGCGTAGAAGTTATAGCCGAAAATGTTAGGGTTTAAAAATCGGTACTGGCTGAAAAGGTCTATAGCGTCATTCTGTACCGGCGTACCGGAAAGAATAAGTTTATACTTCGCTATGTCCCCGATCTGGTGCATTGCTTTGCTCTGCTCCGCGTCGGGCGTCTTGATCCGCTGGCTCTCGTCTGCTATAACCATATCCGGCTTCCAATCAATAAGCGCCTCAAACAATCCCTCGCGCCATGTGCTTTCGTAGTTTATGACCGCAACCTTAAGCGCCTTAAAAGGGAAATTGTTAAGGGCTTCCAACTCCTGCAGGCGTTTCTTCTTATCGCCCAGAAGTACGTTTACCTTGTATTTGAAATTTGCGTAGTCGCTAAATTCCTTCGGCCAAACACTGCAGACCGAAGTCGGCGCAACTACTAAAACCTTTTCAATTTCTCCCTTTTCGTAGGCGGCCCCGGCGATTGCAATCGCTGTTAAAGTCTTTCCGCAGCCCATCTCGAATAAAAGCCCGAAGCCTTTACCCTGGGCGGCGGCCTGCTGCCTCTTTACCATCCTTTTTCCTCCTACTTGCCAAATACGGCGGCCTTTAAAAGTTCTTCCATGGCCTGGTTAAAGGCATCTTTCTTTTCCTGCTCCGTAAGCCCGCTTCTGATCTTTTTGCTTTTCGCCTCCAAAATCTGCGCCACCGTGTGAAGGTTGAAACTCGCACTTACTGCGTTTTTGCCGGATTCCTCAATCAAAGAAGCGATAAGGTTTCCTACGGTTTCCGCGTAAATTACGTCCGGGATCTCTCTGCCAATAAATGACGCCTGCGCCTCAATAATTTTAGCTTTCCCGTTCAGAAACTCCCCGGCCTTGCTTACCGTAAAGCAGATAACCGTATCGCCGTTAAACTCCTGCTTGTGGCCGTCCTCGTGTTCAATCAATACTTTTACTTTGCTCATTCTGTTTATACCTTCCTTTTCGTTTTTATTTATATCAAGGCTCAACGCCTTAATAGCTTCGTCGAGGGCTTCTGTATCGCCCCACCAAATGCTGGCCGGATCGTCCTTGTCGATCATGCTTTTACAATGTTCCCGCAAGTCCTCCAACCGCTCAATAACAGCCCGCTTGTCCATGTATCAAATACCCCCCCCGCGTTCTTCGCGCCCTATTGCTGCGGCTACTTCCTGGCGGATACGCTTCCGGTCTTTCCAAAAGTCCGTTATAGAAGTCCCGCCACCCCTCATAATCTCTATGGGCGTTTCGCCCTCTGCCATCCTTACAAGGTGCTTTCTCTGCCTCTCCGTAAGCGCTGGCATAACCTCGCTTAAAAGGTCCTTTATATTCTGCTTGGCTTCAATTTCCCGGATAACGTCGCGCTGGTCTGCAAGCTGTCCCAGGTACTCGTTGCCCTCCGCGTTAAGATCGTTAAGGCTGAATATTATATAAGCGTCCCTCAGCCGGTCGGCGTGGTATTTCTTTATTTTCGCGGATTCCATCTTCTTAAAGGCAATCGTTGAAAACTTATACTTGTCCCGAAGCTCCGGCTTTCTGTGCCACTCTTTTACCGCCTGCAGGTAAGCTATGGCGCATATGTCGTAATGTTCCGCTTCGGGAAGCCGGTAGTAATTCAAGAAAGAATATATAAGCCCGTGATTTTCCGCTGCAAATTCGCGCTCTTTACTGCTTAATGCTTCCATGGCCGCCCTCCTTATCCTCCGGCGGCGGAACTAAACCGAAGGTTATAAGCGCCATGTTTGCCGCCCTGGTCTGGTGCTTGAAAAGCGGAAACTTTACCGGGTACTTATAAAGTGGCTCCGGGTCCTGCTTCATGCGTTCTGCGTCTACTGCCTGGGCGATCTCGTTAAGCCGCTGCCGCTCCGCCTCAATGGGTCCCGGAAGCCGTACAATCCCGGCCAGCTTATTTAAAAGCTCAATCTCCGCCGGCCCGTAAAACATCCGCTCCGCTCGGCTCCACTTCATCTTGCCCCAGCTCTTTATGATCGTGAATTGTGTGTTATCGGCATCTTTTATAAGGATCTGCCCTTCCTTCATTGCCATCTTCAAGGGTCTTTCGCCTCCTTCTCTGTATAAAATGTATGGTTTCCGTGTATGAAAAGCCGTTCAAGGTTCCGGCTGTGCCAGGTGCTTTCCCCGTCCTCCGGTGTCTGCTCAAAGTACAGCGCACCCTGGCTTTCGTCCCAGCCCTTTTCCTGTATCAAGTCCAGGGCTGCCCAGCAGTCTATGTCCGGCTTTACTGCCTCGTATCTTCCGTTATGGTAGGAAGTAAAGGCGTTCTGCTGGGAAATAACGTCTTTTACGGTGTCCGGGAACTTGCCGGACTTTGTCCGGTTGTAAATAACCAGAATAACAAGGGCTTTCCCTTCGGTGTCCTCGCCCTCCGCCTCTGCCATGGCCATCCGTGCCGCTATGTATTCCTCGCTTGCGCTCCAACCTAAATCTTTCCCCCTCTGCGGCTCCGTGGTCGGCTCTGTGGCGGCTTCCGGGCTTGCGGTGGGCATTTCCCCGACCGTGGGAATAAAGGGCGGCTCTGGGGCTTCCTGGCGGCTCGTGGCGGCGAGTATAACAAGCGTAGCGCCGCCAACAACTGCCAGAAGCGCAAGCCCGGCGGCGGTAAGCCGTTTTATGAGCCGCTGCTTTCTTCTCCGCCTCCTGCGTTCTCGTATCGTCAATCCTCCGCACCTCCCTGGTCGAACTGCTGAAGCAGAAGGGCTAAAGCATCCACCAGGATCCGCTGCGTCTTAATCATGTTCGGCGGACAGTCTGCTTCGTGGTATGCCTTAAGGTCCCGGCGGTACTTGTCCAGAAGTAAATCAACATCAAAGCGGCGGTATTCCTCCGGGTTCGGTTCCGGCTCCTGGACTTCCGTTTCAGCTTCCTGCTGCCCTTCCTGGGCTTCTGCCTGCTCCTGGGCGGGCTTTTCCTCCGGCTCGTCCTCAACTTCCCGAAAGTCCGCATCTATGATGTCCGGGTTCTCCGGCTCTGCTGTGGTCTGCCTCGCCGCCTCCCTGGCTGCTTTCCTCGCTGCCGCCTTTTCTTCCTTGCGTTGCTGCTCCTTTTCCTTAAGTGCTTCCCGGAGCGACTTCTGTGATGCGGCGTTGCGTTCTGCAAGGTCCGCCAGCCCCTTCTTTTTCTCCTGGATCTCCTTAAGGGCTTTCGCCGCCTCTGCCCAGGTCATTTCCTTGCTTGTATTGGAACTTACCCCGCGGGGCGTACAGTTAAAGTAAGCCTTGCCATAGCCGCCGCCGTGGTATGCCCTGCCGTGCTGGTCCTTAAGCCATGCCCCGGTGATCTTGTCCTCCGGCTTGATTCCCATCCAGCCGTAAAGGCTTTCTATTTCCTCCTGGGTCATGTCCGGCTTTTTGCCCTCGGCTTCCTTCTGCCGTTTCTGCAGCTCCGCCTGCTCTTTCTTCCGCTCGTCCTCGTCCTTTTTCTTTGCGACGTCGCAACGGGAAAAGCAAGTTTTATGTTCGCAAGTAAGGCAGCAGGGGCTTGGCTCCTTATCCCCTTCCCGTATCGGCGCCAGCTCCTGGTGCAAGTGCTGGCATTCATCGCTGTAAAGCCCGGCTTCAATGTCAAGCCGCTTTTCCTCTCCCATCTGGGTACAAGGGAACGGGTTCCCCAGCGGCGCTGTCCTGCACTGCCGTTCCTCCTGCCGTATGCCGCAAGGGCGGGCGCAACTGAAACAGTCGTATTTGCCGTCGCCGCATCCGGGCGTGGTAAGTAAAGAACCTTCTGGGCGTACTGTTTTAGGAAGTCCGAAAAACGACTTCGGTTCTTCCTGCTTCTTTTTCAGAGCCCTTATCTCCCTTACTGTGGTTTCTTTCGTTACCTTCTCCAGTTCCTCGTCGGGAAGCCCCAGCATCTCCTGTAATTTGCTTACGCCCATCCCGATGTACTTCTCCGCCATGTGTTCGCCGCCGTCAATGGAAAAGCGGGCGTTAATGGCCATAAAGCGGCTTGCGCTGGAAGTGCTTAAGCCGTACTCGCCTTTTGCAAACTCCCATATATTTTTATAGCCGTCCTCCGTAAAGAGTGCGTTTTCGCTGATCTGGCGAAGGAAGTAGCCAACTATAAAGAAATCCTCGGCCGCATCGTTTAAGTGGTTCCTTATCCCGCTCTTTAAGTCCTGGTATTCCATCTAATCCCTCCTTGTCTGCCTGGTTTCCTTTGCCCCTATGCCCGGCTCGCCTGCGGTCTTTCCGCTGCCGTGCTGGGCTTTCTGTTTGCGATAAGCTCCGCAACCAGTCTATAGACGGCTTCGGTTTTCCCGGTGGGCGGTATCGTGCGCCCCTCTATGCTCTTAAGCTCCGTACCGTCTGCTAAAATATGTTTAATCAATCAGCCCCGCCTCCCTTGATCCGCTCCTTCCAGTCTGCGTAAATGCAAACGTAACGGCGGAAGGATGCGTTTTTCTCTGCCTCGTATACGGTGCAGGTATAATCTATTTTGCCGTTGCTCTTTACCGTCCGGATCGCTTCAAGCTCTGCCAGGTGCTTCCTTACGCAGCGGGCGCTTAATTTCTGCTTGGTGCAATACTCGTTAAAGTCGCTTACCAGGATCCGGTACTCCCCGCTTACTGGCTCTTTCCCGGCGGTAATGCCTGCTATGAATTTATCCGTATCAATGAGGAAAGCCTGTTTTGTAAGGGCCTTCCACTCTGCCATCTCGTCAATGCCTCCAATGTCAAGCCCGGCCTGTTTGAATATGTCCCAAATTATGGGCATCCGTTCCTCTGGAACGGTTACAACGATCTTTGCTATCTGGATCGCCGTCTTTATATCAATGTTTTCTTTGTCCATAAGTTTCCTTCTTTCCATACTCGTGAATGTTTATAACTGACCCGCCACCCCGCCCGCCAAAGCGCAAGCCGCCCGGTGTCCTCATACTGCTGCCCCTTTCCGCTTCTTTTTGTCTCCTTCATTTATCGTATCTGCCATAAGCCTAGTCGCTTCTTTCTCATAAATAGAAAGCCCGTTTTTAGCTACAGGGGTATGGCAGTTTTTGCGTCCTCCACCATCCTTTTTAGCTAAGCTAATCGGATATCCATACTGTACCGGAAGAAAAACTGTTTCATCATTAAACCGTTCAATGCAAATCAACTTGTCCGGATCGTATCCCATGGCTCTAAGCCCTTCATTTTCTTGGGGTGATACCCAAAGAGACATGGCAATGCGTTCCCCTATATATTTTCTGGCGGCATACATGGCCTGTTTGCTTGCTTCTTTTTTCATTCTGTTTATCTCCTTTCTCTTAGTTGCTGGCTGTCCGTCCGAGCAGGTAGTCTGTAGAAACGTTGAAAAGATTAGCCATTACAATAATCTTGCTTGCCGGAATTTCCGTCTTGCCGTTCTGCCAGTTTTTTAATGTGCTAACAGAAACGCCTAAAGAAGTGGCAAACTTTTCTCTTGTCATTCCATTCCTTGCTCGCTCTGCTTCAATGTTTTTGTAACGCATACTATTCGCTCCTTCCATATATATTTACTCATTTTGGGTAAGTCTGCTTCTTTACAATATACCCATATCGAGTCAATGTCAAGCCTTTTCTAATAATTTTTTACCCGAATTGGATAAATAATTGTTGCTTTTTATTTTTGAATGTGTTAAAGTTGACTGCGAAAGGAGGGGGGAATTATATGGGAATGGCTGTTATATCTGAACGCCTTATAAAAGCCAGAGAATTTATAGGCTATAATCGAAAAAGTTTTGCCGAAATGCTCAATATTCCGTATAGAACCATTACGAATTACGAAAACGGCTCTAGGGAACCTGGAAGCGATTATATTTTAAAAGTTGCTGACGTGTGTGGGTGTACTACTGATTGGCTTTTAGGGTTATCGGATAATCCGAGGAGTGATTCTTCGTACTCAGCTCTTGTTGTACAAGAACACGATCCGCTACTAAAAACTCTCTGCGTAAACTATGAAGGTTTAAATGCTGAAGGGCGGGAAAAATTAGTTGATTATTCTGACGACCTAATCCAATCAAACAAATATAAAAAATTTGTATCGTCTGGAATATTACAAGAAGAAGCGTAAATAAAAGACTGTTTACGCAAAATTTAGGAGGATGACTGAATGAAATACTTACGATTTTTCCCAATATGGAAACTTGCAATATTTGCTTTATTTATTGTCTGCGTCCCTAGCTGTTTATTTACACCTAATCCATATGGGCTTATTAATGCCGTATTCTCTACGATTATATGTTTAATAATTGCAATCAGCCCCATGCTGTCAGATGTTTTATATATCAAAACTCCCGCGGAAAGGCTCTGGAAACGTTGGACTTTTGTAGAAGGTGAAAAAGCCCAAGCAAGAAAAGAAAGGGCGGCTTATGGTGAATTAACGCCGACCTACATAGATACTGAATTAAAGTATGGTTTATTTGCTGGCACTACAAATGGGAAATACCGGACAACGCTCCGCCGCTGTTCCTGCCCGGATTTTAAGAAAAGAAAAGTACCTTGCAAGCATATGTATTATCTTGCTGCAAAATGCGGCGTTGAAAGTTTGAAATAAAAAAGGAACCCCGCCCCCAGCCATTGGCGTGGCTTACGGGGACGGGGCGGCTTTTGGCCATGTTATAAACATTCCGAGCAAATGTATTATAGCATGGTCCGGCCGAAAACACAAGTACAAGGCGGGGCTATTTTTGCGCCCGTTTTTAAGGAGGATCATGCTGAATGAAGAAAAAAGAACTAAGCCCAGCTCCGGCTGCCTTTAGCCTGGACAACGTAGCCGATCTATATATCCGGGTATCTACAACTGAACAAGCCGAGGAAGGTTATAGCGTCGGGGAACAAGAGGCGCGGCTCCGCTCCTACTGCTCCGCTATGGGCTTTACTGTAAACGCTGTCCATATCGATCCGGGGTACTCTGGGGCTACGCTTGACCGCCCTGGTATCAATCAAGTTATTAAGGACGTGCAGGGCGGCTGTGTGAAAAAGGTTATTGTCTGGAAACTGGACCGGCTTTCCCGGTCGCAAAAAGACACCCTTGTGCTTCTGGAAGATGTCTTTTTAGAAAACGGCTGTAACTTCGTTTCAATCATGGAAAGTTTTGATACGGCTACGCCCTTCGGGCGGTGTATCGTTGGAATACTGGCGGCTTTCGCTCAAATGGAAAGGGAAAATATAAAAGCCCGCTTAATGATGGGTAAGCAAGCCGGGCTTAAGGAAGGTAACTACTACTCCGGCATAACGCCTATCGGCTATAAGTCCGAACTGCAGGAAAATGGTAAGCGGTCGCTTGTCGTGGATCCGTTTTCCTCCTGCGTCGTGAAGGATATGTATAAGCTCTATAGCTCCGGACGAAGCCTGGGGGAAATAGGCGACTACGTCCAGAAGAAATACGGCGTATATGCTGACCGGGATCGTCGCTCTGCTGCCGATCAGTGCGGCCGGGTCCTCCGTAATCCGGTATATGCCGGCCGGGTCTTTATGAATGACCTGGAATACTCCGGGAAGCATGAGGCGCTGGTTTCCCCGGAAGTCTGGCAAAAAGTAAATGACCGCTTATCCCAAAATAAAAAAGCCTATAAGCGGGCTTACTCTGGTTCGGACGGGCTGCTCTCTGGTCTTTTGTTCTGTGGGGACTGCGGCGCCCGGATGTCTATCCGCCAGTGGGGCTGGAAGACCTCTAAAGTCAACAAATATATATGCTACTCTGTAAGCCGCTGTAGTAAGCGGATGATCAAGTCGGATTCCTGCTCCAACCGTAAGGAACACTTTACCGTGTCCGATCTGGATGCCCTGGTGTTGGAAGAAATTAAAAAGCTCGCTCTGGATCCGGCTGCCCTGGATGCGCTGGTCGAAGAAAACGCCGGGGAAGCTCCGCCCGACCTTGGGGCGTTCCGGGAACGGTTGGGGAACGTGGAAAAACAAATAACAAGGCTTCTTAATCTCTATCAGACGGGGATTGTCGGGCTGGAAGAAATACAAGACCGCCTATCCGCTCTTAAGGAAGAACGCAAGGCGGCGCAGAAGTGCCTGGAAGAAGCCGAAGCGGAAGACTCCGGGAAAATGTCTAAAGGGGAAGCGGCGGCAGCTCTGGCTTCCCTATCTGGTATTATTGAAGCTGGGGACGGTGATGGGCTTTATGCCCTGGTGCATAGCCTTATAGAAAAAGTCGTTGTACTGAATGGAAATGTAACTATATACTGGGCTTTCTGCTAAAGAAGGGGCGGCTTTTGTTCTATACAACAAATAGCCGCTTACTCTTTCCTGTATGCGTGCGGCACTGTCATACATGAGGATCATAAAAAACTGATCCCTTACCCCGCGGCGTGTTTTTGTGTCAGGCTGTTCCAGCAGGGCTTTTACTGCAGTTTCGCTCATATAGTCCACGCCTGAAAATTTTTCCTGCTTCTGCCGGGGAATCCTGTCAAGCCCCGCCAGCAGGACGATATTTTCCGGATTGGCTGCCGCTGCGTAACGGAAAAAAGAACGGATACAGGCAAAACGGTGGTTCCTTGTGGATGCGGAGCATCCTTTCTCTGCAACAAGCCAGTCAAGGTAACCGCTGACCATGCCGCTGTCCAGAAGGCCAAAGGTGACTTCACTGATGGAAATACCGCTGGCTGAAGCCGCATACCCGATGAGCTGGTCGAGCGCTGTGCGATATGCCCTGACCGTATTGCTGCTGGCACACATCTGGTTGGGAAGATAGATTTTCAGGTAGTCATGCACCATCTGGAAAAATGCTTCATCTTTTATTC
>OFHN01000555.1_pt1 | contig 33400 bp, 32 predicted proteins | sample 1521321 | NCBI WGS metagenome assembly OFHN01 (sample SAMEA3504130, study PRJEB24116) | mouse gut metagenome | biome: mouse gut; feature: mouse-associated habitat; material: faeces | place: Denmark | collected 2011
GATTTCAGCCAGGATGTTATACTTTTTCATCACTCGCAGCACTGTTTTGGGGTTGCGGTGGATCCCCTGCTTCTCTAACCACAGCCACATCCATCCTTATGTGACGCTTCACATACCGAAGGTAATGCCAAGTGTCTGTTAATGTAAAGCGAAAGCGGAGAAGCGCTGAGATTTAGGCACTTCTCCGCTAAACGCTTTGCACAAATAAATTGTATCATCAATAAATCCTCCTCAAAAATAGTGATTCTGGATGGACTATTAGTTTTACAGTTATAATAATAGTGAAAAAATATTACCACTAATCCAAAGATACGAAAAGCGCTGGGATGCCAAATGCATCCCAGCGCTATATGTCGTTTGTAATGTAAGAAGTGCAATATGCTCATTTCACATAATAGTGCCGTTTAATCCATGCAGTGAGACCGTCTAAGCCAGGAAACATAATACGTTCATTCACGTTCATTTGGTCTAACATATCTCGGATTCTCCATTTTAAAGAGCGGTCAATTACGTATTTAACCGTGTGCGATGTACTCCGGTTTAAGAAGTCTTCTATATCGGTAACTTCTTGCGGAACAATGGAAAAGTATGAATATTGGTTGATTATTCTTTGGTCAATAGACGGTGGCTCAATGAGAACCATAGAGTTATCCTTCATATCCGTATCATATTGTTCTAAACGCTGAACTAACTTGTCCAACATTTCCACGGTAAAAAGATAAGAAGACTCTTCTTGAAGTTTCTTTTTATATTCTCTAGGCAAGAGAGAATGAATCTCTTCAATATCAATTGCCCACACTACACAGTCAGCTCTCTCCATTTGAGAAAAGGCTTCACCACTGGTAGCAAAGTGCAACGCAATAAGTGGTGAATAGGTCCAATCTAACAATCTGGTGGGAAGTCCATGATGTTGTCCAATAATTAGCTGCCGCCAAACAGAATTTAATAATTTAGGATCTTCAATCAATGCATATTTTGTAAAATTACGGAGAATAGACTTTTCAATGTCAAATGCCTTAATTTTACAGTTTCTAGAAAGGCTTGTCTCTAAATGAAACGCAGTGTTAGGCATTCCACGATATAAATATGAGGAACGGTATCTGTTAATTTTATCATCATAGTCCTGCTTTGAAATAATATCCCAAATTTCTTGAAAACTCGTAATTTTTTGTTCTTTGACCATCTCAACTCATCCCTTCTCTGTCAAGGTGTTTTCCTAAAACAGCTATCTCCTGATGTATTCCAGAAGAGAGTCCCTATGTCGTCTTTCCACACAGTTGCGCTCAAAGTCCAATGATGCGGCTTCCATCATCGTCACAGACACCGACAATGTATCAAGAAATTTAGTTAAATCCGTAAATCCATTTAAGGCCACTTCTATCTTAAGGTAATCTGGGAATTCATCCGCTTCCTTCAGTAACAATGATGCAATTCCTTTCCCACCCTTCTTAGCGTATCCTGTTTCATAAGGTACCCACCACGACATTCGGGTATTCTTTGTAATCAGCACTAGGATATGTGTACTCCAGTTGAGACCATTTTCAATACAGGCAACGATTCCCTCTGAATTGTTTGCGGCGACAGCTTTTTGAAGATTATGATCGCAATCATCCAAATAAACATCTATACCGTAATCCATGATGTAGTCAGCTACTTTTTGGGCAGCATCCAAGTCCTCATACTTATGTGAAATAAAGATGCAATCATTTTGGGCATGAGAAAGATCGGACTCAAGAAGTTCCGTTGTGTGAGCTCTATTAGACCCTCTGGTCATGTCATTCCACCTCCTATTAATTTCGCCAAAAATCGACAATTAATTTTACTCCATTTTTTGCAAAAATACAAGTGTCAAAAATAGATTATAAGCTGTCAAGCATGCTTGGTCATACAGATCTCGCTACAACGGAGGTATACGCCAAGTTGAATATTGAACTTTTGCGGGATACTTTGGAAGAAATCCTAAACTGCCCTCTCACGAACTCCCTGATTGGAAAGAAGATAACACTCTTATGGGTGCTGGTTAAAAAAGAGATGCATATCAATGGCTTCTGGCCGGTTCAGATGATTTTCTGAGATGTAAGCCGAAACTCGTTTTGCCACATCAGTTACAATAAGGACGTATCTGGATTTACTCCCTTTTCCATGGAGCAAAATATGAGGATTGTTATCCAGAAAAACATCCCGGACCCGCAAGTCGCAAAGTTCCTGTACTCTAGCGGCGGAATCGTACAGTCGAAGCAGAGTCGCATCCCGGCGGCCATTGGGAGTAGATTCGTCAATCTGGTCAAAAACGAGCTGTAATTCGTTCACAGATAAAAAACCAACTGCAGGCTTTGGAGACTTTGCTCTCTCAACCGCCAGAATCTGTTGGCATTGCAAAAGGAACTGGGGTTCTCTGCCTTGGAGATATGTGAAAAATGCATGTATCACGGCCAGACGCTGGTTTGCGGTAGCATCAGAATTTCCCCGGCTGTTCTTAAGCCATTGGACAAAACCGGAAATCATTTGGGGCGTTACCATATGTAATCGCAATTTCCCAGCTGACAGATGCAATTCATCTTCGCTTCGCAGTATTTCAAGAGCGGCTTAAACGTATCGCGGTATGAATGTATCGTGCTAATGCTGAAATTTGGGTGCCGGACAAATAAACAGTCAAATAATTCGTAAGATGATATGCAAAATCCTGTTGCTTAGCCATTCGCATCCCCTCCTGCACAGAACGATTTGTTGTAATGAGTTTCCACTTTTGCCCGAATATCCAGAAACCTGTCTTTCGTGAGCTGAAGGTAATAAGCGGTATATTTGAAAAAGGAATGCCCCATATAAGTCTTTAAGACCTGGTGGTATACGGTCAGATCTTTACCAGAGAGGACGATCCGTTTCAAACTATGGACTGCAAAAGTGTGCCCTTATGGCATAATAAGGACAAATCGGAAAACTCTTGTGGTGCAACGGTGATATATGCTCTAAGTGACCTGTTAATCAACTGATTTTTCGGTGATTGGTGAGGACAGCTTAGAGCATATTTCATTTTGAGGAGGTCCGTGCTATGGCAAAAACCAAGATTGCGTTGCTGTATGAGAGGTTGAGCCGTGACGACGAATTGAGCGGGGAGAGTTTTTCAATCCAGAACCAAAAAATCATGTTGGAGGACTTCGCTCGCCGGAATGGGTATCTCCGTTTCAAGCATTTCACTGATGACGGTGTTTCCGGAACTCGCTTTGACCGGCCCGGTTTTATGGCGATGATGGAGGAAGTCGAGGACGGCGGTGTGGAGGCAATCATCGTCAAGGACATGAGCCGTCTTGGACGGGACTATCTGAAAGTCGGTCAGGTAATGGAAATTCTTCGCCAGCGGGGAGTGCGGCTGATTGCCATTAACGACAATGTTGACACCGACAGAGGGGACAATGACATGACCCCATTCTTGAATATCATGTACGAGTTTTACGCCCGTGACACGAGCCGCAAAATCAAGTCGGTATTCAAGGCCAAGGGCATGAGCGGCAAGCACTTGACCGGCTTTGTCCCCTATGGCTACCTGTGGGACGAAAAGCGGGAAAACTGGATTGTGGACGGCGAGGCCGCTGACGTGGTACGGCGTATCTACGCTATGACATTGGAGGGCTATGGGCCTTTTCAAATTGCCAGCCGCTTGACCGCTGATAAAATCGAGATGCCCGCCGTCCACATGGCGCGGCATGGTGAGGGCTTGCACAAGACCAGGGATATTAAAGACCCCTGCCAGTGGTCTACCTCCACCGTTGTCAATATCCTCAAACGGCGGGAATACTTGGGCCATACTGTCAACTTCAAGACCCGAAAGCATTTCAAGGACAAGAAAAGCCACTATGTTGATGAAAGCGAGTGGACAATTTTCCTTCTGTAGATAAAAAAGATGCACCTGGGTAAGCGTTGCAGCGCAAGGAATTCAGGCACATACTGCCCAGCCTGCGGTGAATTGTGGGCTTTAACGGAAAAGAGTCCGGCAAGGCGGGAACAAGTGCGTTCCTGCCCTGCCGGACTCTTTTCACAGCTTCAGTCGGATGATCTGCTCGTAGAGCATCACATATTTCTTTTCTATGACCATATCCTCGTGGTAGTGTCCGAAAAACCAGTATTTGAATTGGCACCGTTGGTGTACCTCATCAAAGAACTCTGTTAGGGCGTCCCTCTGATAAAGCCCGTTGCTGAATATGTCCTGCACACTGGAGGGGCAGCAGTGGGTGAGGATGTAGTCCACCTCCCAGCCTGCTCTGTCCAGACTGGCTCTGGCGGTCTGGTACTCATCCTCGCTGGGCAACTCCTCCTTCCACCAGGACAGGTGGTTCACCCGGTACATCGCGCCCCTGGCGTCCAACTCCCTGCATTTTTTCTTAAACAGAGGATCGTCCGGCTCCAGGATGCCGTCCTGAATGTCATGGCTGCTGGCCCCGCCTATGGTGAAGAATCGTTTTCCACCCAGGTCAAATATCTGGCCCCGTTCCAGCAAGATCACCGAGGGACGGATTCGCCGGATGCTTCCGCCTCGCCACTCCGCCAGCGGATATTTCCGCAGGGCGTCGTAGTTTTCGTGGTTCCCGGTCACAAAGGAGTGGATTTTCCACATTAACGCCATTCCCAACTTCTTGCTTCTCGGCCTGGAGCCACTCAATAGCTTCTTCCAGAGCCTCGGTCTGACGCTCATAATCCTTAGCGATAATCAGAGGGGGAAATCTCGCCGTCTTTCCAGTCCTGATAGATGGCCTGCTTGTATCGGACGGTTTGGGCAAGCTCACGTTCCTTTTGCTATATCGCATCTGTCAGCTTTTTTGTCTGGCTCTTTACAAGTGGTGCTCAGTTAATCCACTCTATCGTTTTCGAGTAGTCCACAACAAGATAAACCTGCTGCTAGATCGCATAGAGTACCGCCCGCCAGACAGTCATGCCAGATTGGGCCTTTTCTTGCATTGTGCTTTGGTGTTGACACGTGCTGCTGTGCATCAACAATTTCAAGGGAATAGGTTGTATTCTCGCACGCTCGCCACCGGCTCCTGCATGCCCCTATCATTCCGGTCCCTGATTGGCTGATGGAAAGCCAAAATCTCCATCCATACAATATCAAGGCGTACAACCACGAGCCCGCAAACGCTGTTACCATGGTCCCACGACCAGCCCAACACCTACAATAATCAAAAATAGCCCCATGATCTTGCGCTGTGTAATGGGTTCTCCCAAAAATTTATGGGCAATTATCATCGTCCAGATATATGTAAGAGAGCCTATCGGAACGATAATTGAGTAGGGCAGCTTTTTTAGTAAATACAAATTCATCAACGCAGAAAATACGTACAATAATCCACCTAAATAAAAATATGGTGACCAGAGCAGATTCCTGATGTTGATGCCTCCAACAGTGGATTTTTTCAAAAAGAGGCTGGCCACGGAGGCGAGCAGTCCCATCATAATAATAGCCAATATAACAATCATGATACACTCTCTTCCTGAGCCAGAAGCACAACTCCTGCTATAATCGCCAGAATGCCTATCACCTTCCCCGCAGAGATTACCTCATCAAAGAAAATGTTTCCCAGCACAGCTGCGGCAACATAACTGACACTGTTAATCGGCTGCAATACAGATACACTACCAAACTGGTAAGCACACAGCATTGCTAACGCGCCTAGTCCATATATCCCAAATCCAACAGCCAGTGAAAAAATTCCATCATAATATTTCCATATAAACTGTCCTATACAAAGGCACATGGCACACATCAACATCAAGAAAATCCCCAATATGCCACCCTTCTGCTCTTTCATCGTCTATATCCTTCCTGCTTTAAGCCATTTCCCTTTTAGAATATTAACATGATGGTTCTTTCCTTGCGATTATTACCATGTTCCAACAAAGCCATTTTAGAAAAGGAAATCATATAATTTTAATAAAAATTTTTTAATTATTTAGTATTTCCTATGACATAAAACGCGGCCGTTTTTTTGCCTCTAAAATATTCTCCCTGTATATTCGCCAATCACTCCTCGTGAAAACAAAAAATGACAGCGGTTTCATGTATGGCCCCCCTCTGAGTTGTATGGCCGGCAACAAGAAATAGGCAAACTAGAAAGAGACGCCCTCTCACATAAGCGAACCTATTTTTCCTCAACTAATGTTACGCGCCGCTCTCTGATATGAACTAATTCCATCTCAAAATCCTGTCGATTCTTCTGGTTGATCGTTTCCAAAATCATGCCGGAGAAAAACGACTGTATTGCAGCTATCACCGTAAACCCGCATACAATTAGAGTTGGCAAACCGGGGACTTCTCCTGTATTCAAATATTTGATAAAAATCGGAACAAAGAAAGCGACCGCCAGGATTGTCAGCAGCAGCGCCAGAACTCCAAAAAACAATAGTGGCTTGTAGTTCCGGAATAATTTCCCAATCGTTTTCAATACCTTAAGCCCATCAGAAAGTGTGTTCAGCTTCGACTCACTGCCTTCGGGCCGGTCACGATAGTCAATAATTACATTCGCCATCTGCATATTTTTGTCTACTGCATGTATGCTCATCTCCGTCTCAATTTCAAAGCCTTTTGACAAGACCGGAAAGCTTTTAACAAATTGATAGCTAAATGCCCGATATCCGGTCATAATGTCCTTGATGTCGCTTTTAAACAAAACATTGATGCTTTTTCTGACAAGGCTGTTGCCAACGTTGTGAAAAGGCCGCTTGTTTTCCTCAAAATATGTGGAGGATAGCCTGTCTCCAACCACCATGTCAACTTTTTGATTCAGCACTTTCTCGATCATCTCAGGAGCATATTCAGCCGGATAGGTGTCATCGCCGTCTACCATTATGTAGCATTCCGCGTCAATTTCCCGGAACATCCTGCGGATTACATTTCCCTTTCCCTGCTGGTACTCATGCCGTACAACAGCCCCAGCTGCCTCAGCAAATTCCGCTGTGCTATCTGTGGAGTTGTTGTCATATACATAAATAGTGCTGTCTGACGGGAGTATGGCTTTGAAATCACATACCACCTTACCAATCGTTAACGCTTCATTGTAACAGGGAATTAATACTGCTACTGTGTCCACCCCGCGCTGCCTCCTTCTACTTTTATTAGGCACAGAGTATCTGTACATGAAATAAAATCTGCCGGAAAACATCGTATCTCTTCTGTTAACGTGATCCCAGCCTCTGCGGCCGCATCCAACGTATATTGCATGCCGCTCTGTGTTGTGACGATATAAATATTTTGATATCGGGAAAGTATGTCGTGAAACTGGATCTCTCCATGTCTGTTGGTATACCAACCGTTTAAAGACACAACGGGTATATCATCGCTCAAAAGCGCCCCCATACTAGCGTTATTACGGATGACTCCGATGCAGTCTACACCTTCCAGGAAATCGTTATAATCATACTCTGTAAACACATGTTCAAAATTGATTTTCCAGTAGGCTCCATCAACAAGAGCACTATTCCGCCAGCCCGGCTCTTGCGGTGTAAACAAACTGATATGAAGGGATTCTGAACACTGAACGGTGAGCATTAGGCATAAAATAGTAGCTATACATAAATAGAGAGACTGCTTCATTTGATACAGTTCTCGAATTACGAGGAGCGTGGTAATACCTCCCCACACCTCCAAAATCAGTGCATACCGTATCATCCCGCTCATAAAGGGGCCCCAAATCAGACAACATATGATATAAAGTAAAGAATTCTGGAATAGAATATCTCCGTTACCATTTTTCCTACGTATTTGATAGAAACCACGACATGTCCATAGAATAGCGCATATATACGAGAGAGAAAGTCTTCCCCAATAAACAGACGTATCATAGGCCCGCAATGGTTCGAAAAATACTATGACAGGCCAAAATAGCACTTCAATCAATGATTTGGGGCCAAAATTTTTATTAATTCCATCTATGCTATCCAAATATGGCGATCCAAATATCGTATTATAGAATGGAAATATAGGATTTCCTGTTTGGATATACGTATTAATTGCATAGGGCAATATTGTAGGGGCTATGACAAAGACTAGACCACACAGAATAGTTTTGAACTTGATTGATTTTAGATTTTTGGCAAGAAAAATGATTGCAAAAAAAGAAACTAAGACTAAGTTTGATAATTTAAGTGCGACTGCAAACCCTCCAAGCGCACACAAATATAGACATTGCTTATTGGCGCGAAATTTTTCCTGTATTTTTATTAGGATTTCCAAAAACAGGGGGATTGCGAGCAAATCCACGTAGTAGATGCAGAGTTGAGTAAGTATTTGTTCTGTTAAAATCGAAATACCCGCAATTTGTGATAGCACGGGTTCCGATATAGTTGGCTTTAGCCTTGTTATCAAGTGTTTACATTGATAAAAAGTTAGTACCAACACCAGCGCATTGAAACTTGGACCCAAACGATATCCGAAAATTCTTCGAAAGGGAAAAAACATTCTGTCAGCTAGCGGGAGACTATAACTACAGACCCAACTACTTGGGAAAAAATTCTCTGATACATTATTCGCAAACGGCCTCTCCTGCATATAGATGTGATAATTCATAGTATCATATGAAGTATCAGGTATAGCAATTCTAAGAGCACATATGGAAAAGATAGCAAGGATGAATATGATATCTATCGCGTGGAAAAGAGGCGGTTTAAGCCGAATTTTTTTCAAAGAACTGATAGAAATCGCTGACACAATCAAAATTGAAACTATATATGTAATATTATTGCCATTTGTATTTATCACAAAGCAAAGAATGTCATGGACCCAAATGAAAACAATGTAAACTAAATATACAAATATTAATGTATTTACTTCCAATCGATTTTCATCTTGTCTCCATCTCGATAAAAACGCCACGCGTGTACCTCCTATCAGCTGGAAATAAAGTGTTTATACTGTTTTGAATCCGCAAAATTTCCGTAGTTTGGCCTTAATTGCTTTTCCACGCCCCTCCGTAAAGAATTGCATCTTCCCAATCCGAACAGTAAAATGGTTATATACCAGCCGCCGAATCTTCATGCTGGATTTGAACTTATTTTTCATTCGGTCCTTAAGATGGAGCAGTTTGACGCTCAATGACCACTTTACCCGATCATAATCAAATCCATATCTTCTGGCAATACGAACCATGGGGATATTCTTAGCAACCCATCTGGCTAATTCCGGATCAGTCTCCCTCAAAAACGAATCAAACTGTTTTCCTGTTTCGTATCCGTGCTTTTTATCTTCGTCATATACCATAAATAAAGCGTAGTGTGTGTATAAGTGCCGTTTGAGAATTGCGTCATAATATTTCTGCTGCGTTTTCTGCATACTTCGGTCTTTTTTATATTTTATAACTCTCATCATGACCCGTTCGTGCTGGTCATATCGCTTTACCATCGTTGGGATGTGCACGCTTTGCTCCAAATTCCCGACACAGTATTTGTAAATATAATAGTCTACATACATTACACTTTCCAAGTATGGAACTGGAAACAAGATTAATTCTACATCTACATAGAATGTATGCTCTTGTAATGGCATGTTCATCTTTTTTAGGATAGATGTCTTAAAAAACGAGCTGTGCAAAGTGAAATAAGTATTTCTTAAGTCTATTTCTTCGAACCGATACGGTTTGAAATACTCTACTTCCACTGACTGAACCCACGGAGTCAAATAACCTGATTCCATGTTAATTTGCTGGTAGTTTGCGGAAATAATGTCCGTATCAATTTTTTTGCTTTTGATTCCTGAAATCAATTTGCCTAATTGATTGCTATCTACCCAGTCATCACCATCTACAACTTTGAAGTATCTACCACGCCCCTCCTGAATTGCGCGGTTGATTGTAGAACCATGTCCACCATTTTCTTTTTGGATTAACCGGACAATTCCCGGATATCTGTTTTCAAATGCCTTCGCAATCTGGGCTGTACGATCTTTCGACCCATCATCAATGACCAGGACCTCGATATCCGCTGCATATTCGTGATTGATCAGCGTTCTAAGACAGCGTTCCAAATATCGTTCCACATTATATGACGGAACACAAATACTCATTAACTTCTCCGGGTTGGACCGCCTGCATTGAGGCCACTTTCTAACACGGGGTTCCCAACAGGACAAACCGCATAATTCTTCGACCTTTTTGTCAAACAATGCTGCTGCATGGTCCGCAGAATACTGCGTTACATATCGCTCATTTATCTCCGGTTTTTCTTCTGCTGAACTCAGAATTTCCTCAAGTCTGTTCGCAATCCCTGCAATCTCCCACGGGATAACACTGACGCCACCGGCTTTTTTAACAATCTCGTCTGCCGGAGAGCCAGCCCCAGTTAATGCAAAAATCGGCTTGCCAGCTCCCATATAATCTGCCAGTTTACCGGCAAAGAAGATGGAGCCGCCCGGAGTAAGCTCCGGGAAAAAGGCATCTACATGGAGCAGCCAGTCAGATTCCTGCATCAATGCAAGACTTTGATAATAATCCACTCCCTCTTGAAAATGTATGACATCGTCCAAATAGTAGTTCAGCACCATATCCTGAATGGCCCGAGGATTATTACCAATAAACCGCATATCCAAACGCTTAAGGAAGGGGCTCTGATTTTCTTTCAGGTATCTGACGGCCCGGACAAATGGCTCCAAGGATCGCAAAAAAGTATCTGAATATCCTATAAAGGAAAACACGAGTTTATCTTTTACGCTATCGTGTTCTTTTTTATAGAAACTTGGATCGAAGCTATGGGGAACCACCAGATATTTAAGCTGCCATCCTCGCGGTCCGGACATATATCTCAGCTGTCGGCCAGTAGGTGCAATAATCATATCTGCCTGCTGGATGACAGTATTTTCCCAACGCTTTAATTTGCACATCAGCCGGATCCCTTCCTCGGGACGTTTTTCCCATAGGCGAAGTAGTTCCTCATCCGTGCTCCATAAAGCAGCCTTTAGGCCTGTTTTTTCCGCCTCAGTTAAGGTCTGGCAATCATTTATGTACGCTTTGATCTCGTAAGGATTGTTGGCAATAGGATCACCCAGGCTGGCAATCCATTTAACTTGTGGATATTTCTTTTTGATCTGCATACCAACCAGAACGCTTTCCGGCGGCATACTCCTTGTCATTATGCAGGTATACTTTTGCTTTGGATAAAGGCGTTCAAATTGCTCCACACTGGCCTTTACCCACTCGTCAATGTCATCCGTAGCGATCGTATAACAATGGATATTTTTTTCATCCCCAAATTCCATCGTTGCTTTGTAGCCCCACTGCCTACTGGTGGAGCTAAATACATCGTACTGGTATCTGGAATTTCGTAATAGTTTATAGGTGACAATTCCCTCCGAAGATGTTGCCGGCGGAAAAAACCAACTTGCAACAAAGATATTCACAACACAACCTCTTTTCTCTATAGAGATACTCTTATTCAAAATCAAAAATATATGATCCACTAAACAAACTCGCGCTTAAATCGGATTTTGACCAATATTCTGCCAACTGTATAAACACTTCCATGCTCATACAAACATTCCATCAGACGCCCCCACCAATGCGTGCTCTTTTTGTAAACGGGAAGTGGTTGTTTCCCCGTCCACTCGGACACATCCCGCAGGAATCTCTGGATTGACTGCGTAAACATATGCGGCCTATACTCCTGTTTTTCTATTGCCACCCGGAGCTCCTCTGAAAATCTCCTGGTCATTTCAATCTGCCCCGCAGCATCTACCTTGGATAGAATAAACATGTAGATGCAGACTTTCCGCTTAAACAGGTAGGGTGCAAATCGGACACACAACTCCCGGTCCTGCTGTAATCTGGCATAATTGTCCGCATACTCCTCACATATTGCGGAAAGTTTTTCTGTCTGCATCATGGATGAACCCGGGTTGTCCCTGCGGATATTATAGAATTTACGCGGAATAAACATGCAGTTCTCCGCGTTGATAAATATCTGAAACCACATGCCCGTATCCTGATAAAGCGCCCCGGGAGTTTCTCTCAATACAATCCTTTTGTCCAGAAGAAACTTCCGCCGGTAAATGCCCGTCACATTCATCATTTCTGCATCAAGCAGCCAGGGCATTTTGCAGGGATGGAGAATGCGCCCATACCAACTGAGCCTGGGACAAATCATCACTCTTTCAAAAATGCGTTTCTCTGCGTCTCCCCTGAAAAACGCGCAGTCAGCCTTGACAAAGTCCAGCGAGTGCCTGCTTGCCGCTGCATACAATTTTTCAAACATTTGGTTTTCAATGTAGTCATCCGGCTCCACTATGGCGACATACTCGCCCCTGGCTTCTTGGATCCCCACATTGACCGCCCGGCCATACCCTGCATTTTTCTGATCGATTATCCGTATCCGCCTATCCCTCGCCGCATATTCCCGCAGGATGTCCCCGGAGCGGTCCGTCGAGCCATCATTGACGCAAACCACCTCGATATCGGTCAGGCTCTGGTGTATAATGCTATTCATGCATTCCCGGAGATATCTTTCAACATTATAAGTTGGAACTATGACAGAAATCTTACACATCATGCCCCCTGTTAACGTGCAGATTCCTCACGCGCAAGGGACAGCGCCGAACGTATCGTATCCTGCATATCATAGTATCGGTATTCACCCAGCCGCCCGCCAAACAGGACATGCTTCTCCCGCACTGCTAACTGTGCATACTGCTCATATCTTGCCTGATTTTTTTCATCATTGATGGGATAATACGGCTCGATGTCCCGGTTCCACTCCAATGGATACTCTCTGGAAATTACTGTTGTTGGCTGTGTACCAAAAGCGAAGTGCTTGTGTTCAATAACCCTGGTATAGGGTGTTTCCCGGTCAGTATAGTTGACAACAGCCACGCCTTGGTAATTATCCGTATCCAACTCCTCGTGTTCAAACCGCAAGCTTCTGTACTCCAAAGGGCCATAACAGTAATGAAAATAGCTGTCGATTGTTCCTGTATACAGGAGTTTCCCTGCGAGCTTACGGTATTGCTCCGGAGAACGCGTGAAATCCGTATTCAAACGGATTTCACAGCCGCTGAGCATCTTCTCGATCATCTGCGTATAACCCTCAATCGGAATCCCCTGGTATGGATCATTGAAATAATTATTATCATAAGTAAAACGGACCGGGAGCCGGCGAATAATGGAGGCTGGAAGCTCCGAACAGGGCCTGCCCCACTGCTTTTCTGTGTATCCCTTCACCAGAATATTGTAGACGTCCTGGCCAACCAGACTGATTGCCTGCTCCTCCAGATTTTGGGGCGCTCCGATAATCTCCGCCCGCTGGCGGGATATTATCTCTCTGGCCTGCGCCGGCGTGGATATATTCCACATTTTGCTGAAAGTATTCATATTGAAGGGCATGTTGTAGATCTGCCCATGATAGTTTGCAATCGGACTGTTGATAAAATGATTGAATTCGGTAAACTGCCGGACATATTCCCATATCTCTTTGCTTGAGGTTCGAAAAATGTGCGCACCGTATTGATGTACCTGGATTCCGCTCCAGTCCCGGGTATAGCAGTTGCCGCCGATATGATTCCGCCTCTCCAGCACAAGGCACGTTTTCCCGGCCTTCACCATCTCATGTGCAAACACCGCGCCATAGAGCCCCGCTCCGACAATCAAATAGTCAAACATTATGTTCCTCCCTTTATTCCGGACCATTTTCTTAATCCGCAGTACAATTTGGGCCACAGCGCCACAAAAGAGTACTTCAGCTTTATTTTGACAGGCAGCGGGGAACGCAGGACTTTCCACATACCGAAGCGCATTCTGCATATCAGTCTTTTGCTCTCATCCCGCATGGATCCCGCCTTCAGCAAACGAAGCAGAATTTCCATACATTCCGTTTGCTCTCTCGCGCCGCAGAGTCTGACAGCCGCAGTGGAATGACACACCGTGCGTACCCCCTTCAGCGCCTCAAACGCTGTCATTCTTCTTTGGAGCCATTCCATGGAAACAGACAGGCTCCCCACGGTGCTTGCGGCGTGCTGCCGGTAGTGGTAGGTTGCCTGATTGATGCAAAAAAGTGTCTTACACAGGTTGAAATAGCTTGCGCAAAACAGCATATCCTCCATATAGGTTACATCTTCTCTGAACTGGATTTTTGCTCCCCGGATCGTGGAAAGCCGGAACATTTTATTCCATACAGAGCCCAAGATCCCACATGGGGCGAGCAGCCGTTCTATCGCCGCATCCGCAGAAAATTCCTCATTTTTTTCTGCTTTTCGTTCTATAGCCGATTTCTGCTCCTCAACCCAATACCCGCAGATGCTGCAATCGCAGCTTTCGATTCCACGCACTAAGATTTCTATGTGCTCAGGCGCTACCCAGTCGTCTGAATCGATAAACGTAACCAACTGCCCGGTCGCACTCTCTATCCCCGCGTTTCGCGCAGGGGAGACTCCTCTGTTTTCCTGATGGATCACCCGCATTCGAAAGTCTCTTTGGACATATTCCTCACAGATGGAGCCGCTCATGTCCTGCGAGCCGTCATCAATGAGGATGATCTCCATCCGCGTGTAGCTCTGCGCAAGAATGCTGTCCAGGCATTTACGGAGAAATGGTTCCGCCTGATAAACCGGAACAATTATGCTGACCAACGGCTCTATCACTCGCATCGCCTCAACAACTTTTTTAGCTTTCGCGTGTTTTCCACGCCAATATATTGGGCAATTTTTGTATGGAATCTCTGCCTGGGCGTCATCCAGGACCCTGCAAAGTGGTGGATTGCCGCAGATTGTTCTGACAGGCGCAGCTTTCCGGTCTGCAAATCCAACGGGCAAAATACATCCGGAGGATAAATGGTAATATTCGAAACACACTGCGTTAATCCGTTTTGGCGAAGTCCTCTGCGGCACAGTATATCCGTCAGCCAGGTGGTGTTCGTTGTACAGTCACAATTGCCATCAGCCGTACAAAAAACTCTCTTATCGTACTCTCTGGCGGCCCAACTGAAAAAAGGGTGTCCGGGAACACACCCCATCACGCACGTCGCAACATTCTGCCGGCTTTCAAAGCCTATAAATCCAGCCTGATTGATAAATTTGTCCAGCGGCTTCAGCAGCTCCACATCTGTATCCAAGTAAACGCCGCCGTATTCTGACAGAATCCGCAGGCGTACATAATCTGAGACAAACGCCCACTTTTTCATGCGGTAAGCCTCTTTAACATAGTCATTATCATTAACCGGAGAGTTCGTCTCATTCCAAAATACAATCTCATAGTCGGGACAAGCGCGAGACCAGCTTGCAGCGCAGCTTTGCTCCAGTTTTCCCAGGGGGCGGCTGCCAAACCAGCAGCAATGAATTTTTTTGGGTATCATAGAATCTCACCACAATTTGTGCAGACTGCATATCTTTGCCTTGATTTCCCACTGCCACTGTTTCAGAATCCTCATAAAGCATCGAGGGATTGCGCATAAAATCATCGGTTTCATTAAATAGATGTAGTCGCGCAGGGGGGCCTTCATTTTTCGCAAGCCATATATCCGCACACAAATCTCATACCATCTGGTTTGAAAAGTATGTTTCCGATAGGCATCCGCCGGTTCATAGACATAGTACAGGCACTCCTGTAAATTCTTCCCAATCATTCCCTCTGCCGCCAAACGCATTACAAGATCATAATCCTCTGTACGCCGGGTTTCTTTGGCAACCCGATATCCATCAGCCGAAGTGATAATTGATCTTTTGAAGATCATGGTAGGATGAAAAAAGGGATTGTACTGCGCAATGATGTGCTTTGTAATGACCTCCGGAAACATCCTTTTGCTCCAAACGGATTGATCATCAAATATGTAGACTCCACAACCAGCATAAGGGCAGTCATTTTCCCTCAGATACGCCAACGTCTTCTCCAGCCTGTCCGGTGATGATATGTCGTCGGCATCCTGCCGTGCAATATACTCTCCTGACGCGTGCCTGAGGCAATGATTCAGAGAGGCCGCAAGCCCCATATTTGTTTCATTTCTGAACGCTTGAATTTTTTCACTACTGGCATTATAGCCGGAAATAATATCCCAACTGCGGTCACTGGACCCATCGTCACAAATGACAAACTCAAAGTCCTCTTCAGTCTGATTTAAGATAGATTCAATCGCCTTGGGCAGGGTTGGCTCCGCATTGTAGACACTCATCAAAACAGAAACGAGCGGCTTTTTATCCTCCCTCATAGGCGTCGCACACTTCCTGTGCGTTTCCTCCCATCTTGACCCGTCCATACTCCAGCCAGACCACACGCCCGCACATTTCCCGCACCTGGTTCAGGCTGTGGGATACAAAGAGCACCGTCGTTCCCCCGCCCATGAGCTCCAGCATCCTTCTTTTGCTTTTCTCCTGAAACGCTGCGTCCCCTACTGCCAAAATCTCGTCCACAATCAGAACCTCCGGCTGCACCATCGTAGCTACCGAAAACGCCAGCCTTGCCAGCATTCCAGAGGAGTAATTCCGAATGGGTGTCTCAATGAAGTTCCCCAGTTCAGAAAACTCCACAATTTCGTCATATTTGGCGTTCAGAAAGTCCTCGCTGTATCCCAGGATCGCGCCGTTGAGAAAAATGTTCTCCCGTCCGGTCAGGTCAAAATCAAATCCCGATCCCAGCTCCAGCATAGGCACCACATTCCCGCAGCATACTACATTTCCCTCCGTAGGCTTCAAGATCCCGGAGATGATTTTCAGCATCGTGCTCTTTCCCGCGCCGTTTCGCCCGATTAACCCCAGAGTCTCGCCCCGTTTCACTGTGAACGACACATGGTCCAGTGCCGTAAACTCCTGATATTGCAGCTTTCCCCGCATCGCGGTGGTCACAAATTCCTTCAACGACATAATTTTATCGCTGTTCATCCGGAACCGCATGGATACGTCCGATACTTCAATCACAGTTCTGCTCATTACATACCCTCACAGATACAGGACAAACCTGTCCTGACTTTTCTGGAAAACCAGCGCGCCAATCAGCAGGGAGCCTAATGCCATCAGCGTGCACTGGACATATACCGATGGCTCCGGCGAAATGCCGTTCAGAATGCAAAGCCGGATGTTTTGCAGAAAATGATACATAGGATTAACCCGCAGAATAAACCTAAAGTCCTCCGGCAGGATGCTCTCCGGATAAAAGATCGGCGTCACATACATCCATATCATACTTAGTACGCCCCACAGGAATTGGGTATCCCGGAAAAATACCATTGCCGCCGACAGGAGCAGTCCCACGCCCAGGCTGAAAATAATTACACAGCAGAAGAAAAAAAGCGACAAAACCGCAGATTTCCTGAATTCAATTCCTGTTGCCAGAGAAACAAGCACCAGAGGAATCAGGGAGATCCCCAGATTCACGACGGAGGACATGACACGTGTAAGCGGATAAATATATTTAGGCATATAGACCTTGGTAATTAGGCCGGCATTTCCCACGATAGAGCTCAGCGCCATACCGCTGGCTTCCGTGAAGAAGTTAAAGGTTACAATGCCGATCAGCAGATACGCCGGATAATTGGGAATGTCGCTTTTGAAAATGGTGGAGAAGACAAAATACTGTACAAACATGGTCAGCAGCGGGTTAAGAAAACTCCAGAACATTCCCAGGACAGAGCGTTTGTACTTGGTCTTAAAGTCTCTGGATACCAGCTGACGAATCAGAAAACGGTACTTCTGCACCGCAGCCACAGCGTTGACCACATAGCTGCGCCTGCCCTGTCGCAGGCGCAGCCATATCACGCCCAGCCCCGCCAGCAGCAGCAGCTCTCCTGCTGCTGCAAACTCCCAGTAGTGCAGGCCCGTCCAGATATAATCCGTACCTTTGACCGCAAAGCAAAGCACACCTTCTGACGGCTCCCCGTTAAGGGTCAGACTGCCGCCCTCCAGCTTCTCCTGCGTATTCATCAGCGGCGAGGCCGCGCTGCCGACCGCACAGTCCGGAGAGGTAATCCGCAGCAGCAGCGGAACATTGTATAATCCTTCTATTGGTTCCTCCGCTGTCAGCGTGGTCAACCCACCCTCGGTAATGGCGGCGGCATCGAAAGCACCCGACAGCAGCACGCTGCTGTCCCGCAGGTCCATCAGCTCCAGCAGAACAGTTCCAGCATTCGGCCGGTAATAGGTCCCCCATTGCACGTCAATCTGCTCCAGCCGCTGAATCGTTGTTATGAAGCTTTGCTCCACAACACTTCCCGCTGTCAGCTCCACTGTCCCGCTGTCTGCTGCTGGCAATTCCCTGTTTCCTCTTGACTGACGCAAATGTAACTGTTCTCCAACCAGAAAATAAAACAGGATAATCAAGGCAGCGTATCCCAGGAGGAGCATGACAGCCAGCCGCCGTATTATTCGAAGATTTTCTGCTGCTTCGTTGTTTACTGATTTATTTTGCAATAATCTCACCGCTCTTCCCACCCAATTTCCAACTGTTCCTGCTCCAGCAGGCGGCTGTGGGCCTGCTCCACCAGCAGGGCGATGTTGTCCTCAATACCGGCACGGGTGCTCTGATACAGCCGCTTCAGGCAGCGGGGGTTGCCCTTCTCCTCCGGTACCTTTGCCGCAGTGCACAGTTGGCGGATGATGGTGCTCACATAGGTCCGGCTCATGGGCGTGCCCTCCTTGGTCAGGAAGATAGGGCCAGAGAGGTAGCCATTCCGCTTGGCGTAGTCCAGCAGCTCCTTTTGCAGTCCCTCCGGGATACGCAGCACCTGCCTGCTGCGGCTGGGGGTGACCGTCAGCTTGCCCTCTTTCACCGCTTCAACAGTGACTTTCTCTAACTCTTGCACTGTTAATCCGGTGGTGCCGAACAGCTTCACCAGCAGATACACTCGCTCACGGCCTACGGCACGGGCTGTTTGCAGCAGCCGCAGATACTCCGTCCGAGTTAGCTCCGGCTGGAGTTCGGTCTCCTGCCTCAGCTGGTTGGCCAGCTGGTACTCACGGTGACCAACAAAATCCAGATAAGCGTTGTTCACAGAGAGGTAGCTATTGATGGTGCTGGGAGCGTAGCCCTCCTTCACCAGCTTTTCCCGCCAACGCTCCAAGGTGCCGTGACGGATGGTCTTGTCCTCCGGGAGGTCGTCATAGAGGCGGTTTAGGCCCCGGCGATACCATTTTAATGTGCCTTCTACACGGTCCTCGTTCTGGCAAACAGTCATAAACCGCTCAATGCCATCTCGCGTCAACCTTACGCCGGCATCTGTCGCCTGACTATGCCGCTGACGCTGCTGGCTGTAGCTTCGCTGGATATGCTGTCTCGTTTGCGGCATAGGCGGTCTCCTCTCCCAGTTCATCACAGACTCAATAGACTGCCCTGTTTGAGAACCACACCCAATCCATTTTCTTCTCTAACAGACAGCAAAAAGCCCCGCACACAGGGTGCGAGGCAGAAAAAGGGCGTAAAAGTCTCAGCCGGTCATCCGAATATCTCTGGCCGGCAGGATTTGTTATGCGAAAAACCAGGAAAATAGGCTTGCATTCCCCTATCTTTTGTGATACGATACCTACAGTCCTCACAGTCCCATACGTTGAGAACTTGTTTTTTCATATTTTATATGTCAACTTATTGAATTTGTCTATTTTCTGAACTAACAAATAAGCCCCAGCCGCTCCAGTTGACGGGCATGTTCCACACCGGTGGAAATAAGGTAGATGCGGGTGGTTTCCACGCTGGAATGGCCTAATACGTCAGCCAGCTTCGCTACATCCCGGCAGGCCCGGTAGAAGGTCCGGGCAAACAGGTGCCGCAGGTTGTGGGGGAATACCTTCGAGGAAGCCACATTAGCTTTTCTGCATAATGCTTTCATTTCCGCCCAAATCTGACGGCGGGAGATGCCTTTGCCACTTCTGGTGAGAAAGATTTCGCCGGAAGTTATTTTTTGTTTTCTCGCATACTTTTGTAGCTTACGGCACAGCTTACCTGGCAGCATAATGGTGCGGATCTTGCCTTTCAAAGCAATATCCGCACGGCCCCGCTCGACGGCCTCCGCTGTTATGTACTTCACCTCTGACACACGGATACCTGTGGCGCAGATTGTTTCAATTAGTAAGGCTAAACGCATTTTTCCTCCACTATTCGCAGTTTCCAGCAATCTTATATACTCCTCTTTGGTCAATTCCTTCTCTGTACCACGAAATAGCTTCCGCTGGATTTTCAAATACTTCGTACAATACTCCTGCCAGCCCATAAACTTGAAAAATTTGTTCAGTGCTGAGAGCTTGGCGTTGATTGTCTCTGGCTGGTACCCCTCCGTGCGCAAATAGCTTTTCCAGCTCGCTACAATTTCTGTTGTCACTTGCCTCCCTGTCAACCAGGTTTGAAAAAAGCTTACCTCTCGAATATATTTTTCTATCGTGCTCTGCTCCCGCTCTTCCCCTGCCATGTGCTGTTGAAATAGCACAAGTTGGTTCATTGTCAAGATATGGCCGCTCATTATCAATGCCTCCCGTCAGATTTATGATGTCTTTCTATTCTACTTGACTGGAGGTTTTCTGTAAAATCGCCCTGAAAATAAACTCGGATTTTGCTATGCTGTAAACAAAGAGCAGACTGGAAATCATCAGTAACACTGGCCGGGAGTGGTGAAATACCGCTCCCGGCTTTGCGCTCTCGTCAAACTCTGTTCAGTTCCTCCGTCAGCTTATCAACAATCTCCTGGCTTTCCCCCGGGCTCATAGAGCGCTCATACCGAACAAGCGCTTCCTCACGCAGCCGCTCCGACTCCCGCTCCCATACCTCAAACTCCGCCCGGCTCATTGTACCCTTCCGGGTACGGGCAAAGTACTTCTTGTAGGCTCGCTGGTAGACGGCCCAAACCTCATTGTTTAGCACCTTGGCCCGGAAGCTCTTGGTGGAGCCAACCTCCCGGCAGGTCTTACCTTCCTCGCTGTTGGGGGCTGGTTCGCCGCAGTAATTGTAACTGTGCCCCGGTGTCTGCAGGAACCACCGTCCGCAGTTGGCGCACTGTTTGGGAACATACCCCCGCTGTAATCCCCTCATTAGTTCCACGTAGACGAAATCCGTCAGCCGGTCAAAATAAAGCTTCTCCACCAGCTCATGGTGTGTCTCGTCCAGCTCCAGCACCGCATACTTGGATGTTCACTGAAGGGGCGTCTACCTCAGAAGATTTTCCCAGGCTGACACCGCTCACAAAAGCGTCCAGGCAACTTTCATAGATCTGCTGAGCCAGAGGTTTTTTCCTCTGGCCTTTCTTCTTTTCAGCGGACCTCCCCAATACTTCCTCTAAAAACCATGCGTACCGTTCCTGAACGAACCGAATGCTGTTGACCTGCTCCCGCATATAAGCAGCATCGTTCTTTCCATCAGCAAAGATATAGTCAATAAACGCAGCCCGGGCCTTACCAACTGCCAAATCCGCCACGCGCAGTTCTTTGAGTCGCTGAAAGTCAGATAGAAACAGGCGAAAATAGGGAAGGTGCGCAAATGCTCCCACCGCATCCATGAATGTACGCGGCGCCGTCTGCGCGTCTTCCTCATGTACGGCCTGCTCTAATGTGGAGAGGACCTGCTCAAATGAAGTAACGTCACAGTTCAGCAGTTCGGTTAAAACCGAACCATAGGGATGTGGTTTCTGTTTGTCCTCAATCCAGTAAGCATTTTTTCCAAACTGCACTTTCACGTGAGTGCGCGGCCGCATGTTATCCACGAGATCTTTTCACAAGATGCCCATAACGCATCTCCTAATAGATAATATAATTTCGCCTGCATAGTGTATGCATCTATAATGATACAAACCCTATTGGCGAATGTCAAGGAAAATGTTACGGTGGCTGCAGAAGCAGAGAATGAAAAGGCAAAGAGCAAAACCGATTATCAAAAGGAGGATCTAAACAAAAGAATCCATCTGCAAAACTTACGAGGACTTGCCACTGTTCCTCAACGCAGAAATGGTATCAAACGTGCTGGGTATCTCCACTGCCGGCAACTACGAACTGATGCATGAAAAAGGCTTTCCAGTCCTGAAAATTGGTAACCGCATGGTCGTCCCGAAGGAAAAGTTTATTGCTTGGGTTGAGCGAAACACCACTGGAGGCGGCGCATGAGTAAAGCATAAGGAAACTATCAGCTCTCGGTGGATGTTTCCTTCTCCGGTCAGTGAGGACTCGCCCAGAGATCCAACTGAAGTTCGCAAAAGATTGCAGACCGTTCTGGAACGAGCAGAATGTAAGAAAATCAGATTTCACGATCTCAGGCACCCAAATGTCAAGCCCAAGACAAAAATATTATTTACAAAGCAAGGGTTTAAGGCTCATTATTTTCTTGGCCCAAAACTTCTACTTTTGGATATAAATGAACCACTATTTATTGTTTTCCATAGGGAAATACAGTATCCCAACTTTCTTAATTACCATTGGTAGCGAACTGTACCGTCCGCAAGCCAGGAAATCTCTCCATGAGGCACATGAGCCAAATTGCATAGCGAGTTGACACAGGCAAACTTGTTGTCATTGCTAAGCGCTTCGCTTCCAATCCAATATGTTTTGCCGCGATATAGAATGGACGAGGATTTGGAATTAAAATTGCCCTTTGGTGAAGTTATCTTTTGCGGGTCGGTTGTTAGCCAAGAATCATACTGTGCCAGCAGGGCTGACTCCGGTGTAAAATTTTCCAATATATAAGCTATTGTCTTTTCAAAGGCATCTTTTGCGGATTTGACCGGTGTATGATTGTTAATACCTCCCAAAGCAATGGCGGTTATTTTCTGTTGCTTGAGCTTTTGTTGCGGCGAGGGCTTGTCCCCATTTGCGGGAACAAATAGCTTCGAGAATTCTTTAAAGGGAGCAGCTTTTTTATCGCTCTTTAATTCGGTCAGTAGCTTCTGGTAATAACTCTCGCTTTTGAAATCATTAGAGGTCAGTTGACGTTCATGGTCTGCACAGTAAGCTGCCATCTGGGAAAATGCTTTCACAGCTTGGGGAATGATTTCCACAAAATCCTGTGCGAACCAATGAAATTCTGAAAAATCGGGCTGACCGTCCATAGATTTAAAGTTGTTCAAAAGCTGCACGACCAGTGCGGTAAAATACCATTTCCCGTTTTGCACAGCAATTTGTGTATTTATACTCTCATCCATAGGCGTCTTCGCATTTTTAGCGTATATTGTCGCCATTTGATCTGCAAACCATACCGCTCCATAGAAGCGTTGAAAAATCTCCTTTTCATCATCTTCAGATATAATCCAGTTTTCTACAAAAATATCGGTATTTTGGAGCGTTCCGCTCACTATGTCCATTTTCAAAATCTCGCTGCTGGATGTAGTCCTGGCTTTGTCTGGCCTATTTTTGCAGGCCAAACGTGCCTTGGAAAAATCGACCAAACCAAGCTGGGAACCTTGTGCCCGTTCTTCACCTCTACGAACCAGTTGGAACGGCGGGTTATTCTGGGGATTGCTTAAATATTCCTCCATTTTTTGCACAAATGGGCTGGTGAAAGCAATATCCTCCGCTTTGACCGGTTTTTGCCTGTTTAGAGAAACGCTGATGTCATGAGCGAGGTTTTTCGCCTCTTGGATTTTGTCGCGTTCAGTATTCGTTGCATCCTGTTCTGACTGAATCGGTATGTGAATCACACGAAGGATTACTTGAGCTTTTTCAAAGTCCTCCAATTGCTTTTTATACTCTTCATCTTCCTGCTTTTTGCACTCCAACTCAAAAGCGTATCTAGCGGATATCGTGATCGTCTGAGCTCCGTTAACAACAGAGAATAGCGGAGGACGGCCTGCTTCCAGCGTTCCTAATTGCAGTTCATCCAAATGTTCCAAACGAAAATCCGGGTTCTCTACCAGCAATGTAATCCCGTTATTTTTATACCAAAAGCGCTGCGGCTCCTCCTTTAGCGTTTTTTGAATGGCTTTGCTGACATCAAGAGCCTCATCAATTCCAAAACGAACATTATATCTGAACAGTTGGTCGCCAACTTGATTGTACAGCTCCGCGAGCTGTTTCAATTGGACGGTCATCACGGTGGACTGGATAATATCTTCCACAAACTCGCATTGCGATTCTGCGTTGCTTCTGCCTCCAATCGGCTCCATCTGGAGACTATTGTAACGATTGATTCCTCGAATGCGGGCCAGCTTTCCCTGGTATTCTGGATATACAATATAGGTAGTCCCGATAGTAATTGGGACTGCGTATTTTTTATAAATATCCCTTTTCCAGCCCTTAGTTAAGGCGGCAAACTGCATCTCCACTGCGATCCGACTCTTAACATCTCTGGTGAAAACGAGAAAATTCGTCTCCATTTTTTCTATAAAGATCTTAGACTCACAAGTGGCCTGTTCCAAAGCCTGGTCATAGGCAGGTTTTCTGGCTTCCACAACTTTTTGAAGCCGATCCATCATATCATCTAACAGCAACAATAGGCCCTGTTTATCCGTTCCTCCGTTCCACACTGCTACCACCAAGTTCCCGTCATCCTCTATACTAAGCTCTTGGGAGTCGGAAGCTGCCCACTGAACTGTGTCGGTCAATCGGCTTAGCTCTTTGGTGGCATGGGAGTCCGTCCACCATTCGACATCACTGTCTTGCCCGACATCGGCTCGCCAGTGGTTGATATAGTCCCTGAATGCGGCTTCCTTTTTCAGCCTCAATGCGTAGGCATTCATAGCTCAGCTCTCCTTTCTCTCTCACCACAGCTCCTGTAATTGAACTCCTGAAAACGGTCCTATTTTGTATTCTTCGACAGATTCTGAGAAGATCTTGACCAGTTGGCAGTATCGGTTTTTGGCACGTTCCAACGCCGCGCAATCTTCCGGCGCTGTATCCGCAGGCAAATCCTGGTGCAGTTTGATCAGGCCTCTGCGATAACTATTGACGATCTTTTCGATATAAATCATAATGATTTCCATATTAGGAGCATCTGCGCGGCTCTGGCTGACCGAATAGCCAAGATAATAATCCAACTCTCTTTCCAACTGTTTCAGCACATATTTCAGTTCATTTTCCATACTAAAGTTTTCTGTATTTAAAAGAAAACTCTTTTCCTTCATCTCCTCGACCAAATTGACAGTTTCGGGATAAATGCTCCCTGTGTGAATACCAAAAAGCTGTTTCAGCTCCCGGCGGATCTGAGGTTTGCTGCTGCCAGATATGGTTATGCCACAATACATATATTGCGGCAGTTCCTCCAGGCAGCTTCCCTGGAACAGAATAAACGCACCCTGTTGCGCTATGATGCGATCACTCATCTTGGCATGATCGATAAATTTGTGGTTCTTCTCAAACAGCATGTGGTCAATCCAAGGAGGATTGTGGTTAATGATAGCATCATAGTATTCGTTGGTGTTTTTTCCACTGGGGCTGAACATCTCGTCCACAAATAATACGTAAACGGCCCCATCTTCTTCATCATAAAGGGTATCCGGCTTATGATAATAAGGGGTTACGGCAAAGTAAAGCGCTGTCAAGCAGTTATATGATACATCCAGCAAACGGCTGGGGAATTCTCCGTGCTGTGCGTCGATAGCGTTATCCAAATAGCGGAATTCTTTCGTCAAACGGTTCTGCCGCATGGCATCAAAAAGATTTTTTTCAAAAAAACGGTTTTCTCCTAATAAACCTCCCCGATAAAGATTTGGAACACAGGGTTTTTCATAAATCTGGGGCTCGCCACGGTAAACAAGCACCTTCCCGGAATATATCTGGAGATATTGGTTGACACGCTCAATATAGTCAGAAACATTTTGAACTGGGCTGTTATCCCGCAAACGTATATCTTGTGGAATCCGATGAGAATTTGATTGCTTCATCCTGTGTTTCCCCCTTCATGATACACATCAAGATTGAATCCATATCGGGCAGATTCTAAAGTGTATTATTGGCTTAGCATGACATACTACGGAGATGCTGTTTATAATATAAAACATATTTCCCCTTTATATCTTATAGTACTCACCGCAAAGTGGGAAAAATATTTATACCATATAACGATCTTTTCAATCAGTGTTATAATTTGTCAGAGAGAATTTTCTGCACTTTTATAATCTCCATTGTACCATGATTTGCCTGCCTCCGTCTACTACGATCTTATCAATACAGTCCATAATTTCGATGAGCGGAAGATCCTTACTACTGGCAGAAAGAAGTTTACGGAACTTGGAGTATTGCTTTTCATAGGCGGTCTTGTTCGCTGTGGCCTGAATAAGGGCCTCTTTTGCCAGATTTGCAATGTTTTGTACTACATGAAATTCTTCCTTGCTGATTTCTCCCTGCACATACTTCTCATAGTGCTCCATTGCGTTGATCCAAGCAGTTGTCTTATGCTGTGCAAGGTCAGCAATTTGTTCCGTGTACTCTTGAATCTGCTGCTTATATGCTGAATTTGTGATATAGTGCTCATTCACATAGTCTTTCAACTGGCGATAGATGGCGCTGAGAACATCTTCCTCTCGGGCATACAACCCGGTACATTTATCAGCCCCCAAACGATTTTTGGTGATGCAGGTAAAAAAGTGCCAATCGGCGTGGCCGGTGCCACGCTTGCGCTGCATCTTTCCACCGCAGCACCCACAGATCACCTTGCTTTTTAGAATATTGTCTGCTGACTGCCTCTGTGGAACCACATTGTATGCTCTGGCTTGAAATGCCTTTTGAATGGCATCGAACGTACCTGAATCGACTAGCGGCTCATGGGTGGCCTTCACCGCCCGCTTTTCTTTCCCTTGTACCAGCATCCCCGTGTATGTACGATTGGTAAGGATGTACTTTACGGATCTGCTGTTCCAATTGCCATTGCCATCGTCAAAGTTCCCGTCCAGGCCGTGAGCTCTGGCGTACTGAATCGGTGTAGGGAGGCTTCGCTCATTTAAATACCGAACGATACCAGTCACACCAATACCGCTTTCCGCCATTTCAAAAATCTTCCGAACAATAACAGCAGCCACCGGGTCAGGAACAAGCTGACTGGGATTCTCTTTGGATTTCTGATAACCAAACGGGGCTCTTGGCCCGATAAAATCTCCGTGTTGTGCCTTCATATCTAAAATAACCTCAACTTTCATTTTTGTTTCAATGGATACCTGCTCGTTGAACAGATTAATGAGTGGTACGCGTGTGTTGGATTGGATATATGCTGATTTATCTCTGCTGGTTATACCATCAGTGGTGTCAAACTGATCGTTGATTGATACAAATCGGACGTTCTTACTTGGAAAAAACATTTCAAGGTAATAACCCACAGTGATGTAGTCACGCCCTAAACGTGAAAGGTCTTTTACAACAACGCAGTCAATTTTGCCCGCTTGGATGTCTTGGAGCATCTCTTGGAATGCTGGACGGTCAAAAGCTGACGTTAGATAACGATACTTTTGAAAACACTGGAAAATCAAGGTTTTTCGAGCGACGGACAAGCAGGGTATTGTACTAAAAACTGAATACGACGCAGAAGCGGCGTTTCTTACTCTCTACATGGGAGAACAGGAACGCCGCTTTTTTCATGCCCTTTGTTACGCAGTAGGGGCAGAAAAAGCCTTGCTACAAGCGGTTTTGCGGGTGTGTATCTGGCGCGGCAAGGGATTTATACCTTATCCCCCGAAACCGCGCTTCTACTGCGTAACAAATCCAAAGCAAAGGAGCTATGAACTATGGCAGTTTTCAGAGTGGAACGGAACAAGGGCTACACCGTAATGAGCAACCACCACCTACGCAACAAGGAGCTTTCCCTAAAGGCAAAGGGGCTGTTGTCGCAAATGCTGTCACTCCCCGAAGATTGGGACTACACCTTGAAAGGCTTATCCCTTATCAACCGGGAGAAGATAGACGCTATCCGCGAAGCCATTAAGGAGCTTGAACGCGCCGGGTATATCGTCCGTTCAAGGGAGCGCGACGAGAAAGGACGCTTGCGGGGCGCGGACTATGTGATATTCGAGCAGCCGCAGCCGCCTACGCCGGATTTACCTACATTGGAAAATCCAACATTGGATAATCCAACGCAGGAAAAACCAACATTGGAAAAACCTACGTTGGAAAATCCAACGCAATTAAATAAAGATATACAAAGAACTGACTTACCAAAAAAAGAAAAATCAAATACAGATTTATCAAGTACCCATTCCATTCCTATCCTTTCCCCTAACCCCTCTCCTTGCAGAGAAGCGGCTACGCCGCCGGAACGGAAAGGAACGGAAGCGGCAGCACAGAGCGCAGTTGATATATACCGGGAAATCATCAAGGACAATATCGACTACCACATTCTCAAACAGGACATGAAGTTTGACAGTGACAGGCTTGACGAGATTGTAGACCTCATGCTTGAAACCGTATGCACCGCCAGAAAGCGGGTACGGATTGCGGGGGACGACTACCCGGCAGAGCTTGTGAAATCTAAGTTTATGAAACTGGACGGCGAGCATATCCGCTTTGTGCTTGACTGTATGCGGGAGAACACAACGAAAATCCGCAACATCAAGCAATATCTGAAAGCAGCCCTTTTCAACGCCCCGTCCACTATCGGCAATTATTACACTTCCCTTGTCGCCCATGACATGGCAAGCGGCGCACTGTCACCGAAAAAGCCGCAGTACGGCGACCCGGACTATTATTCATGCAACGAGGGCGAAAGCCTGTAACCACCCACAACCACAAAAGGAGGATTTTATTATGGCACAGAAAATGACAGGAGCATTGGTATTTGACGAGCGCACCGACCGTTACGACATCCGCTTTGACTTAAACAGCTACTACGGGGGCTTGCATTGCGGCGAGTGCTTTGACGTATTCGTGCGGGGCAAGTGGAAGCCGACCCGGATTGAGTACGGCGACAACTGGTATCTTGTGGGTATCAGAGCCGAGGACTTGAACGGGCTGCGGGTGCGTATCTGACCGCCGCCCCATAAAGAAACGCGAAAGGAGGACGCGACAAATTGCAGGACGAAGTAAACGAAAAGACCATAGCCCTTTACATCAAGACCGGGAAGCTGACCGCCCAGACGCTCCAAAAGGCAATGAAAGCCATACTGTCAAAGGGAAAAAAGCAGCTTTCCAAACCGCCACAGGGCAAGCAGAGCTTAAAGCAGCTTATGAAGCAGAACGCGGGCGTTTCCAACATTGAGATTACCGAGGGCAATATCAAAGCCTTTGAGAGTACGGCGAAAAAGTACGGTATCGACTTTGCGCTGAAAAAGGACGCGACGGAAAGCCCGCCCCGCTATCTGGTTTTCTTCAAGGGGCGGGACGCGGACGTGCTGACCGCAGCCTTTAAGGAATTTTCCGCAAAAAAGCTGACACAGGAGAAAAAGCCCTCAATCCGAAAGCTGCTCTCTACCCTCAAAGAAGCTGCACAGGGCAGAAACGCGGAACGGGCAAAGGTCAAGAACAAGGACAGGGAGGTATCGCTATGAAGCCGGAAATCAAGAAGCTGCTTATCCTAAATCTCCCGTATCTGCTCTTTGTCTGGCTCTTTGATAAAGTGGGCGCGGCTGTCCGGCTCTCCCCCGGCGCGGACGCAAGCGCAAAGCTGCTACATCTTGGGGACGGTTTTACCGCCGCCTTTTCCAGTATCGCGCCGAGCTTCCACCCGGCAGACTTAGCTTTAGGCATTGCGGGGGCGGTCATTGTCCGGCTGATTATCTACACCAAAGGCAAGAACGCGAAGAAATACCGCCGCGGGACAGAATACGGTTCGGCGCGTTGGGGCGGGGCTGACGACATAAAGCCGTACACAGACCCGGTATTTGAGAACAATATCCCCCTAACGCAGACGGAACGGCTCACCATGAACAGCCGCCCGAAGCAGCCGAAATACGCAAGAAACAAAAATATCCTTGTAATCGGCGGTTCCGGCAGCGGCAAGACCCGGTTCTTTGTGAAACCGTCGCTCATGCAATGTACGTCAAAGGATTTTCCAACGTCGTATATCGTCACTGACCCGAAAGGAACACTGATTTTGGAAACCGGGAAAATGTTACAGCGGTACAAATACCGTATCAAAGTGCTAAATACGATTAACTTCAAAAAATCCATGAAATACAATCCCTTTGCCTATCTGCGGAGCGAAAAGGACATTTTGAAGTTAGTCAATACCATTATCGCCAACACCAAAGGCGACGGGGAAAAATCCGGCGAGGATTTCTGGGTGAAAGCGGAAAAGCTCTACTACACCGCGCTAATCGGCTACATCTGGTATGAAGCCCCGGAGGACGAGAAGAACTTCACGACGCTGCTTGAAATGATAAATGCGTCGGAAGCCCGCGAGGACGACGAGGATTTCCAGAACCCGGTTGACCTCATGTTTGAACGTCTGGAAGAAAAAGACCCGGAACATTTTGCAGTCAAGCAGTACAAAAAATACAAACTTGCGGCGGGCAAGACCGCAAAAAGCATACTTATCTCATGCGGCGCGAGGTTAGCCCCATTCGACATTAAGGAGCTGCGGGAGCTTATGGAAACCGACGAAATGGAGCTTGACACCATAGGCGACAGAAAGACCGCCCTTTTCGTGATTATCAGCGACACCGACGACACCTTTAACTTTGTCGTGAGTATTCTCTACACACAGCTATTCAACCTCTTGTGCGACAAAGCAGATGATGAATACGGCGGGCGGCTTCCCGTCCATGTAAGGTGCTTGCTTGATGAATTTGCGAATATCGGGCAGATACCGAAGTTTGAAAAGCTCATAGCAACTATACGGAGCCGGGAAATATCCGCTTCAATCATCTTGCAGTCACAGAGCCAGCTAAAAGCCATTTACAAGGACAACGCCGACACGATCATAGGGAATTGCGACACGACCCTTTTCTTGGGCGGCAAGGAGAAATCCACGCTAAAGGAAATGTCGGAACTTTTAGGAAAAGAAACCATAGACAGCTTCAACACGTCCGAAACAAGGGGGCGGGAGCTTTCCCACGGGCTGAACTATCAGAAATTGGGAAAAGAGCTTATGACGCAGGACGAAATCGCGGTCATGGACGGAGGGAAATGTATCTTACAGGTACGCGGGGTACGCCCCTTTTTCAGTGATAAATTCGATATAACGAAGCACCCGAAATACAAGTACCTCTCTGACTATGACAAGAAAAACGCCTTTGACATGGAAAAATACATCAAACGCCGCCCCGCTATCGTGAAGCCGGACGAGGAATTTGATGTTTACGAAATCGACGGGGCAGATTTACAGGAGGACGCAGACAGTGAATAAACGTATCAGAAAGAAACGGGAACAACAGCAGACCGCACAGGCGATCCGGCAGCTTGCCGCCTGTTACCGCCAGTGGGAGCAGGAACGCGAAGAAAAATACAGGCGGCTTGAAGAAAAATACGGGATCATTCTTGAAACAGACCCGCAGCACCCCTTTGGGCTTCCGCTTGTCCGCTTCCCTGCCGGGGAGGTAACAGCTTAATGAGCAGACACCCCGGCACAGGCAAACGGCGGTTTACGGTGCTTGTCAACCCGAAAATCCGGGAGGAACAGCGGCGGCAAGCCGCCTTACGGAAATGTATCAAGGATTGCGAACGGCTTTACGAGAAGAACCGGGCGCACAGACAGGAGGACGCAGACAATGAGTAACCATATCAGCAGAGAAACGGAAATGCGGGAGATTATGAAGTGGCAGCGGATAATCGCCGGGGCGGTTGACGCTGCCATTAAAGGTACAGAAAGCTATATCCGGCACATGGAGCTGACCCACCAGCAGGGAGAAAGGAGGGATTGCAATTAAGAACAGAAAAACCGGGCGTGAGATACGCGCCCCTTGCGCCGTGGAAATGTGGATAACAGGCTATGGGGCTATGGAAAACGCCATTCACAGCACATGGAAAAGCCAGAGTGCGGCTTTCCCACGTCCTGCAAACAGCGTTTCCCACAGCCCCAAAAGAGCAGCCAGTTACCCACATTCCCACACCGCCGACTGCTACGGAAAAAGACCCTTTCCTACCTGTCATTCATAAAAAGATTTTTTAAGGAGCTGATCGGAAATCAAGAACGTAAACACGGGCTACATGGTACGCGCCCCTACCGGGGGACGTACCGCCCAACCCTTTACAACTGAATACCGCCGCGCCGCAGAACTTACGCAGCGCGGGGACACCGCCTTTATCACAGGGCGGTTTTTTTATGCGGCGGCGACCAAACGCTGACCGCCTTTTGTCCGCTTGCCGGACAGCCGCAGACGCGGCAGAAAGGATATATTTATGGCATTTTTCAATAGCGCAGTAGACGTTTTGCAGACCCTTGTTGTAGCACTTGGAGCCGGACTTGGCATTTGGGGCGTTATCAATCTCATGGAGGGCTACGGCAACGACAACCCCGGCGCGAATGCTCATATACGGTAAAGAAGCAAGTAACCGAAAACAAGAGATAGACCGCCAGCACCACACTATTCCGCATTATCGTAATATAAGGAGCAGGACAAACTTCACCGTTTGCTCTGCTTTTTATTATCCCTATTGACAATTTAGCCAATCCGTTCTATACTGTACTTGTATCTGCATAACAGCATAAAACAGAATGGCGGTGATAAGTTGGAAATCATAGTAAGCAATAAGGCAAGCCGCCCCCTATATGAGCAAATTTCCACACAGATCAAAGGCGCGATCATGAGCGGGGAATTAAAGGCCGGCGAAGCGATCCCTTCCGTACGGGCTATGGCGAGATCCCTGCACATCAGCATCTTAACGGTCCAAAAGGCATATTCCACGTTGCAGGAGGACGGTTTTATTGAAACTACCGCAGGGAAGGGATGTTATGTATCGGCGCAAAATCAAGATTTTTATTTGGAAGAACAGCAGAAAAAGATCGAGGAAAAATTTGTGGAAGCGATCGGGCTCGCCCGCTCTTCCGGCATCAAGCTGGACAAACTGCTGGATCTGCTAACACTTTTATATGAGGAGGATCAGGAATGAACAGCGCATTGACCGTATCAGGGCTGACAAAAAGGTACGAGGGCTTTACTCTGGCGGACATATCGTTTGAAGTGCCGCAGGGCACGATCACAGGGCTGATCGGCGAAAACGGCGCCGGAAAAAGCACGACGCTCCATTCGATTTTAGGGCTGGTACACAAGGACGGAGGCGAAATCTCGATATTAGGTGCCCCGGCCGAAGGCTTGCAGCCGGAGGCCAGGGAGAATATCGGCGTAGTTTTCGACGGAACGAATTTTTCCGAGGAGCTTACGCCCAAAAGGCTCAATAGGGTCCTCAAAGGGGTCTACAGTTCCTGGGACGAAGGATATTTTTTGGCCCTTTTGAACAAGCTGTCCCTGCCTGTCTCAAAGAAAATCAAATCCTTTTCCAAGGGAATGAAGGCGAAACTGTCTATAGCGGCGGCTTTTGCGCACCATCCGAAGCTCCTGATCTTAGACGAGGCTACCAGCGGGCTCGATCCGGTCATGCGTGATGATATGTTAGATATGTTTCTCGAATTTGTGCAGGACGAGGAGAATTCGATCCTGCTGTCATCCCACATTACAAGCGATCTGGAAA
>OFHN01000572.1_pt1 | contig 32974 bp, 25 predicted proteins | sample 1521321 | NCBI WGS metagenome assembly OFHN01 (sample SAMEA3504130, study PRJEB24116) | mouse gut metagenome | biome: mouse gut; feature: mouse-associated habitat; material: faeces | place: Denmark | collected 2011
AAGCTATTGCGGCTCGAATTAAAGCACAAAGTCAACTAACTTTGGAAAGAACCCATTTTTCCTTGACAGCCGCCCTGATTTCTGCTATTCTGTAATGATTTAACGGGATACGTTAGAGGTGAAGGCATGGGCGAGGAAGGAGAAACTTTTATGTATAAGTATGTTACAAAAGGAGAGGCAGCCCCATATAGAGCCTGCTGCAGTGATGTTTTGAACAGGCTGAAAATGAAGCTGGAAAAAGAGTATGGTATAAAGGCATATGTCACTCTGATAGGAAGCGGCGCTAAGAACATGGTCACGCGAGATGGGAAAGGGCCGTTTGACCTGGACTATAACCTTGTCCTTACTTCTATCCCACAGAAATATGAGAAATCGCCGGAGCATCTTAAAAATGATATTAGGAAGCTTCTGGATCGCATGGTTGATAAGCGGTTTACTCCTGGGAAAGATTCTACATCGTCCATAAAATACATTGTCCATGCAGGAGACGGGCAAACGGTAGTGTTCAGCTTTGATGTGGCCTTGATTAGAGAAGAGGGCGGAGAGTCCAAGCTGATCCATGATAAAAAACAAGGTGTATTTATATGGAACCAGATACGGGAATCAGCCGGCCTGGGTACAAAAGCTGCCGCGGTTAAAAAGGGCGGATACTGGATGAATGTGCGGCATGATTATCTGGAACTGAAAAATGATTATTTAAGTCAGGGCGATAAGCACCATCCGTCCTTTGTTGTGTATATCCAGGCAGTCAATCAGGTTTATTACGCCATGAAGACAGGGAATTGACAGGAATCACTATGATTGCTTTTAAAGGAATTGAGACTGCCTTATGAGTATTTTTCGCAGGAGGATTTAAGAAAGCAGGATAAATGGCATCCGATGGTGAAAAAATAAGCAATAAACGCAGTGACAAAAGCAATACAGGAGGGAACCATGTGCGGCAGATATTATGTAGACGATGGTACAGCAAAGGAAATAGAAAAGCTGGTCTGGCAGGTGGATGAAAAGGCGGGCAGGAAAGCGTTGGCCCGTAAAATTGAGATTGAGGCAAAGGATATCCATCCTACAGAACTTGCTCCCATACTGGCAGCTTCCGGTTCCGTCCTGGAGTGTCGGTGGCAGCTGTGGGGGTTCCCGGGATTCCAGAAAGGCCGGGTTATCTTCAATGCCAGATGTGAGTCTGCCATGGAAAAGCCGATGTTCCGTGAGGCTGTCCTGCACCGCAGAGCAGTCATCCCGGCGGCGGGGTTTTATGAGTGGAATCAAGGGAAACAGAAGTATACATTTTGTCGGGAAAGCGGGGATGCTATGTTCATGGCCGGATGTTACAGGAAGTATGAGGATGGAGACAGGTTTGTGATTCTGACGACCCAGGCCAATGCTTCCATGGAGCAGGTACATGACCGTATGCCCCTGATTCTGGAGCGGGACGAGGCTGTGTGCTGGCTTTTGGAGGACGATGCTTCGGAGGAGCTGCTGCGGAAAGCACCGCCTTTGCTGGAGCGCAGAACGGAGTTTGAGCAATTAAGTATCTTTCAGCTGTAGTATAGATGTTTTTATAAACCAGGCCGGTCACCTCCAATGCCGCGGTTTTGCATCAGTTTATAAAAAGATTTATCATTGGAGGTAAACGGCCTGTATAGTTATGACAGGAAGGCCAAATTTGGTATGGAAATCATCCGCAAAATCAACAGCCGAAAGGCAGCCATTGAGACAGAAATATAGTTTTTTGGTCGGGAGAGGACGCCGGTTGTTTCAAAGGGAGAGGGTTTCCAGGGGGTTCCTGGATTCGATTCTCGCGTATGGTCAATAATAGCCCAGAATTTCATTGTGGGAATCATCCTTCAGAACGGCCAGGACAGGACCGTTCCGCCGGATGGTTCCCGCATCATTTTGCAGGAAAAGAAAATGGCTGCAGTAGAGCAGATTGCCCATGCGGAACATGTTCATGGGGTCATAGCCGCAGATGCGGGCGGGAAAGTCTGTGTAATTTCTGGATTTTTGGTGGCGGGACAGGAGAAGGCGCCGCTGCTGCGTCATCTTCTGGAATTCCTGGCCGAGGGCTTCCGGGGGCTGGAACTGCCAGACATCGGGGATTAGACAGAGACTTTTATCCCGTACCGCGTCCGGCAGGGCGGAAGGGACGGAATGGGAATCCGGAAGATTCTGCAAATACACGGGCTTCTCCCCAAATGCGTTTTTCAGAGGCGGCTGAAACCGCTCCGCTGCCAGACAGAAAAGGGAGCCTGTAAAGTAAGCGCTTTTGCGAATATCCAACAGAAGCGGGAAGTCATGTTCCAGCCGATGCAGGTATGTTTTTACCTTGGTTTGATATTCCTCCAAATGAAACACGCGCAGCGCTTTCAAACCCACATATTCGGCAACGCCCTCTATGGTCTCTGTCTTAAGTTCTTCCTGCAGAGATTCGCCGTATTTGCGGCAGCGGGAATTTCTGACCGCAAAGAAGCGCTCCAGGCCCTGGATTCCGGCAGGCAGGTTTTTTGCACATGGCAGGTCCTCCGCTTCCTGGGAAAAGGCTCTCGCCAGACACAGATTCTCCAGATACTTGGCGGCATAATAGTCATAATCCAGCGAAAAGGCCAGCAGCTTCAGGTCGTCGGGGAATCTCGATTCGCCGTTTTCTAACTGAAAGCAATGGAACATTTCATGTACAATTTGACTGGCCAGAAGCGCCGGGGAAAGTTCTGCCTCATCCTCCAGATTCCAGATGGCGGTATATGTTCCGTCCAGGAGGATGGCGGTATTGGCAAGGAATCTTTCGTCATAGGGAAACATTTCCCCTGCCAGGCAGACTTGCTTTTGGTTATAGAGTGCATAGGGGTATTTTTTAAAACCCGGATACAACAGGGAGAAATCCAGTTTCTGCAGATATTCTTCCACAGCCTGGTAGACGGACAGTAAACTCATGGGTACCACCTTTCTCTTCCGCCCCGGAGGGACCGGAGCCGGGAAGTACGGAAACGATTGTGCTGAAAACCAAAATGCGTGTTGCGGGGCGAGAGCGTGTTTGAAAATTGTTTTCCGGCAAATGTGGGACATGCAGACGGCAGGAATGAATTTTCAAACATGCTCTAAGAGGGAGCCGAAGGAAACTGCCGGCGGAATTCTGTCATGATTTCATACACGGTGGTTTCGCTGCCGCTTAAAATAATCCGGTTTTTCTTTCCTGCATTTTCAAAGGACATGAGAACGTCGTCTCTCTTTCCCGCGGCATCGCAGATAAAGCGTCCGACTTTTGAGGGGTCTGCATCCGGCAGATCCCAGATAAGGCAGACGGAATTCCCTTTTTTCTTCGAATTGACGATGAAATCTTTTACGATGGCGTTCTTTTTGGTACGAATGGCTGATTTTACCATATCGTTTTGGAGAAACAGCTTTATCTGCTCCGATGTAAAGACCCATGCGCCGTTTTCCTTTCTGCCCTGAAGAATCCCGGCATCCAGATAATTGCGCAGAGTCCGGTCCGACAGCATAGTCATTGTGGACAGATCTTTTAAGGAATACATGGTAAGCCCTCCTGCAATCGTTTGTTCTGTTTGTTCTCTATTCCATTATAACAAGACTACTTCCCTGCCGGCAACTTGAAAAGCAGGGAATTTTTCATATCCGGGGCATTATGGTAACAGTTTAGACAGCCCCTCTCGCAACAGTTCAGCGCCCTGTCTGAACTGTTGCACATTATGGCTGCGATGCACGGATTTACTGTCCGCTGGCCGTCATTTGTGCCGGAACACACGCTTGCTTGAGAAAAAGATGTTGGTAAAACGTTTATCTGTCAGCAAAAACCAAATCCATGGGTAACTTTTTTGACCGCAAAGCGGCGGCCCGGGGGTCTTTAGGAAGGTCAGGCTGCGGATACAACCCGGATACAATCCCGAAATGAAACCGATACAAGAGAACGGTAAAATCATCTGAAAAATACGGCTGTGCATGCAGGCAGAAAGTATTTGAAGTACATTCCGGGGCAGCACAGGGAAAGTATCGGAGGGGTAAGGAAATCATGAAAAGGAAAAGGAGCAGAATCATTGCTGCAGCGGCTGTCCTGGGGCTTGTCATAACAGGATGCGGCAGAGGGGATGCAGACAGAGGGCAGGAATCCCCGGAGGGCCTGTCAAACATGGGAATTGATATCAATAACGGCGTGGAAGGCGGTACAGGAAAAACGGCCGGGGACAGTGATGCAGGAGGCAGGGATGGGGAAGGTGCAGCGGGCAATGCAGGCAGCAGCGGCGGGGAGGATGGTCCCGTCACCTGGCAGGCAGCCTGGTTTTCCCTGGAGAACGCCTATACGCAGGTCTTGCAGTCGGACGGGGCATTTTACGGATTGTGTGACAGGAACGGCGGGGCACAGCTGGACAGAATCGGGAGGGAGAGCCTATCCGTGGAGGGAACGGTTCCGCTGCAGGATGGGGCGCTGGAGTCCGGCCTGGCTGCAGACAGGGAGGGAAACCTATATGTGCCGGCAGCGGGGGAAGCGCCGGGACTGTGGAAGATTGACGCCCGGAGCGGTTCCGGGGAGTATGAAAAGATAGAACTGGAAGACTGCTCTGACAGGAACGATCTGTTCTTAAAGGGCATCGGCACAGATTCACAAGGGTATTCTTATATCTGGTGCGGCCTGATGATTCCGGAGGTGGAGAACAGGAATGGCGTGGAATCGGAAGTATGGCATATGGCGGACCGGGTTTATGTGAAGGACGGGCAGATGAAGACCGTTTTTTACCAGGATATTGCGGATATGTCAGGGGTGGATGTGCTGTACTTCCAGATTGACGGGCAGGGCAGACCGGGCTTTCTGGTGAAGGATCAGACGGAAATTCTGCTGCAGGAAATCGATACGGCCAATCAGAAATTAAGGGAGCCGGAGAGACTGGGAACAGCCTTTGACTGCTTCGGCATGGAGGATGCAAATATTCCGGAACATCTAACCTACACAGGCGCAGGCTGGCTGTACTGCCGGGATAATCGCCTTTACGAATTCCGGTATGAGGAGCAGGAAAAGGTCCAGGTACTGGATTTGACAGCCTACGGGCTTTTGTCCTCGGATATTGTGTTTCTGGGAAAGGGGGAAGATCAGATTGATGTGGTTCGCCGGGGAGAGCAGTCCGATTCCCTGGAACTGGCTGTCTTTACGCCGGGCAGAACGGACAAGACCATCGTGAGCCTTGGGGTGACCATGGCGGCACAGGATCTGGAGGCGGCAGTGGCCCGGTTTAACCGGGAAAGCGCCGGATACCGGGTGGAAACAGTGGATTATTTCAGCCGGGAGGGAAGCTATGAGGACGCCTGTGAACAGCTGAAACTGGATGTGGTTACCGGAAAGGCGCCGGATATTATCGCCGTCTCGGGAGTGGATTACCGGATCTTTTCCGGGAAGGGCGTGTTGGCGGATCTGTACGGCTTTATGGAGGAGGACGGGGAGTGCTCCAAAGACAGGTTGGTACAGTCCGTGCTGAAGGCCTGTGAGGAGCAGGGGCATTTATACAGCATTTCTCCTTCGTTCCAGATCCATACCATATGGGGATACGCAGATGTGACCGGGGGAAAGAGCGGCGTCACTTTTTCGGAGCTGCTGGGGATATTGGAAGACAACGGAAAGGATTTCAATGCCATAGGCGGTTTTTCCGCAGACGAACCTGTGCTGACCAGGCTCTGCAGCGCAGCCATGGATGAATTTGTGGACTGGGAGACGGGAACCTGTGAATTTGACGGGGCGTATTTTAAGGAAGTGCTTTCCTTTGCCAAAAACTATCATCCCGCAGGCGGAGACTGGAGCTATCTGCAGGGAATCCGGAACAGGGAGCAGGTGCTTACCGCAGGCATGATTTCCAGTGTGGCGGATTATCAGCTGGAAAAGGTCATATATGGCGGGAATCTTGGTTTTCTGGGCTATCCCGGAGCAGGGGGCAGCGGCACGGCCATGGATTTCCGGGACAGTGCGGTGGCTGTCAACGGAAGGAGCCGGAATCAGGAAGGGGCCTGGGAATTCGTGAAGTTTTACCTGCTGCAGGGATATGACGGGCAGGGATTCCCCATGGTGCAGGAGCGCTTCGATGAGGTGATGGAAGCCGCCATGCAGGAGGCGTATGCCGACTCCGAGGAATCCGGAAGCGAAAATAATTCCCAGAGAGAACGGATGCCCAAGGCGTATTACGGAGATGGGGACGACAGCGTCGCAGTCTATGCCGCCACCCGGGCGGAGGTAGAGGCGGTTCTGGAACTGGTGGAGAGCGTGGAAAACCGGTTTGAATTGCATGCGGACATTCAGAATATCATCAATGAGGAGGCGGAGGGGTATTTTTCCGGACAGGTGGATTTGGACAGTACCGTGGACAAGATGCAGAACAGGGTCAGCCTGCTGCTGCAGGAGGCGCGGTAGGAAATTTTTAAAACAAACGAAAGGCAGTGAGGCGTCATCTATGAAAAAACAGAGAAAAATCAGTTTCCGGTATTTTGCAGTCTGTCTGACGGTGTGCGTCAGCCTGCTCCTGACGGCATGCGGGAAGGACAGTGCCGCGGGTGACAATGGAGAGGCAGGAAGCAGGGAAGCAGAAAGGCAAGTGACGGGAGGGAGCGAATCCGGGGAAAGCATTGCTCCCGGAACTTCCGGAAGGGAATGGGTTTATGTACCCGAGGTGATTACGGTAGGGGACTCCAGGGCGGATTATGACGGGATGGGGCTGGTGGGAGACGAGATCTGTTATATTTCCATGAGCGGTGAGGCAGAGGATGAGGCGCAGAAGATATGCCGGTATTCCTTAACTGACAGGGAACTGGACAGGCTTGACATCCAGTGGCCCCTGGAAGAGAAAAGACTGGAAATCTGTTCTTATGTTTTTGCGCCGGATTACAGTGTATGGCTGATTGTAAATGCCTATTCCGCTGATTACGGTCAGTTAAAGCGTTATCTGTGCAGGTTTGATTCGGAAGGAAAGAACCTGTTTTATCAGAATGTTACGGAGGAAATGGGCAGGGGCAGCTATGTGGGCGATATGGTATTGGACGGACAGGGCCGGATTTATGTTTTTACCAGTGAGTATGCGCCGGGAGAGGAAGCGGGAGTCTGGCTGTATACGGAGGAGGGAAGCTATCAGGGAGAGCTGTCCTTCGGTGTTTCGGAAACAGCTGTGGTTCGGGGAACGGTAAACGGGGAGGCGGACAGGTTGTATGTCTGTATCAGCGAAGGGGAAAACCCGGACCATTGTACTGTGTGGGAGGTGGATTTTCAGGAGAAAAAACTGACGGAGGTGATGGAAAATTTCCCGAATGTCAAAGGTTTCTGTAAGGGAAACGGACCTGAAACGGGCCTGAATGGCCTCCTGCTTTACGACGACAAACTTGTCTGTAATTACGGATTTTCCGCCCATGAAAATGGTTCCGGACAAACCCTGGAGGAACTGTTTGCCTGGACGGACAGCGATATCAACGGGTATTTTGTGGAAAGTATGGGCGTTCTGGAAGACGGCAGATACTATGCCGCAGTGGAGGACTGGGAAAATAACGACAGGTGTATAGTGATCCTGCAGAAAACAAAGGCAGCGGAGGCGGTGCAGAAGGAAAATATCACGCTTGCCGCCGTGAACGGGGGAAGCAGTCTCACGGCCCTGGCGGTGAAATTCAACAGGAGCCAGGTACAGTATCATCTTGACCTGAAAAATTACGATTCCCTGACGGATTTGTACAATGCCATCCTGACCAGAGAACCCATAGATCTCATTGATTTATCCGGGGTCAACATAGAGAGTCTGCTGCGACAGGGGATCCTGGAAGATCTGCGGCCCTGGGTGGAGCAGTCGGAGGCGTTTGCCCCTTCTGATTTTTTGGAAGGAATTCTGGATACCTATACCGTGGACGGCGTTCTGGCGGGCATTCCCCGGACCTTTTCACTGCGGACCATGGTGGGGAAAAAGGCAGTGGCTGACGAGACCGCGCTGACGCCGGAGCGCCTGTTTGCGGCGGCCCAGGACAGTTCCGGGGCTGTTCCTGTGGGAGCGGTCACACGGGATGAGATGATGCAGTACCTTATGGCGTTCAACCAGGATGCTTTTATTGACTGGGAGACAGGAGAGTGCAGGTTTGATTCGGAGCAGTTTGAGGCCGTTCTGAAATTTGTAAGCCGCTTTCCGGATACCCTGGAAAGCGGAAAGGAAGAGGAACACCTGCCGGGAAAGGTTCAAAGCGGTGAGATATTGTATACGATAGTAGATATTTACAATCTAAAGAGCCTGCAGATTTATCAGGAAATGTTCGGGAAAGAGGTCAGCCTGGGATTTCCTGCCATGGACGGACAGGGAGGAACGCTGCTTTTTCCGAAAGATGCGTTCGGAATCACTTCCATGTCGCAGCAGAAGGAAGGGGCATGGGCATTTGTGGAGAACGTCCTGGGGGCAGAGGAGGAAATTTACAATCTGCGTTGGATGTTGGGCGAATTTCCGTCGTTGAAGAAACATATGGATACCATCGCATCCAGTGAAATGGAAGAGGACCGTAAATGGGCGGAGGAAGGCTACGAGTTCGGCGCCCGGATTTTTGAAGACGGAACAGTCATCCAATTCCATGCTTTGACCCGGGAGGAAATCGATACCATACTGGGTCTGGTGAAACATGCAAGACCCTACTTTTCCGCCCAGGAGGATCAGGTGCTCCGGATTATCGGCGAAGAAGCCGCCGCTTACTACAGCGGGCAGAAAGGGGCGGAGGCTGTGATGGAGATCATCCAGAACCGTGTGCAGCTTTATGTCAATGAAAGCAGGTGAATCTGCCCCGTGTTCCGGGAGGAGACGCTTGTGCATTCGTATGGGGGTGGCATCAGCGGGCGGAGGTTAGGCATAGGGCCGCGGATGCTCTGTTGGGAGGTGAATATCAGATCCTGATTACCGGGACAGGAAGGTTCAGACAGGCTCCAGTAGATGAAGTACCTCGTCAATATCCCACTGTTTGGCGGGCAGGATCACAGCCTGGGACCCGATTACCTCCTGCAGGATGCGCAGCTCCAACTGCTGTCTGTGGCGAAAGTGCCGGACAAGGTCCTCAAAGCCCTGACAGCCGTGGGCTTTTCCGTAGGGAGAGGCGGTGAGGTAATCCAGCATAAGGGGATACCACAGGGGATTCCCCTTATCGTCCGAGCGCTCTTTCCGGATAACCCGGGTGCTTTCTTCCAGATGTTCGTCATACAGATACAGCAGCAGAAAGCCTTCCCGGGGGACATCGCCGAACAGCCGGCGGTAAAAGTCCACAATGGCATCATCCTCCGACTGATGGTACAGCATTAAATCTTCTACGATATTCTGTAGAAATGCGCATTCGGACAGGTAACCCTTTCCGGAGAAATTCCGGTACCTTGTGCGGATAATCTGTTCAAATTCCGCCAGGGATTTTCGGCCGTTATAGATTTCATACTGTTCCAGATCCTTGTGGAAGCCGGGGATGTCCGTGAGAATGGCGGTATAAGTGACGATATAATGGCTGCCCTCCCGAAAGGTATGGGCTTTGATTTCAGGAGCCAGGGTTTCGTAGCGCGCCAGTACTGCGGCATAGTCCTCCTCTGTCATCCAGGTACACCAGGCCAGCTCTACCGGGGAATAATCCCCTTCCCGGCACACATGGAGTTCCGGCAGCCTGCGGGCAATGGCCTGAAGCAGGGTGGATTTTCCCAGGCCCTGTATTCCTTCTATGAAGATATTGTTGGTAATGTTTTTGGTCATGGTTTGTCCATTCTTTTCCTGTCCGGAGGCTGCCGTGCCTGCAGGCGTCAGTCCCATTCGTTTAATCCCAGACTCTGTCTGTGCCTGGCCTCTTCAAAGGTCAGGCGGGGCAGGTCTTCCGCCAGATATTCCAGAAGCTCGTCGATGCCGTCCCGAGTTACATTGTTGATCAGGAAAATGCGCTCGCAGCCGGCATTGATCATCCATTGTCTGACCATGGGGATATTGGCATAGGGGGAATCGATTTTGGTAATAATGCCGATGAGAGGGCGCAGAATAAAAGAACGCAGGCTTGCGCTGAACAGGTTGAAGGGTTCGTCTGCGGCCTGGACCACGGCTACCACATCCGCTTCAAAGGAAAAGCAGGCAAGCCCCACGCTGAAGCATTTGGACTCCGCATATTCTCCCGGAGAGTCGATGGTATCGTCCCCGGAGCTGGTATATTGTGTTTTTACATAATGAAGCTCTTCGCCCCGAAGCGCCTGGGTCAGGGAGGTTTTTCCGGCTTCGCTTCTGCCCATCAGAAATAATTTTTTCATGTGCCGCCCCTTTCGGTTTTAACTGCGGTGGATTTCACAGGTATGAAAATGCAGTTCCTCTCTGAAAAAGCGAACCACTTCTTCCACGGCCGTCTGCACTTCCGACAGCCTTCCGGTGAGAATCAGGGAACCGCAGAACCGATCCATAAAGCCAATCTCCACATCCGCGCTTTTCATTGCCGCATCTGCAGCCACCACCACGGCTTCCCAGGGGGTAAAACGAATCAGGCCGATGGATTCTCCCCGATGATCTTCCCCTTCATGGACGCCGATATGAAGACCCAGGTTCTGATAGACACAGGACTGGGAGACGCCGATGACATGGGCCAGGCAGACTTCTTTTCCCGGGATGCGCAGACGTGTGATGCGCAGTTTTTTATTTTTAAGCCGTTCATAATCCTCATGGAACAGCCTTTCCAACAGTTCTTTCTGTGTTATATGGGACATGGCATTCTTCCTATCTCTTTGTGATTTTGCAGACCACATATCCCAGGTCATCCCGGAAATAATTCACGATTTCCGTCATGGCAGACATGACGTCGGAAATCTCCCCGGTGATAATCAGGGTTCCCGTAAAGCGGTCCGCAAAGCCAAGATATACATTTCCGCTTTTGACCGCAATATCGGAGGCAATGACGGCAGATTCCGGCGGCGTCATGTTCATGATGCCGATGGCCGCGGACTGATAGTCAACCTGGGGGTTTAACCCAAGCTTCTGGTATATAATCGGCGCCGGCCCTCCCATTACATGGGCGAATGTGATTTCCTTGCCCGCCACGGTTTCCTGTACGATTCTGATGCGTTCTTCCTGTCCGTTTGCCATCTGCCTTCCATTCCTTCCCGATAGATGCTTTTGTTGTAGTGTTAGTATCATCATACTATCCGGAAAGTTTTCTGTCAAGCTGAAAACCGGGGCTAAGGTGCTGGCCTGTGATAAGGTTCGGATGTTTTTGCTTTCTTGGTTTTCTTTCCAAAGTCCCGCAAAGCGACGGGATGATGATATGGAAAGTCCTACGGAAAAAATACGGAATCCATATTCAGCCTTTTTTCTCAAAAAAGCGGTCAATTTCTCTTTTGACGGATTCTGCGGGAAGGGATTTGGAGAGATAGCCTTCTGGTTTCAGGGAAATCACTTTCTGAACACTTGCTCTGTCCACTCTGCAGGTGAGAAAAATCACCGGAATATCTGTGAAATCCTTTTCGGAGCGAATCATCTCCAGCATCTGGCTTCCGCTGCAGACAGGCATCTCATAGTCCAAAAGCACCAGGTCCGGACGGGCAAGGGTAATGCTTCGGATGGCGGACAAGCCGGAATCTGCGGTGAATACCTCATAGTCACGGCCAAGCAAATGCAGCATGGCCGTTCGCATGAAGTCGGAGTCATCCACCACCAAAATTTTCTTTTTCCTGCCGCCGACGGCTTGCCCGGTGCTGTCCGCGTGGGAATATTCTTGGCTATTGGCCGGGAGCGTGTCTGTGTAAGGCAGCTCTTTACTGACAGCTGCGTGCGGCATTCCTCTGTTATTTGACAGGGGATTGCTCATGTATGTCAGCTCTTTGCATTCGGTTGGGCGGCTGTCCGTATAAGGAAGCTCTTTGCTGTGCGCTGGGTGATTACCGGTATGTGGATGGTTCTGGTTATCGGCCTGGAGAGCGTTCGTGTACGGCAAACCGTTCCTTCTAGTTGTGCGACCGTCCGTGTAAGACAGTTCTTTGCTGTCATCTGGGTGATTACTGGTATAGGTCTGTTCCTGTTTATCGGTTTGGAGAAAGTTTGCGTACGGTAAACCGTTTCTACCGGCTGTGAAGTTGTTCCTGTGAGATCCATTGCAATCAGCCGTGTGACCGCCTGTGTCCGTTCGTCCGCTGTTTTCAGCCAGGGAATAGCCGGGATGCGGACAAACCCTGCTTTCGGCCTGGAGATTATCACATGGTGCTGGATATAGGGCTTTATCCGAAAGACTGTCTGCATGCATGCAGTTTTGGTACTCAGCCTGTGTGTGGCTGGTATGGGGAAGGTTCCTGTTTTCGCTCTGCGGTTCTTGCGACTGTGGAAGGTTTCGGTTTTCAGACAAAGGTTTGCCGGGGGTTAGACCGCTTTCAAGCCGGGCTACGGCATCCGCCGTGACAGCCGAAATACCTTCTTTGTGCAGAGGTGTTTCGGAAGAGGCCATACAGCAGGCAAAGTAGCCTCTGCCGGTGTCAAACAGAAGGCTGAACCGGGGACTTATCTTCTCATACATTTTGTAAAATTGCTCATAGGACAGCAGGTGTTCACTGGTGAGTTCGAACTGTGCCAGGGATGTAAACTGTTGTTTAAAACGTTCTGCAAGCTGCTTTGCAGCATATTTTGTCACATTACTAAGCATCATGTCCGTGGTTTCCGATTCAGCATCTATCACATTGCCGATGGTACTGCCGATCAGCTGTTCTTCAAAAAGCATAAAAAATTCGATTCGCTTATGATCTTTGCTGTCATAGACCAGGCGGCAGCAGATTTCGTTTCCGAAATGTTCCCCGGTATAGCAAATGCTCACCAGCTGTGAGTCCAGTTGAAACATGCCGTGCAGCAGGCTGGCCAGAGTCTGTCCCATCACAGCCAGTTCCTCCTCGGGCAACAGGTGGTCCCAGTGTACCACAGACTCGCCGGTTACAATCAAGCGGTCCTCAATGAGGGTATGCCCGATGAGCCATCCTGCGCATACACCCAGAAAGTGCTGAATGGAGGCCGGAGAGAATTGCTTCAGCTTCAGTTCCTGGTCCAGGGCAGGGAGCATCCGTTTCCGGAAATCCCTGTGGATGCGCTTGTGAGCCGCCAGTCCCGGGTAATGGATAGAGTCCATGTAGGCTTCCTCATCCGCAAAATGCTGGACGGCATGGTCTTTGAAGTATTTGATTGCCTCCTGGCAGGCGAATTGGCTTTTCTCATCACTGTGTCCAAAAGCAAACAGCTTATTGAGAATACTGAAGAGCTTTTTGTGTTCCCTGTCGATGATGTCCACGCCTATATTGTATCGTTCTTCCCATATCAAACGATTTCCCATATCTTTTCCTCCTGGTAAAGTCTCGTGACAGATTTTCGGTTTTCCTGATATTCGCAGCCGGGGCGGTATAGGGCGTGTTATCTGCAGGGTCCAGAACGCAGTTTGCATGCGCCTGTCGGAGTCCCCGTACAGCAATCCGGGGGCTGTCCGGGATTCTGTTTTGCCGTTACATCGGCGGTGTCATATCAAACCGTTTGTATATCCTATTCCGCACTTGACAAAAAGTGCCAGGATATCCGGGTTTTTTCTTTTTTTCGCGTTGGGGAGAGCAGAGGGCGGCAGAAGAGCAAATCTGACCGGAATAGGAGAGATTGACAGAAAAGATACTTGAATTCTGCTCTCTAATGTGTTAGAGTAACAATATACTCTAATATATTAGAGGAGGGGATTTGTATGGATACACCGAAAATTTTTGAGAGCGAATATCGTTTCTGTCTGATTTTATGGGAGCAGGAGCCGGTGAAGAGCAGCGAATTGGTGCGGCTGTGTCAGGAGAGGCTTGGATGGAAGCCTACCACCACCTATACGGTAATCAAGCGGCTGTCGGAGCGTGGAGTAGTGAAAAACGAAAACAGTGTGGTCACAGCTCTGGTAAGCAGGGAGCAGGTGCAGGCGGCGGAGATTGAGGAGTTGGTGGAGAAAAAGTTCGGCGGCTCCCTTCCGGCGTTTGTGGCGGCATTTACAAAGCATGGGCGGATTACAGAGAAGGAAATTGACCAGGTACAGCGGATGATAGACCGATTCCGGGAAGGCGGGACGTGATGGCAGATATCTTTTTGGAAGTGGTAAACCGGAGTATTGCGGCGGGATGGCTGGTACTGGCAGTGGTATTGCTGCGTTTTGTTTTAAGGAAAGGCCCCAAATGGATAAATCTGCTGCTCTGGGGCATGGTTGCCCTGCGGCTGCTGTTTCCGGTCACCATCGAGAGCAGCTTCAGCCTGATTCCTGACGCCAGGCCCATATCGGAAGGATTTGCCGGGGAGGTTTACTCTGCAGCGGATTTTTCCGGGGAGAACGAGGCAGGAGAAGCAGCATCTGTCCGGGGGGAAAGGGAGATTCGGAGGAAGGCGGAGAGGACAGGCTTTCGGGGAAGCGGAATCTGGGGAAAGATAACGCAGCAGAACGGCCTGGCAGAAGGCGGATTATGGGGATTTTGGAAGGAACCAAACAGCATTTTAATTCTGACGGCGATATGGCTGTCAGGAGCGGGACTGATGTTATTTTACGCCGTGTTCAGCTATCTTGGGCTGCGCAGGCAGGTGAGGACGGCGGTACTGTTTCGGGACAATATCTTCCGCAGCGAAGGGGTGGATTCTCCCTTTGTACTGGGGGTGATAAAGCCCAGGATTTATCTTCCCTTTCAGATGCAGGAAAGGCATCTGGAACTGGTGGCGCTGCACGAACAAATCCATATCCGCAGGGGGGACCATCTGTGGAAGCCGCTTGGATTCGGGCTGCTTGCGCTGTACTGGTTTCATCCGCTGCTGTGGCTTGCCTATGTGCTGCTGTGCCGGGATATCGAGCTTGCCTGTGATGAGAGTGTGATTCAGGGACTTGACAGGGAGAGGCGGGCAGATTACTCCCAGGCGTTGTTGGACTGCAGCACCCGTTCCAGGGGCATGGGAGTTTGTCCCCTGGCCTTTGGGGAGTCGGGGGTGAAAACCAGGGTGAAGTCCGTGCTGCATTATCGGAAGCCTGCTTTTTGGGCACTGGCGGCGGCATTGGCAGCCTGTGGGGCAGCGGCGGTGTGTTTTCTCACCAATCCTGTCCGCCGGGATACCCTTGTCTGGGCACAGGCTCTGGAGGCGGAGGAAGTGGCGGAAGCGGAAGTGGTCATTTATTCCGGGTTGGAGAGGCAATCTATACAGCTTGCAAAAAATGACATTGATGTCATGGTTTCCCTGATTCAGCAGAGCAGAGGCAGGTATGTGGAGGAGCCGGAGGATTTGGACGGAGGCAGTATTTTCTTCTCTCTTACCATGGCAGACGGCTCTGTCCATGAGGTGGGAAACATGGGAAATACCTATCTGATCATTGACTGGGATTATTATGAGGCAGATTACAGCTGGCTGTCTTCCTGGGACGACGCTCTTCCGGAGGGAGAGGGACCGCTGCTGGAGGCGGTTATCTGGGAGGAGGCTGATCTGGACAGGGACGGTGAGCCGGAGGTAATCCGGGTCAGGGAGACGGTAAAAGGGGAGGCATATGTATTGGAGGTACTGAAAAGGGACGGCACGCTGCTGTGGAGTGAGGAGGCCGGGACATCCCATGTTGGGTGGAATACCCTTCTACTGTATCAGGAGGGGGAAAAGGATTTCCTGATCCGATATCATCCCAATCTTTCCCAGGGCTTCGGGAGTTATACCTGTGAGCAGTTTTCCCTGGCCGGGGGCTTTGAAACACCGGAAAATACATGGGAAGCGGACTTTGAATTGGCGTCCGGCCAGGTGACGGGAAAGATGCGCGCCTTTGCGGAGCGGGTCAATGAATTTCTGGAGGAAGGCACGGTTATCATCAGTACCCAGGACGGTCAGGTGGCTGTAGGACCCTGGCGGGCGGAGGAGTTGGCCGGGCTGTATCCGGTGCAGTTCTATCCGGAGGAGACGGAACCGGCGGAGGGGGTGTGGAAGGATTTTGCCAAAGGGCTGCCGGAGGAAGTGGAACCCCTTGAATTTGTGCTTGCCAGCGGCGCCGGAGCCTGGAGCACTTCCCTCACCCTGTACCCGGACGGTTCCTTCCAGGGCACCTATGCGGGCAGCGAGGCGGTTGCCGGGGAGAGCTATCCCAGGGGAACGGTCTATATCTGCAGGTTCAGCGGGAAATTTGGCGATATAAGGGAGACGGGCGAGTATTCTTTCTCCATGGGTCTGACGGAACTGGATTATGAGACAGAGGCGGAAGCGGTGTGGATTGAGGATGGCTTCCGATTTATCGGCGCCGGGGCTGTGGGGCTGGAGGAGGGAGAGGAATTTATCTTCTATCTGCCGGGAGTGCCCATGGCAGAACTGGAGGAGGATTTTGTAACCTGGTCACCGGACTATTACCTGTGGAAGAACGGAGGAATTGAGAATCTGTCTGCCTATGGGATTTACAATGTGGAGGCCGGGTGCGGGTTCTTTACCAACTGGGGGGATTGAGCGGGGAAGGCCCTGGCGGACCGGAAACCGTTTCTTGTATAATTTGAAGGGAGCATGAAAAATGTATTGTATATTAGTGACAGGTATTCCGGCAGCAGGAAAAAGCACTATGGCAGAGGCCCTGTCAGAAAGGTTGAAACTTCCTGTTATTTCAAAGGATACCATCAAAGAATTGTTGTTTGACAATGTTGGATTTCAGTCAAGGGCAGAAAAAGTAAAACTTGGAATTGCCAGTATGGAAATCATGTATTATGCCGCAGGCCAGCTTATGAAAGCAGGACAACCTTTTATCCTGGAGAATAATTTTGAATATTCGTCAGAACATGGAATGAAAAATCTTTTGGAAAAATACCAATATTCCGCATTGGCCATCACTTTAACAGGTGATTACAAAGTAATCTACCAGCGTTTTCTGGAACGGGAAAGCAGTCCTCACAGGCACAGGGGCCATGTAGTGAATGACTGTTATCCGGAAAAGAAAGGGAATAATCTGGAAACCCCAAAAGCAAAAACGATTTCTTATGAAACCTTTGTCTGTGGAATAGAACAAAGAGGATTTGGCGCCTTTTGCGTTAACGGCAGGCAGATTAAGGTTGACACGACCGATTTTTCAACAATAAATATGGAAGAATTACTTGCACAGATTGCTGCATGGAAAGAGGAAATCCTGCATGGCTGACGCACGTATTCATATGGAAAAAGCGGTTATGGTGCTGTTACTGATAGGTTTCGCCGTTTTCCTTCCGGCATGTGGCACATTGAAAGAAGAAAAAGAGAGGATGCAGGCAATGGCCGCAGTTGGTGAGGCAAACGCCGTAAAGTATATCCGTGAAAAGTATGGTTTTGAACCGGAAGTGGTACAGGCTAAAGCCTGCACTGTGAGGGATGCCGGATTCAAATTGCAGACAACAGGTTCCGTGGATGTATGGATGGCCCATGGGCAGCAGGAATTCAGGGTGCATATCAGCGGGGAGGAAGAAGGCAAAGAGGGGCTGGATGATTACCAGTATGGGCTCATAAAGGCGGAGGCAAAGGCGTATTTTTCTGGCCTGCTGGGATATGAGATCTATGATTTGTATCTGGAATACAGGGACAGGCAGATTGCAGGCGACCGTTATTCGGATGAGCAAGAAGAAAATATGTTAAACGGCCTTTATCAGGAAGGGGGCTTTGGGGACTTTATGGAACAGCATCCGGTGTATTGCAGGATTGACGATTGCCTGGGGCAGGACCTGACAGGATTTGCCATGGCAAATCCTGATGCGGCGGCATATCTGGAGGAGGCGGCAAACCATTATGGCCTGAGGGCTGTCCTGATTTCCTACAAAAGCCAGGAGGACTATGGGCGCGGCTACGCCCATACCTATGGCAGAAGCGGCCTGACAGATTTTGGGATTGAACAGGACAGTTTCTATATTCAGTCCTACGCGGTATTCGAGGAAGAAGGGGTAAAATACAGGCGTTTTGAAACGCAGGAATTGGACGGGATCTTCTTTTGCTGTGTAGATAAAGGGAATGGGGATGGGATACTGGCCAAAAGCGGCAAGGTTACCTGGCAGGAGCTGGGGAAGACGAAAAAGGATCCTGTGTCTGAAATATATTCCGTGGCCAAGGAAGAGGCGGGAGAAATCACCGTATATATACCGGAAGGGCTTTTTTGGGAGGTCTGGAAGGGGGGGGCGGTGTATATACAACATTATGGGAATGGGAGGTGGTGGCAGTATGAGCCAAACATCGCTTATACCAAGGATAAAAAATATATTTTTTTTACGTATCACAATGTAAAGGGCGGCGGTTTTGATTTTGCGGTCTTTCCCTGCATTATTTTCCATTGGGTTTCAATTCAGGCGGTTTACCCACTGGGTTGATGCGTCCATAGCTGTACGGCAAGCATTTGTCTGGTCCAGCGCATTGAGCATCACAAAATCGTGGATAGTTCCCTGAACCCGCAACGCTGTCACTTCCACGCCTGCACACCGGAGCTTTTCGCCAAAGGCTTCCCCTTCGCTGCGTAAAACATCCGCCTGGCCATTTATGATCATTGTCGGAGGGAAACATCTAAGGCAGTCTATGCCAGCCCGGAGGGGAGATGCGGTTATCTGGTTTCTGTCTTCCATAGAAGCTGTATACTGCCGCCAGAACCATTTCATCCCTTCCCGATATAGATAATAGTCTGTTGCAAATTGATGGTAACTGGGCGTGTCAAAACAGGCGTTTGTTACCGGGTAATATAACAGCAGCCTGTGGGGGCATGGCCCATGCCGCATGTCTGACATCAGAACCATAGCGATTGCCATGTTCCCACCCACACTGTCACCTGCCACTGTGGGCGTAATACCGTCTGCTATCGAAAAACAATCCCCGATAATTTCCTTGATATGGGAAAAGATAAAATAGCACTGTTCGGTTGCTGTGGGGTATTTTGCTTCCGGTGACCGGCTGTATTCGGGGAATATGACCAGTGAACCCGTCCTTGCTGAAAGCTCCCTGACTAACTTTTCGTGTGTATGGAAGCTGCCAAACACCCAGCCTGCGCCATGGATATAGTATATAACGTTTCTGATTTTTTCGCCTTTAGGCGCAATAAAATATACCGGGATACTGCCCCACATCCCAGTGTTGACACAAACTGAGGATATATCGGCGGGATATTTATATACTGGCGTATCCTGCATTTTCTCTAATGCCCTCCTGCCTTGCCCGGGAGGCATCTGAAAGATCAGCGGAGGCACAGAGCTTTGGTTACAGACAGCTTCTGCAGCAGGTTCCAACGGAACACATCGTTTCATATTTCATTTTTCCTTTATGTTTTGGCTGGTTTTTATTATCATATGAAACTTTTCCGTTTTTGCATACCTGCCAGCAGCGCCGGGACATACTGGCATCCCAAATGGTTTGGTTATTCAAAATTCTGAAACGTGAAGCTGCTCCACAATACTGCCCTTATGGAACTGGCGCAGTACCAGGGACGGCACCAGGGCGGCAAAGGCCAGAAGTATTATGCTGGTAATGATGGCAGGGGCCAGCGTTAAATGAAAGGTGAAATTCCACCTTTTGTCTATAATACTGCGTACCAGCGTCAGATCCAGCAGCAATGACAGGGCAATTCCCAGGCTGGCCGCTCCCAGGGCGTACCAGAGCCCTTCCAGGGTCATCATTTGGGCCAGTTGTTTTTGGGTCATGCCAATGCTTTGCATTGTGGCAAATTCATGCCGCCTGGCCAAAATGGAAGTGATGAGCATATTGACAAGATTCAAAATGCCTGCAAAGCCAAAAATCAGCCCTATTGCCCCGCCTACAAAGTGGATGATATTCCGGCTTGTCTGGGCAACGGCGCGGGCGGAATCAGCGGAGAGATAGTTGATGCTCATATCTTTTGTTTCCATATAGTTATCCAAGAAGACCGACATATTCTTTCTCTGGCTTTCTTCAATGTCAAATGAATATTTGTAGATCACAGGCTCGTCATAGATTTCCTTATAGATTTCAGTGGGCAGGTACAGGAATAACCCATCGCCGCCGACCCTCACAGGGCCGCCCACTGTGTACCCCACCTCTTCATCATCCCCATTTGTCACTGCTTTTGCTAGGACAGAAAATTCCTTTATCTGCTGGCCATTTTTATACACAGCTATCCGGTCCCCTGTTTCCAGGAGGTCAAAAACAGGATTCATGGCCTTGGTCCCCATCTTGCCTTTGACACCCAGCAGGACGCCTTCCCCATTGCACATCTGTCCATAAAGGATATGGGGGTCTTTCTCCCCTTCCAGAATATTCATCCGCTCTATCGAGGCTTCCTCCATGCCATACACATTGCAGATTGGCTTCCCATCATCCCCGAGATTGAACACCACACCGTTTTCGGTAACGCCTGTAAGGAGGCCGCTGTAAGGTGAGTTTGAACTGATGGGCAGCTCCACGTCAAAATCATAGGTCACATTGGTATCCTCCAGGGTATTTTTATATACTGCTGTACCGTTTATAACGCCTTTTTGGGAAGAAATATCGGCGATGGTCTGTTCACTGAGGGCCATATCGCGGCTGGTAAACCCCTGCTGGTTACTCATAGACCCGGCGTTTAATATGGCGAAATCCGTGCGGATCATCTGCGCTACCTGCTTTTCGATATCCACACTGTTTGCTGCGGTCCCCACACAGTTTAACAGCACAACGCACAGCATTAGGGATATTATGATAAAAGCGCTGCGCCGTTTATTGCGGCCAAGGTTGGAAAGGGCCATTTGGGGGATGGTGGCAGTTTCCCTGCTGCGTTTTTTCTTCGCTTTTAACAGGCTGGTTTCCACATACCGGAAAGCCTGGGCTGGGGGGATGCCTGCTGCTGTCCTCACAGGCTTGCGGGTACTTAAAAAGACTGTAAAAGCTGTCAGGAAGGCGGCCGTTGCAAAGATGGAAAATGACGGGGAAATCTGGACTGCAATGTGGTTATATTCCGTATCAAGGGAGGACATGATCACCGGCATGGAAGAACGCCCAACCAAAAAACCTGCCAGAAGGCCAATGGGGAGCCCCATACATGTTAACCAGAGAGCCTGCCGGTTGATAAGCTCCTTTACCTGCCTGCGGCTCATGCCTATGGTGCGGTACAGCCCATACCGGCGGATATCCTGCATTACGGCGATATCAAAAACATTGTAGATTAAAAGATAACCGCAGAATACAAAGAGCAGAAGGAACATTGACCCTGCTGCCAGGGTTGTGCCATCAGGGGCTGGGTTTTTGGCCTGGTTGATAATGCCGGGAAGGTAATTAGGTGCCTGCATATCGTCGGGGCTGCCACCCTGGCTGCGGGAAAATTTATCAAGCTTTTCCTGGAGATGCAGCGTGTTGGTTACGGTAATGTCAGAAAAATAAACACCGGCCAGCTCTTTGTCCTGTTTATAGGTATTGCGGAAAATATCCGGGTTGGCATCCCGGAACGCTGTACCTGCCACCAGGTAACTGACCTGGTCGCTTACGGACTCATACCAGCCTGATACTACCATTGGCAGTACATATTCTTTTCCATGGGCAGTAAAAGCGATTGTAATTTCGGCGCCTGTTTCCGGTTCAGCGCCCAAATCCCGCAGTGCCCGGTCAGATGTGACGACTTCGTTTGCTGCCTGGGGGAACCTGCCATGGGTGGGGGAGGCAAAGACAAGCTCTGCTTCCGTTTCATCCATCACGTCAAGTTCAACATTATGGCGGATGGTATTGGAAAGGAAGGCAACGGGCATACGCATCCCCGCGTTCTTTACAAAATCCTCTTTTTTCAGTGCCTCAAACTGTTCCAGGGACATGTTGTGGAGCTCCGCGTCCCCGCGGCTTAGTTTTAACATCTGCATGGTAAGGGAAAGGGACTGCATGGTCCCAGCCCCAATGGTAGTGACAGAGGTAAAAAGGGTGGCAGTGAGGGCAATCGCCAGCACTGCAATAAAGTTTTGGCCCCTGTTGGCGGCAAAGGTACGCCGTGTGAGGGTTTTTAACATTTCTTTCATAGGTATATGCTCTCCTGTATCTTTATTTGGTAAGAGTATACCTCTGTGGTGTTACAATTGTGGTACAGTAATGTTACAATTTTGTACCTTTTGGCAGGCTCCTATTTTGAATGCGCCCATCCTGCAGGCAGACTACATGGTCCGCAAGCTGGGCGAGCTCCAGGTTATGGGTGATCATAACAAGGGTCTGGCGGAACCTTTCCGCAGTCATTTTCAGCAGCCCTGCCACGTTCTGGCTTGTTTTGATATCAAAACTCCCCGTTGGCTCGTCGGCAAGAATAATGGCTGGCTTTGTAATCAGTGCCCTGGCAATGGCTGTACATTGCTGCCCGCCGCCGGAAAGCATATGGGGAAAATTGTTTAATTTGTCCTTAAGCCCCATGATTGCGGCCACTTCCCTGAAAAAGAACTTATCCGGGAGGCAATCATCCAGTGCAAGGGGGAATAAGATATTTTCCCTGACTGTCAGTTCCGGGATCAGATTGTTGTCCTGAAAAACAAACCCTACTTTCCTGCGGCGGAAGATTGTAAGCTGCTCCTCGGTAAGCTTTGCCAGGTCAGTACCGTCAACCACAACTGTCCCTCCGTCGGGTTTATGCAGGCCGCCCATAAGATGGAGGAGGGTTGTCTTTCCGGAACCGGAAGCTCCGGTTATGGCGGTAAATTTACCTTTTTCAACACTTAGGCTTACTCCGTCTATGGCTTTTACCTGGCTGCAGCCAGTCCCAAAGTATTTTTTCAGGTGGTGTACTGTTATGATATCCATTGCCAAGCCCCTTTCTTTTTCAGTTCAGCAGAAAGACAGAAAAAACAGTCCCCTTTCCGGCTTGTGACCTTACGCTGATATATCCTTTTTGCAGGGTAATGATGCAGCGTGCCAGGTACAGCCCCAGGCCGACCCCTTCCTCCCCGGCGGTTTCCTGGGCCCGGTAGAACCGTTTGAATATATCGTTATAGTGCTCAGGTGCGATCCCTGTGCCTGTATCTGCAATATCTATACGGGTATAAAACTGCCATGGGCGGACGGTGATATGGATCTTCCCGCCCTTTGGCGTATACTTTACCCCATTGTCCAGGATGTTTCCCAATGCCTCTGAAGTCCATTTGGGATCATGCCGCACTGCCAGGCGGCTGTCACATTCCACTTCAATCTGTATGTCCTTTTGGTCTGCTTTTGGGCAAATGCCGCTGACTGCCTGGGCAATGGTATTGTATAAACTGCCGGTTTCCATATGCAGGGTAAAAGTGCCGGTTTCCAGGCGGGACATTTTGATCAGCGACTGCATCAGGAAGTCCAGTTTATTGATCTGGGATGCCATAGTGGTGAGGAATTCCTTCCGCTTATCATCCGTTAACTGGTGCTGCTGTAAAATATTGGTAAACATCTGGATATTTGCAATAGGCGTTTTCACCTGATGGGAGATATCGCTGACCAATTCCTGGATGGCCTGCTTGTCCTGCCGGTTCTGCCGCCCGTCTTCTTGCAGTTTATCATGAAACTGCATAAGCTTAAGCTGCACTTTAGAAGCCTGTGAGTCCTCGTAGGGATGGTAATTTTCCGGCTCCCGCCCATCCATAAGGGCATCCATGGTTTCACAGATACTGTTTGCAAGGCCTGATTGCTGCCGTTGCTGTTCCCGGCCCCACAAAACCGCTGCAAGAAGGGCAAAAGCGCCCAGCGCGGACAAAATAACGGGCATAATATTGAAAGGGATGTATTTCCACAACAGGCTCAAAAGAAGAAGCAGCAGGCCTGGGGCAAACAGCAGCCTTTTTGAGGGGAAAGATTCTGGTTTCATTTTTCACACCTCTTTGTTTTTCCACAGATAGCCCATTCCCCGGACAGTCTGGATGTAGGAATGGGAGGCATCCTCGATCTTGGCCCGCAGGCGGTTCATGGTTACAGTAAGTGTGTGGTCGTCAATATAGTTTCCCTCACAGTCCCACAGCTTTTCCAGCAGGAGCTGGCGGGTTACAATATTTCCGGCATTGCCTGTCAGAAGCCTTAACATCTTGTATTCATTAGGGGTGATGGCCAGCTTTTGCCCGCCTTTAACAGCTGTAAGGAGCTGGAAATCCAGATGCAGGAAGCCATCGTCATAACAATCCGGGGATTTTGCCGTAAGGGCGTTCCGGCGCAGTGCTACCTCTATGCGGCATTTCAGGATTTGTGTGTGAAAGGGTTTGGTAATGTAATCCTCTGCCCCCAGATTGAAACCTGCCAGGACATCCTCTTCCAAATCCTTGGCGGTGAGGAAAATCACTGGCAGCTTTGGCAGGAGTTCTTTGAATTCCCGGCAGAGGCCAAAACCATTTCCGTCAGGCAGGTTCACATCCAGGATTGCCAGGTCAAAGTGTTCGTTTTTTATAAGCTGCCTGGCCTTTTGGCAGTTATAAGATGCCACTGTCAGATAACCGCTTATATCCAGCTCAAAACATAGTCCGGCGCTTAAGGCCAGATCATCCTCAACTACTAAAATTTTTGCCATATATTTGCCGCCTTTGCTTTTTGTTATGAAACAAATTATAACTTATTGCAGGAAAGGCTGCAATCTCCATTGAGATTACGGAAATCAATATTTAAAACTGCGGCTTTCTGTGTTAAACTTATCCCATATTGATGGGCTTTGGGAGAAAATGGGCAGATTTAGAAGGCAGCGGTACAGGTGGTCATAATGGAAAATATATTAGAACTTTTTGAAAAGGAAACAGCACAGTGGTTTCGGTCCGCCTTAGGAGAGCCTACGCCGGTGCAGAAGCTGGCGTGGCAGTATATAGCGGAGGGAAGCCATACATTGGTCTGTGCGCCTACCGGGACAGGAAAGACCCTTTCAGCTTTTCTTGTGTTCCTTGACCGGATGAAAGCCCAGGCAGTAAAGGGAGAGGGGAAGGGCGGGCTGGAGCTGATCTATGTTTCTCCCTTAAAGTCGCTGGCGGCGGATATCCGGGAGAACCTGGACCGTCCCCTGGAGGGCATCGGCGGGGCGGGGAAAATTACCATAGGCATCCGCACAGGGGATACGCCCCAAAGGGACAGGCAGCAAATGGTAAGGAAGCCGCCCCATATCCTGATTACTACGCCGGAGTCTTTGTATCTGATGCTTACCAGCAAAACAGGGCAGAATGTGCTTGCCACGGCAAAAGCAGTGATATTGGACGAGCTGCATGTGCTGGTGGACACCAAAAGAGGGGCGCATCTGATGCTTTCCCTGGCGCGGCTGGATTTTCTGTGCAAAAGACCCCTGCAGCGCATTGGGCTGTCAGCTACCATTGAGCCTTTGGGGACTGCCGCCGCATACCTGGCGCCTGGGCAGGTGCAGGTGGCGGCACCCCTTATGGAGAAAAAAGTACGTCTGGAGGTATTGTCCCCCTATGCAGACAATACCAGGGGCAGGAGGAAAGACCCTGTATGGGAGGAGCTGGGAAAGCTGGTGTTCCAGTACTGCCAAAGGGGCAGGAGCGTTATCGCCTTTGTGGAGGGAAGAAGGTATGCGGAGAAGCTGGCATATTATGTAAATCTTCTGGGAGGGGAGGGGTTCGCCCGGGTGCACCACGGCAGCCTGTCAAAGGAGCAGCGGCAGCAGGTGGAGCTTTCCCTGCGGGAAGGGAGCCTGCGGCTTTTGTGCGCCACTTCCTCCATGGAGCTGGGAATTGACGTGGGGGAGATCGACCAGGTACTGCAGGTGGGCTGCCCCCGCACCATATCCGGCACGATGCAAAGGCTTGGGCGGGCGGGGCATAATCCCGGGCGGGTGAGCCTTATGTACCTGTTTCCCAGGACTGCGGCGGAATGCCTTTCCTGCGGCATGACTGCGGAGCTGGCAAGAAAAGGCATGGTGGAACGCCTGAACCCGCCCTCAGAATGCCTGGACATACTTGCCCAGCATCTGGTCTCCATGGCGGCTTTTAGAAGCTATGGGCTGGATGAGGTGATGGAGATCCTTCCAAGGGCATGGCCTTTCCGGAACCTTACCAGGGAAGATGTGAGGTCGGTCCTGGGCATGCTGGCGGGGGACTATGAGCATCAAAGGGATATCCCTGCCCGCCCCAGGGTCTTGTATGACAGGATCAACGAGAGGGTGGAGGGGGACGGCTACAGCAGAATGCTGGCCATTTCAGCAGGAGGGACGATCCCGGATAAAGGGCTGTATACGGTAAGGACCCAGGAAGGCGTGAAGCTGGGGGAGATGGATGAGGAATTTGTCTATGAGTCCCGCAGGGGCGACCGGTTCATCCTGGGCTCTTTCGCCTGGAGGATACTGGATATTGGCAAGGATGCCATAACGGTGGCTCCGGCGGCAATGGAAGGCGCCAGGCTTCCCTTCTGGAAAGGGGAGCTGAAAGGGCGGGACAAGCGCACAGGGGAAGCCTTTGGGCGTATCCTCCACTCCCTCCAGGAAGCCTATGGGCAGGGCGCGCTTTTGGAAAAACTGGAAGCCCTGGGGCTGGACCAGGCGGCGGCCAGGCTTGCCTTTGGGTATCTGGAGCGGCAGATTATGGCGGTGGGAGGGCTGCCCGACCATAAGACGGTTGTGGTGGAACATTTCAGGGACTCTTCGGGAAACAGCCAGTTAATGGTCCACTCGGTTTTTGGGAGGAGGATCAATGCACCTCTGGCCCTGCTTGCAGCCCAGATAGCAGGGGAGGAGCTTGCCATGGAGATAGGGAGCGTGGACGAGGAGGACGGATTTTTACTGTATTCTTACAGCGGGACACACCTGCCGGAGGGCATCCTCCAAAGGGTGGACCCGGAAACCTGCCTCAGGCGGCTGGAGATCCTGCTTCCCGCTACCCCTGTGTTTAATATGGCATTCCGGTATAACAGCGGCAGGGCGCTGATGATGGGGGTAAGGAAAAACGGACGCCAGCCCCTGTGGATGCAGAGACTGCGAAGTGCGGAAATGCTGGAACAGACAGTGAGGGAAGAGGCCCATCCACTGATCAGGGAAACCAGGAGGGAATGTATGCAGGAGCTTTGGGATGCCAGTGGATTAAGGGAGCTTCTGTGGGATATCCGCTCCGGCAGGGTGGGCGTAAGGGAGGTCTATTCCCAGATCCCGTCCCCTATGTCCCTTCCCCTGCAATGGGGGCAGGAGGCGGCGGTGATGTACGATTATGCCCCCACACCCAGGGGCATACATGGGGCGGTGGAGGAAGCGCTGAAAAAGGAGAAGGAGCTGCTCTCCCCCGGCAGGCAGGAACTGGCACAGGTGCAGCAGCGGGAAAAACTTCCCGGGGATGAAAAGCAGCTTCATTCCCTTTTGATGGCAGAAGGGGACCTGGCGGCGGGAGAGCTTCCGGTCCCGGTACAATGGCTGGCCAGCCTGGCTGCGCAGGGGAGGGTCTTGTATCTGGAACAGGGCCTGTGGATCGCCGCAGAGCAGGAGGCGGAATATGCCGCCGCCTTTGGGGAAGATGGGGCTTCCAGGCAGCAGGGGCAGGGCGGGTGCCTGCAGGCGCGGCTTCCTGTGGTCAGGCGGATGCTCCGGTACAGAGGGGCCGCCAGCGCAGCCCAGACGGCCCAGCGTTACGGATTGCCTGTCCCTGAGGCGGAGGAGGCCTTGGAGGCGCTGTGCCGCCGGGAGGAGGCGGTAAAGCAGGAGGGCGTGTATTACCATGGGGCCTTATACCGCCGGGCAAGGGCCCGGACGCTGAAAAACCGCCGGGAGGAGGTGCAGACCCTTCCCGGGGAAAACTATGCCGCCCTTTTGTTTGCCCGGCTGGAATCGGCGGCTCCCGGGGAGGAATGCCTAAGAAACCTGCTGAAAGGCTATGCGGGGGTATCCCTTCCGGCTCCCTTTTGGGAGGGGACGCTGCTTCCGGGCAGAGTGGGGAAATACCGGGAAAATATGCTGGATTCCTATCTGGCGGAGGGGGAGCTGTTCTGGCATATGGAAGGAAAAGGGGGGCTGCGCTTTGACTACCAGGAACAAATCGACTGGGACATGGATCCTGCCTGCCAGAAGGAGGAACTGACAGAAAAGGAGGCCCTGATATATGAAGCCCTGGAAAAGCGGGGGGCAAGCTTTATGCAGTCCCTGAACGGCCTCCTGGAAGGGGAATCTCCCCACGCTACGCTTATGTCTTTGATGGAAAAGGGGCTGGTATATGCGGACAGCTTTCTCCCGGTACGCCAGTGGAACAACAGGGAACGGGCCAAAAAAGCCGCCCCAAGGGAGCGGGTGAACATGCGGGTCCAGGCCCTGCGGGCAGGGAGATGGGATATTGTACGCCCGGTAAAGGAGCCATCCATAGAAAAACGGCTGGAGGACTGCTTTAGCCGCTGTGTGATCCTTTCCAGGGAAACAGCCGCCGCCTGGGGGCTTTCCTGGCAGGAGGCTTTGGCGGTATTGCGTATCTGGGAATACACCGGGCAGGCAAGAAGGGGATACTTTGTGGAAGGGCTTTCCGGCGCACAGTTTATCCGGGGGAAGGATTTTGATTCGGTAACACGGGCGCTGAAGCATCCGGAAAGGCAGCTGGTGTGGGTAAATGCGGCAGACCCGGCACAGTGCTGGGGGAAGGTTCTTCCCCACAAGGAAGGGAGGAGCTTTTTCAATGTTCCCGGAACTGCCCTGGCGTGCTTTGGCGGGATCCCGGTGGCTGTGATGGAAAGACAGGGGAAGACCCTGCGGGTGTTTGAGGAAGGATATCTGGAGGAGTGTATTGCCCTTTTTGCGGAGGAATACAAAAAGGGGAAGCTTTTCCCGGCCCTGCGCCGCATTGTGGTAAAAGAATATCCCAGCCAGGCAAGGGAAGCGCTGGGCAGGGCGGGGTTTTTCAAGGAAGTGCAGGACTATGCGCTGTACCGCTAATGAGGCCGGCGCATTTACCAACAAGGTTTACTAAGGCAGTTGCCCTGTGAGGGCGGCTACCTTTTCCTGTGCAAAAAAACGCTTGTGAAATAATGAATTGAAAAAATAAATCAATTAAAATAAAAACATGTAATTTTGTTACAAAAAGTTGTTGACTCACGGAGTATCCTGGTGTATAGTTAAAGTATACAAAAGAATGATAGAAAACAGGAAAAAATTAAATAATTTGCCAAGAATTTCATAATAAAGCGATTGCTGCCAGGGAAACCTGTTGCAATAAATGAAGCAAATGTGCTGATATATGAAAAGGAGGTTACAATGAAAAAGTCAAAGTTATTATCACTCGTTCTGACGGCATCCTTATCCCTAACGCTGCTGGCAGGATGCGGCAATTCCGGAAAAGACTCCCAGACGGATACCAATCCCCCGGAGGAAAAGGAAGACGCTGCCCCTTCCCAGGCTGATACGGAAAAGGAAACAGAAACGTCCCAGGCAGACGCGGAAAGCCCTGCCAAGGGGGAAGATGCAGAAAGTAAGTATGCTGGGGAGGATCCCTTAAAGATCACGGTATATTATTCCGATAATTCTACCCTTCCTTTTAAAGAAGACTGGCTGACAGTGAAAACCATGGAAGAAAAGTACAATGTGGACGTCTCCTGGGAGATCATCCCCATTGCAGATTATAATACCAAGGTTTCCCTTGCCCTGAATACCGGGACCAATGCGCCCGATGTGGTTTTGTACCAGACAACCAGGGGAAAATGCTTCCCTGGCATTAAACGGCGCTCTTGTACCTATAAGCGATTATGAACAGTGGATACCCAATTTTACCGAGAGGGTGAAAGAATTCGGGCTGGAGGATGCAGTGGAAGCGAAGAAACTCCAGGATGGAAAGCTTTATTACATGCCATCTTTGACAGATAAGCCCTTCTATGACGGCGGCCTGATTTTAAGGCAGGATTTCCTGGAGGCAAAGGGGCTGTCCGAGCCGAAGACCTTTGACGACCTGTACGGGATCTTAAAAGCCTACAAGGAAGAAAACCCGGATTCCTATCCCCTTACGATCCTTGCCGGCCCCAGGGTGCTTTACCGTATGACCATGCCTTCCTTTGGGATCAGCGTGGGCAAGAACGGTTCTTCGGGAACCAACGTACTTAGCTGGGACTATACCAATAACGAGTATTTTGCAGCGGCAACCAGCGATGAGCTGAAGGAATACCTGGCTTTCTTCCATAAATTATATGAAGAAGGGCTTCTTGACCCTGAAATGGCGGATCCCATTGACTCTGATACCTGGTCCCAGAAAATGGCTACCGGCTATTCCTGCGCAACTTATGCATATTATGACCAGATCGGCGGCGTGGAATCGGCGGCTGCCCAGGAGGGCTTCAAGCTTCAGATGTACGCGCCCTTAGCAGGGCCTAGCGGTGCCCACCATCAGCCCAAATCCAGCCTTGGCAGCGGGATCATGTTCCCTGCGGCAACGGCGAAAAGGGATGATTTTGAAAGGATCGTAAGGACCATCGATGCCATGTTCTTCTCAGAGGAAGCGGCGAAGATCTGGTGCCTTGGGGTGGAAGGGCAGACCTATACAGAAGACGGCGGCACCATTACTTATTCAGACGAGATTTTAAATGCGGCTGACGGCGTTTATAAATATATGCAGGTCCAGTACGGGTGCGGTTCCGACGTTACCCAGATGGTCTGGTACAATGCCCGTGAGATGACCAAGTATGATGAGAATTATGCGAAGATCAATGAACAGGTGGCAGCGATGGACACTGCCATCCAGGATATCCCGCCCAGTGTAAACTTTGACGACCTACAGGCAGAGGACGCTTCCTCCCTGCAGACGCCCCTGGCGGATAATCTTGAGGTGTGGCTGGATGGGTTCCTGACAGGGACCAAATCCCTGGAAACAGACTGGGATGCTTATGTGGGTGAAATGAATAACCTTCAGATCGAATCCTTCTGCCAGATGTATAATGATGCACTGAAATAGGAACTAGAGGTAGTTGGGCGCAGAAAGCACTTATTGGAAGCGCCCTGGTATGAAATCGGCCAAAAGGGCTATCACGCTTGCCGCATGGAAAAACATGCGGCAAGTATTGGTTAAGGGCATATGGGGATGTTCTGCACCCGCCGGGCTGGTTTTTGAAAGGTATGGTATGTGTATGAAGAAAGAAAAAGCAGCAAAAAAGGGAGCGGCAGCAGTGCCCAGGCAGCCCTTTAAAAGCCATTTCAAACGGTATTGGCAGTTATACCTGATGATGCTGGTGCCGATTATCCATATACTGGTGTTTAAGTATGTTCCCATGCTAGGGAGTGTGCTGGCGTTCCGGAGGTACCGCCCGGGCATGAGCCCCTTTGGGACAGAATGGGTGGGGTTCCATTATTTTAAGCGGTTCCTTACAGACAATATGTTCTGGAGGGCTTTCCGCAATACCCTGGTACTTTCCTTTATGAACCTGGTGATCAATTTTCCCATACCCATTATATTTGCCATTTTTCTAAATGAGGTAAAGAATGCAAGGTTTAAAAAGCTGGTGCAGACGGTTTCCTATATGCCCCGTTTTATTTCCACCGTGGTGGTGATCGCCATTTTAGGGGAACTTCTGTCCCCCAGCAGTGGCATGGTGAATAACTTCCTGCAAAATGTTTTCGGCATTGTCCCTGTGTATTTTATGAACGATGCGAAATACTTCCGGTGGATTTATGTATTTACGGACACCTGGCAGTTTATGGGCTGGACAGCGATCATTTACCTGGCGGCGATCACGGGGATCAACACAGAACTTTATGAAGCGGCGGAGATGGACGGCGCGACCAGGATCCAGAAGGTGTTCCATGTGACCCTGCCCTCTATCCTGCCTACCATTATGGTAATGCTGATCCTTGACGTAGGACGGATGCTTACCCTTGGTTTTGAAAAGGTGCTGCTGATGTACACCCCTGCCAATTCAGGGGTCAGTGATATCATTGACACGCTGGTGTACCGCACGGGCCTTACCAACCAGAATTACTCTTATGCAACTGCCATCGGCCTGTTCAGCGGCCTGATTGGCGTGATCCTTGTTACCGTGTCTAATACTGTCAGCAAGAAGGTGACAGGGGACGGAATCTATTAAGGGGGATAGCCATGGGAAAACATAAAAAGACAGCAAAATCCAACCTTATTTTTGACGGCCTGGTAAATCTGGTGATGATATTGGTCCTGCTGGTTTGCCTGCTGCCGTTTATTTACATGGTCGCCATGTCCCTTTCCGACCCGGCAGCAATTATGAATAATGAAGTGACCTTCTGGCCAAAGGGGATCAACCTCTCATCCTACCAGCAGATCTTTTCTTATCCAAACTTTTTCCGGGCATATGGGAATACCTTTTTTTATACCATCTGCGGGACCGCTTTTTCCCTTCTTATGATGATCATGCTGGGGTATCCTTTGTCAAAGGACTTTTTAAGGGGAAACAATTTCTTTATGAAAATGGTGATACTGACCATGTTTTTTTCGGGAGGCCTGATCCCCAATTACTTATTGGTCAGCTATTTAAGGCTTACCGGCACAAGGTTTGCCCTGCTGGTCCCTTTTGCCATCAACCAGTTTAACCTGATCATCCTGATCAACTTTTTTAAGACCATACCGGGGGAGCTGGAAGAGGCGGCGCTGATTGACGGAATGAGCTACTGGAAGCTGTTGTGGAAGATCGTGGTGCCGCTGTCAAAGCCAGCCATAGCGACCATCGGCCTGTATTCAGCGGTATTTTTCTGGAACGACTGGTTTAATTCCCTGATTTATTTAAACAGTAACCAGTATCCGGTAATGCTGTATTTGAGGAACATTGTGAACGGGACCATGATGGTAGGGGAAGCGGCAGGGAGCGCGGATAAGTCAACCATTGCCATTTCCGTGAAGGCTGCGGTGATCATTGTATCTACGCTGCCCATTATCTGTATTTATCCTTTTTTGCAGAAATATTTTGTAAAAGGCATGACGGTAGGTTCTGTAAAGGGTTAAGGAGCAAGAAAGTGAAACAGGAAGGAAGGATCATAATATGGTGGAACTTGATTACATCGCAACAGAACAGAGAAATGAAAATACCTCCAATATTGATTCAAAGAGCGTGTATGAAATGGTGCGCCTGATGAATGAGGAGGATAAGAAGGTGGCTTTTGCGGTGGAAAAAGAGCTGGGCAAAATTGCAAAAGCTTCTGAAGTGAT
>OFHN01000580.1_pt1 | contig 32756 bp, 21 predicted proteins | sample 1521321 | NCBI WGS metagenome assembly OFHN01 (sample SAMEA3504130, study PRJEB24116) | mouse gut metagenome | biome: mouse gut; feature: mouse-associated habitat; material: faeces | place: Denmark | collected 2011
ATTTTCATTTTATTTTTTGTTTTGGTTTGGTTAGGCTGGTAAAGTTGGGATGGTTGTGGTATTCTGTATAATGGAATTTTGTATAGATGGACGGTGTTGATATATGCGACAGGGAGCAGATGTTGTGTTGCGGGAATCAAGTCCGTATAGTGCCGCTTTTACTCGGGAGCAGTTTTTGTTTTATGAGATGCGGATTACGGCGAGGCTGGTTTGTGAGGGGTTGACTGCTGAGGCTGTAGTGAGTCGTATTGCTGAAGAAAATTTGTTTCAGTACCCTACTGAGCGCTCTGTTCGGAAGATGGCGCATTGTTGCCTTCGCCGTTTGAAGGTACTGGAGGATGAGACTCTTGTTGAGGCGTTGGCTGTTCAGCCATCTGAGGTGGCGAAACAGATTTGTCTTTATGCGATGATGAAGCAGTATCGTGTGATTTGGGATTTTATGATTACGGTTGTTGGAGAAAAGTATCGCTCGCAGGATATGTTCTTGGGAAAGAGGGATTTGAACGTATTCTTTATGCGTTTGCAGGAGCAGGATGATTGGGTGGCAACATGGAGTGAGGCGACGTTGACGAAGCTGAAGCAGGTAATTGTTCGTATTTTGGTTGAGAATGGTTACTTGGATAGTGTGCGGTCGGAGCATTTGAATCCAGTTTTGCTTGATTTACTGTTGGAGAATGCTATTCGGAGTAACAATGATAATGTGGCGTTGCCTGCGTTCAATTGTTTTTCATAGGGAGGTATGGCTGAGTGAGTAGTTTGAAGGAGCGCTTGGACGGGTTGAGAGCGTTGATTCAGACGCCGGATTTTTTGCAGGGGAAAGGGTTAAGTAATGAAGTCAACATCCGGATTTTCTGCTATGAGGCAGCTGATGAATTAGTGGTACAGCATTTTATAAGTCGTTTGGTGTCTGACCAATCTATTGGATGTCGGTTGATTGAATGCAACCTATATCGTTTGTTTCTGGATATTTGTACCGATTTGGATATTATGGATGCGATTCCAGAAATGGAGGAAGCAGACGGTGGTGTGTTTCTGTTGGACCAATTGCACTGTGCGATAGACGATGATGAATTTATTGGGAAGATTCAGTATGGTCCGCATGAACTTGGGGATGTTTTATTGATTACTGGCGTTGGAGATGTTTTTCCTTTTATGCGGATACATCTTTTGTTAGAGGCACTACAGCCATATTTTTCGGATATTCCGATTTTGGTGATGTATCCGGGGAACTTTGATGGCCGTCAGCTTAAGTTGTTTAATAGACTGCAGCCGAGCGATTATTATCGAGCGTTCAATGTGATTTGAGGGGGAACTTGCTGTGTTGATTCGTGATATGTTCGCAGAAGACATCAATAGACCTATTAACGGTGTTATTAAGGTTGGGCAAGATGAAGCGGATGTCATTGAGCAGGAAGTACGGGAGTATGTCATTACGAAAGAGCTGAAGAAGCATTTTGTAAGCTTTTTTGATTACTATAGCGAGTCGTTTGGGACAAAGACAGCTGATATCGGAGTTTGGATATCCGGTTTCTTTGGGAGTGGTAAGTCGCACTTTTTGAAGATGCTGTCCTATATTTTGGAGAATAAACGTATTGGTGAGACTTCTACGGTTGAGCTGTTCCGACAGAAGTTTGAGGATGACCCTGGCACTTTTATGATGATTGACAGGGCGACTCAAGGTAAGACGGAGACGATTCTGTTTAATATTGATGTCGAGGGGTTTTCTAATAAGGATAAAACTGTTGTACTGCGAGTTTTTGCCAAGATGTTTTATAACCATCTAGGTTTTTATGGCGAGAATCTGAAGGTTGTTATGCTGGAGCAGTATATTGACCAGCAGGGTAAGACGGAGGAGTTCCGTCGAGTTTTTGAAGAAAAGAAGGGGAAACCGTGGGTTGAGCAGCGAAAAGCGTTTGCCTTTAATGGAAAGTTTATCGTTCCAACCCTGATGGAAGTTTTGGATATGAGCGAGGATGACGCACAACGCTGGTTCCATGATAAGACTGCTGTGGAGTTTTCTATTGCTCAACTTGTGGAGGATATCAATACCTATATAAAAGGAAAACCTGAGAATTTTAGGTTGGTGTTCCTGACGGATGAGGTTGGACAGTACGTTGGAACCGATACGGATATGCTTTTGAACTTGCAGTCGTTGGCTGAGGAGATTGGCAGCAAGTGTAAAGGTAAAGTCTGGATTATGTGTACGGGCCAGGAGGCGATTGATGAGATTATTAAGGTTCGTGCGGACGAGTTCTCCCGTATTCAAGCTCGCTTTAAGACACGGTTGAGCCTCTCATCCTCTTCTGTGGATGAGGTTATTCAGAAGCGTATTTTAAAAAAGAAGCCGGAGGTGGCTTCTGAGTTGGAGACCTTATATGGCGAGAACGACTCTGTTTTGAGAAACCTCTTTAGCTTTACAAATTCGATTCTTGATATAAAGGGGTATAGTGGTCCGAGCGAGTTTGCGGTCAATTTCCCCTTTGTGCCGTATCAGTTTATTATTATGCAGAAGGTCTTTGCGGAAATTCGTAAACACGGTAATTCCGGTAAGCATCTGTCCGGCGGTGAGCGCTCTATGCTGTCAGGGTTTCAGGAGGCGGCACAGAAGGTACAAGAACGAGATGAGAATGCACTCGTTCCCTTTTTCCGGTTTTATGATACAGTACATACGTTTTTGGATGGTTCTATCCGCCGCGTGATTGAGCGGTGTCAGAAAGCGGCCGAGAGTGGTGCGGGCATTGAACTTCAGGATGTAGATATCCTTAAGTTGTTGTATTTGATTCGCTATGTGGATGATATTCCGGCAAATGTGGATAATATTGTTATCCTGATGGCTGATGATATTGGTGTCGAGAAGGTGGCGCTGCGGGAAAAGGTGCGGCAGTCTCTTAACCGGTTGATGAGCCAGAACTATATTGGCAGAACGGGCGATACTTATAACTTTTTGACGGATGAGGAGCAGGATATTCAGCGGGAAATTCGAAATACCCCGGTGGATACTGCGGCTATCGTAGAGCGCATTTCTCATATGATTTTTGCGGACATCTACACGACCAAGAAGTACCGCCGTGGCAAGTACGATTTTCCGTTTGACCAGATGGTTGATGGCGTGACAGTTGGTGCGGTGACCGGAGGCATGCGGTTGCGGTTTCTGACTGTAGCTACAGATGCCGTAGAGAAGTCCGAACTGCGTCTTATGTCGGAGTCCAAGGGCCAGGCTATTGTTGTGCTGCCTGATTTCCCGTATTATGAGTCGCTAGAAAATGCGATGAAGATTCAGAAGTACGTGAAGCAGCGCAATGTCACACAGCTGCCGAAGTCAGTCCAGGATATTATCGGAAGACAGCAAGAAGAGGCCAACAAGTATAATTTGACTGCGATGGAGGAATTGAGGAAAGCGATTGAAGCTGGAGTCTATTATGTGGATGGCGAACGCATTGAAATAAAGAGTGGCGACGCGAAGGCCAAGATTGACCAGGCTCTAGAGTATCTTGTGGCCCATGTATATAGTGAGCTTGACCTAATTACAGAGAATGCGGAGAGTGACGCCGATATTTTGGCAATCCTATCTGGCGAGAAAACTATGATTCCAGGTGCGGAGCCAAACCGTGATGCCGCTGCCAAAATAGAGGAATACCTGATTGTTCAGGATAGAACGAAGCTGCCCACCTCTATGGCAGATGTCCAGAGCCGCTATCAGGCGATTCCCTATGGCTGGCGGGAAATTGATATTGCCGCCGTTGTTGCGCTGCTGATTTATCAGCAAAAGGTTACGATTAAGTATGCTGGCACAACAATTCAGCCGAACAACACCAAGCTGCCGGATATGCTTCGCAAACGGAGTGAGATTGGAAAGACCGGCATTTCTAAGCGGCAGGTAGTTACTGCAGTAAAGATGAAACAGATTCGGGAGTTGTTGCGGGAGTACTTTGATGTGATGGATGTGCCGAATGATGAGGACAGTTTGGTCGCTTTCATTGTTGGCAAGTTCACAGAGCAGAAAGAACACTATGAACAGCTGGATAGGCGGTATACCTCTGGACATAAGTATCCTGACCGTAGTAAGGTTTCGCAGGCGATTCAGCTGATAAGTGGATTGTTACTCCAACAGAAAGATAATATTGCACTTATCGACCGGGTTTTGAAGGATGAGGACAAGCTCTTCGAGAGCAAGGAGGACTTGCAGGATGTAGAGGACTTCTTTAAAAACCAGGTGCAGCTTTTTGATGCCGCTGCTCAGCTGGAAGAGAGTCTGCGCAACGAGTTGGACTATCTTTCTCGCGAAAAAGAGGCTAATGATGCACTGAATAAGATTCGACTGATTACGGTTGTACAAGGCGGATTTGACTACAAGAAGATTCCCGGTTTGACTGGTTTGATGAAAACTGTCCGTGATGGCCACGACCGGTTGCTGGCGGCAAAGCGGGATGAGGTCATGGAGGTGCTTATTCAGTGCAGAGGGGCAATCCATCAGGTAGCTGGGGAGAATTATTCAGTTCGGAACGAAGTTGAGAAAGCTGACAATTACTTTGAGCAGAAAAAACAAGACATTAACGACCTCAAAAGTCTTGCTCTGCTGGATGGATTGGTTCCTCAGATGCTGCAGCGGAAAGATTCGGTCTGTGAGCGTATTGAGGTGCTGCTGACTCCTGTGAAGGAAACTCCTCCGACGGTAAAAGAGAAGCCTCCCCTCTCCCCTCCTCCCAAGAAAGTTATTAAGCCGTATAACCGGCAAATCGTCTTTCCTGCGAAGCGGCTGGAGAGTGAGGCTGATATCGATGCCTATGTGGAAAAAGTGCGCGAGCAGCTAAAAGTACTTTTGAAGAATTGTGATGGGATTCAGCTTAAGTAGTCTGTGGTGAATGTACTGGGGGGATTTTTGTGATTGAATTGGTTTGCAGTGGCCTTTTTACCATATTAGGTGTGTTTATTGGCTGGTTTTTGAATCAGTTCAGTACTGCCCGGCAGTCTCGGCCTAGATTGTGCTTTAGCCTATGCAATACCCCCAAAAGCGAACTGATAGAGAAAGAACTGCGGACAAAGACCAGCGATTCTGAGTATGGAATTGAGATATATAATGTAGGTCAGACCCCCTTTATTCTCAACTACTTTGAGTTGTGCCATAAAAAGGACTTATTGGTCGATTGCAGGCCATCTGAGCAGGACAGGCGGATTCTCCCCTACCAGAGCATAACATATACGCTTATGGAGCAAGAAAGTGAGAGCCTTGAATGGCACTGTAAGGAGAAGGATTTTTCTTACTGTAAGGTAATCGCTTATTCCATAGATGGAAAACGTGTGACTGGAAAGTTGGAGATTCCATTGATTCAGCTTCGGGCATCTTTCGCGAGAGAGCTTGATTCTGGTGCCTATATTGTAGGAAAGCGAGCGTAACTGGTTATGGATAAGAACGCAATTAAGAAATATGCCGTGTGGGCCCGACGGGAACTTATCTCCCGCGTGTCGCAGCGGGCGGCGATTTATGGCATTACAGAGGATGACTGCGGTGACATGAGAGCGGACAGTGTCCATGGCCAGGTGCTGACGCCGGCCGAGAAGAAGCAGCGGCAGGCTCTCATTATGAAAGTCAGCCGCAAGGGCTACCAGAATGTGATGGAAGAGGTTGCCTACACCTGGTTCAACCGGTTCTCTGCCCTGCGGTTTATGGAGGTCAATGGATACCTGCCCAGCCATGTGCGGGTGTTCACGGATGACAATGGCGATTTCAAGCCGCAGATTCTCTCTGAGGCCATTAACCTGGACTTGGACGGGCTTGATATGGAGAAGGTCTATGCCCTGAAGAATGCTAACCAGGAGGATGAGCTGTTTAAGTATTTGGTCATCACCCAGTGTAATGCTTTAAGTTCCATTTTGCCTGGGATGTTCCAGAAAATTGAGGACTTTACGGAGCTCCTCTTCCCTGACAACCTACTCCGGGAGGGCAGTGCCGTAGAGCAGATGGTAGCCCTTATTCCGGAGGAGGACTGGAAAGACCAGGTGCAGATTATCGGCTGGCTGTATCAGTACTACAACAGCGAAAAGAAAGACGACGTTTTCGCCGCCCTTAAGAAGAATGTTAAAATCACAAAAGAGAATATCCCGGCCGCCACACAGCTGTTTACACCGGATTGGATTGTCCGCTATATGGTGGAGAACTCTCTGGGGCGTGTGGTCATCAATAATTTGAAGTACGACGCTTGGGCGGATGAGGAAAAGGCAAAAATTGACCAGTTCAAGGCGAAATGGAAGTACTACATAGAGGATGCGGAGCAGAGCCCAGAGGTTGAGGCGGAGCTGCGTGCTATGGAGCATAACAAATACGCCTCTGGTGAGGTGGAGCCGTTTATTGACACCACCTTTATTGACCCCTGCATGGGCAGTGGCCACATTTTGGCCTATGCGTTCGATGTCTTTATGGATATCTACCTGGCGCAGGGGTGGAATCCCAGGGATGCCGCCCGGCGTATCCTGGAAAAAAACCTTTATGGTTTGGACATCGATGACCGCGCCGCTCAGCTGGCCTACTTTTCGGTTATGATGAAGGGCCGCCAGTACGACAGCCGGTTCTTTCGGCGTGGTGTGCAGCCCCATGTCTACGCCATCCAGGAGAGCAATGAAATCCAGTATGACAAGGAGTTCGGCGATTTCTTGCTGGAAGAGCAGCATAGAGATACGCTGCGCTACTTGCTTGATGTCTTTAAGGATGCCAAGGAGTATGGTTCTATATTAAAGGTAGAGCCGCATGATTATCTTGGATTTTTAGAGGCATGGGAAAATGCAGCGGAGGCCACCCTTGAAAATGTTATGATGATTGGGTGGTATTTGGGTGCAAAGGACGTGGTGAAGGCTCTTGCTTGGCAGGCACATCTCTTGTCGCAGTCTTATCAAGTTGTTGCAACCAATCCTCCTTATATGGGCGCCTCTGGCATGAGTCCTAAACTTTCTGATTTTGTTAAGATAAATTATCCAGATGCGAAATCAGATATGAGTACGGTCTGTATGGAACGAACCATAGGAATGTGTAGTGACTATATGGCCATGATAAATATTCCTGTGTGGATGTTTCTTTCCAGCTACGAGAAGTTAAGAAAGACTTTCATTGCTAATAATACTTTTATCAATATGGTTCACCCTGGGCGGGGGATATTTGGTTCAGATTTTGGAACAACCACTTTTGTTATTGGTAGAGAGCGTATTTTAGGGTATCAAGGGATTTACCGCCGTTTATTTGAGAAGCAGGTTGAAGTTGAGACAATTGAGCAAAGGGAACAACGTTTTTTTGAAGGTCGGGGGAAGTTTATTTCCCAGCAGGAAAATTTCTCTAAAATCCCCGGTTCGCCAGTGGCGTATTGGGCCTCAGAAAAAGCTCTCAATGCCTACTTAAATCCTAGTATGGATAATATAGCACAACCCAGGCATGGGCTTGCCACATCAGATAACGATAGATTTTTAAAGCTTTGGTTTGAAATTGATATTAATAAAGGAAGTCTGCAAAAACGGTGTCAGGTAAACAGGAAATGGTTTCCGATGAGTAAAGGCGGTAGCTTTAGAAGGTGGTATGGAAATTTAGAATGGGTTATAAACTATGAAAACGATGGAAAAGAAATAAAAGATTACGCTATATCAATTTATAAATGCTCCTCTCGAACAATTCAAAATACGCAGTTTTACTTTCAAGAAGGGCTAACTTGGTCGGCTCTTACATCTGGCGGATTTTCTGTGCGCTGGCAAGAAAAAGGAGCACTATTTGGCTCAGGAGGTTATTGCGCTTTTGTAGATGATGAACTAAGATTCTATATACTTGCGCTTTTAAATAGTAAAGTGACCGGGGCTTTTGCTCAATTTGTATCTCCCTCTCTAAATTATGAGGTCGGACATATAAAAACGGTACCAGTTGTTGTGACAGAAATGGCTAACCATGTAACTGAGATTGCATTGCAAAATATTTCTATTTCACGTACTGATTGGGATGCCTTTGAAACCTCCTGGGATTTTGAGCAACACCCCATAGTCCGCAAAGCATTCAGCCGTTTTCACTGGAACGATGACGGCCCCACTACGATTGAGTACGTGTATCGCTTTGTGGCCCAGGACTTTGAGAAGCGTTTCCAGCAGCTCAAGGGCAACGAGGAGGAGCTCAACCGCATCTTCATCGACATCTACGGATTGCAAAGCGAGTTGACGCCCGAGGTAGAGGAAAAAGACGTCACAGTGCGCCGTGCGGACCTTGGGCGGGACATTCGCTCCCTGATTTCCTACGCTGTGGGCTGTATGTTCGGCAGATATTCCCTCGGAAGGGATGGCTTGGCATATGCCGGCGGAGAATGGGACGAAAACGTGTACCCCCTCTTCCCTGCTGACAAGGATAACGTCATCCCTCTTTGCGATGATGAGTATTTTGAGGACGATATCGTTGGCCGTTTTGTCGAGTTTGTCCGCGTCGTTTTCGGGGATGAGACCTTGGATGAGAACTTGAAGTACATTGCGGATGCCCTGGGCGGCAAGGGACAGCCCAAGGACGTCATCCGGAATTACTTCCTAAATGACTTCTACGCAGACCATCTGAAGACCTACCAGAAGCGACCGATTTACTGGCTGTTCGATTCCGGCAAGAAGGGCGGCTTCAAGTGCCTGGTTTATATGCACCGGTACCGTCCCGACACGATTGCCCGCATACGTACCGACTATGTGCATGAGCAGCAGAGCCGATACCGCACCGCAATTGCTGACCTGGAGAAGCGGATGACCGACGCCGCCACCGGCGAGCGGGTGAAATTGTCCAAGCAGCTGAAGAAGCTGCAGGAGCAGGCGGAAGAAATCCGAGTTTACGAGGAAAAAATCCACCACCTGGCCGACCAGATGATAAGTATCGACCTGGATGATGGCGTCAAGGTCAACTATGCCAAGTTCCAGGATGTGCTGGCGAAAATCAAGTGATGTAAGCTCCGCCAACGAATCTTATTGGGAAGATTAGAAGCGAGGGAAAGCAAATGAAAAAATTACAGTTTAACTCCCTTGTTATACTCAGCTTTTTCTTTATTTCACTCGCTGCCCTTATGATTGGAACCGTTACTAATGGGACAGCGACGATGGCCCTCTTCTCTGTCTATAGGGCCTCGTTGCTGGACCCACTCACCTACGTTCGCTTCTTCGGGCATATCTTCGGACATGCAAGTGTATCACACTTTTTTGGTAATATGCTGCTGCTGTTAGTGGTTGGGCCGCCGCTCGAGGAGTTATACGGGAGTAAGACATTGATAGGCGCTATCCTGTCAACTGCGATTGTATCAGGGCTTCTGCAGTTCATCCTTTTTCCTAATAGTATGCTGTTAGGGGCCAGTGGCATTGTGTTTATGCTTATCATGCTTTCCTCTTTGTCTGGAGCGAAGTCTGGAAAGATTCCCATCACCCTTATTCTGGTTGCTGTGATGTACCTTGGCCAGGAATTGTATTCCATTTTCTTTGTTCAAGACAATGTTGCCAATCTCATGCATATTGTAGGCGGAATTTGTGGCGTTGGCTGGGGATTTCTGCTCAAACAGACCAAGTAAGAGATATCTACATTTATAGGCTAAGCGAGGGAGACTTATGGTAGCACAGGAAATTGATATGCTGCGAGAGCTAATTGAGAAGCTAGAGACAGCAATCAGGGTTTATGATTCAACCAATGTGGCGGGAGAGCTTTATGATTTGCTGGCCCAAGCGGATAGTTTATATAGTGATGAGGTTCCGAAGATTGCCAAAGAAATGGAGTTTTTAGACCGGTATAGTGGTACACTTGAGCGGCAGGCCAAGGTGATTCTGGCTTTGTTGAAAAGAAAATTGATAAGAGAGACCGCTGATTTTGAAGCTGGTATCATGCCAATTACATTTGAAAAGCTGTCAATTTGCCCTAAAGCTCAAGAGGTCTACCGTGATGGGATAAAGAAGTATCATGAAGGGAAATATGAGAGAAATGTCCTGGATGATATGCGGGTTTCTCTGGAACTGCTTATCAAACAGGTTACGCAAGTGAACAAAAGCCTTGAAAATCAAAGAGAGCCTCTGGGTCAACGGTTGAAGCCATACCATAAGGAACTGCGAAACTTGGTGTGGACAGTCATTGATTATCTATCAAAGTATCAAAATGCGTATGTCAAACATAATAGTGCGGTTAATCCGGCAGAGATGAATTATATAATAGAACAAACAAGTGCGGTAATCAATTTCCTAGTGGCAGTTGAGGTCGATACCCCATCGTTTATTGGGTCAGACTCAACTAACTAGAATAGGTGATACATATGGATATAGATAATATTTCAAGAGAGTTGAGTCATCGCTTTGCGCAACCCCTCCCAGAATTTAATAAGCGCCGCATCATTTTCTGGTATGATGAGGACCGGGAGTTTGAGGACAAATTGGATGGCCTTCAGCTAGACAATGTAAAGGTCATTCGATTGACAGGCAAAAATACTTTCGCAGTGAAAAAACTGCTCTGCGCAGATGACCTCACTTCCAACTTCTTAGTCTACTCTCCCCTATCGTTCTCAAAAGACGACGATAACTGGCTTATCAATGTCCAGCTTTACAGTGAAGAATTTCGAGCTGACCTGATATCCATTTGGATAGATGAAATGGGACTAACGTCGTCTCCTGTCATTCGAAAGCAAATTAAAGGATATCGGGACTTTTTCAATGCCAAAGAGCGCAGAGCAAAGGTTGCGGCATTTAAGTCGGGTATAACTACGGCAGCCCAGATGCACCTGGCGGTGATGGCAGCCCTTTGCGGCAATCGTGATATCCAACCCAACAGTATCATTCGTGCTGTCATTCGTGCCGGCCTGGACATTGAAACAAATGGTATCTATCAGAGTTTCGTGAATTATGGCGCTGACACAGCATTCTGGGCGATGGTTGCTCAGGCCACAGGCTATAATGAGGGTGATGACGCCAAACTGGGAAGATTGGCGATGCATATGCTGTTGACAGCGGCAACTGGTACGCTGCACTTGGATGACCTGGCTGGTCTGGATGCCTATATCTCTGTACCACACCAGGCGTATTGCTATGAATTTGTGTCTGATTGGATGCACGGGGAGGATAGTCAGCAGCTTTATGAGGTGGCAAGATATGTAGAAGACGGCGCCCGTTTGTACCAGCGATTCAGTAAGATGCCAGTAGAGGCACTAGTCAATACGGAATGCTTTCCTTGCATTGACGAATGTATTTTGGTAGCCCTGATGACTGAAATCAGTGACCATATTATTAAGGTAGATGTTATCAAGGCCACTGTGGAAAAGCGCCGGACAATGGCATGGTATGAAGGGGTCTCCTGTTATTATGAGGGTATCCTGCAGGTGGCCAATATGCAGGCGTTTTTCTTGGAGCACGCAGGTGGATTCCATACTGTGGAGCCAGCAAAGGTATGGAAAGAGTACACAACAGACTATTATCGGATGGACACATTTTACCGTCAGTTCCATCTTTGCTTCCAGCGGTGTTTGAAGGTATCTAATCCACTGTTGGATGACCTGTTTAAGCATGTGACAGAAAAAGTGGAGGGGTTATACTCCCATTGGTTTGTCGGACTGCTGGGTGAGAATTGGTCGGATGCCTGTGCTGAGAATTTGGAGCAATTTGGCCGGGTTCTTGAAGTGCCGCAGCAGATAGACTTTTATCGCAATCAGGTGAAGCGGGCGGAAAATCGTATTTTTGTTATCATCTCCGACGCGCTACGCTATGAGGTAGCCTCATCCCTGGCAGAGCAGCTGCGAAGAGAGACACAGAGTAAAGTAGAGCTAAATAGCTGCCAAGCGATTTTCCCAACTGTGACCAAGTTCGGAATGGCAGCCCTCCTCCCCCATCGAGAATTGACCGTGGTGGAAAAGAGCAGTGGGCTGCTCAGTGTGCTTGCGGATGGTCAGTCCACCGATTCTGGGAATCGTGATAAGGTGCTGAAACTGGCGAATAAGGCCAGTGTAGCATTGAAATTCGATAATATGATTGGGATGAAGCGGGCAGAACGGCAGGCGCTGGTCAAAGGTATGGAGGTCGTCTATATCTACCATGATAAAGTAGATATAGCCAGTCATACGGCGGACAGTGCGGTATTCCCGGCATGTGATGAAGCGATAGCCGACATTAAAAATCTTGTGCGGATTATTGTAAATGAGTTTGGTGGCACCAATATCATCATAACGGCAGACCACGGGTTCCTATACACCTATAGCCCACTGTCTGAAGATGATAAAGTGGATAAAACAACGCCCAGCGAGCAGGATGTAGAAATCGACCGCCGTTACCTGATTACTCGCAGGGGCGCCAAGCCGGAGTATCTGCTGCCTGTTAAATTCTTGGGTGGAGAGTGTGATTATGATGCCTTCGCACCGAGAGAGAATGTCCGCATCAAGAAAAAGGGTGGCGGACTGAATTTTGTGCATGGCGGTATCAGTCTCCAAGAGATGGTTGTCCCTATCGTGGAATACAAATATCTCCGGTCTGCGACTAAGGCATACCAAAGAAATCGGGATAAAATCGACACGAAGCCGGTCACGCTTAGCCTTCTCTCTGCCGGCAGGAAAATCAGCAATATGATATTCTCGTTGAATTTCTATCAGAAAGAGTCGGTTGGAGATAATCGTGAACAGGCAACCTATTTGATATACTTTACGGATGCCAATGGGAAGCAGATAAGTGATACATGTAAAATCATAGCAGATAAAACCAGCGAGAATGGCCAGGACAGGACATTCCGATGCAGTTTCAATCTTCGCTCACAGAAATATAGCAGTCGAGATAGCTATTACCTGGTCATTGCAGATGAATCCGGCTTACAGATGCCGGTGCGAGAGGAATTCCAGATTGATATCGCTTTTGCGGTGGACGAGTTTAATTTCTTCAGTTAATTGCAGCGTGGGGAGGTAGTGGTGTGGATGCACTCGATATAGGTGGGAGTACCCGCGAAATCATAAAGGACAAGCTTCGGAGAAATTTTGATGGAAAAATTGTCCGTAAAGACCTTACCAAGAAAATTAAAGAGGGAGCCAACGTTCCCGTCTATGTCCTTGAATTCCTGCTGGGCCAGTACTGCAGCTCTGACGATGAAGAGGTCATAGAAAAAGGAGTCCAAAACGTCAAACGGATTTTAGCTGACAATTTCGTCCGGCCCGATGAGTCGCAGAAAATCCTGTCAAAATTGCGCAGTCATGGCAGCCATACGGTTATCGATATGATTACTGCACGACTGGATATGAAACGTGACACCTATGTGGCGGAGTTTTCTAATTTGGGTGTGAGCAACATACCTCTGGCAGATGAGTATCCAGAGAAATATGACCGTCTCCTCTGCGGGGGCATCTGGTGTATTGTGCAGCTGGAATATGAATTTGTGGAAGAAGAGAGAAACAACGGAACGCCCATCCAAATCCGAAAGTTGACGCCTATCCAAATGCCACATATTGAGATGGAAGAGCTGAAAAAGGGACGTAAGGCGTTCAGCGAAAAAGAATGGTTGGATGTGCTGTTGCGGTCCATCGGCATGGAGCCAGATACATTGAATGGACGTGAAAAGTGGCTCCTGCTGACCCGCATGATTCCGTTAGTCGAAAATAACTTCAATTTGTGTGAGTTGGGCCCCCGCAGTACCGGAAAGTCCCACTTATATAAAGAGATTTCCCCCAATAGCATTCTGATTTCTGGCGGACAGACCACAGTAGCCAACCTCTTTTACAATATGGGCCGTAAGACAGTTGGTCTGGTTGGACTTTGGGACTGTGTCGCCTTTGATGAAGTGGCTGGTATCCGGTTTAAGGATAAGGATGGAGTCCAGATTATGAAGGACTACATGGCCTCTGGCTCCTTCGCAAGGGGCAAAGAGGAAAAAGCAGCATCCGCATCTATGGTGTTTGTGGGGAACATCAATCAGAGTGTGGATGTCCTCTTAAAAACATCCAGCCTATTTGACCCCTTCCCCCCTGAAATGGGAACAGATACGGCCTTTTTGGACCGGATGCACTGCTACTTGCCGGGATGGGAGATTCCAAAGTTTCGGCCAGAGCACTTTACAAATGATTATGGCTTCATTACGGATTACTTGGCGGAGTTTATCCGAGAACTGAGGAAGGAGCAGTATGGAGATGCCCTGGACCGCTACTTCAGGTTAGGGCGGAATTTAAACCAGCGGGATACGATTGCGGTTCGGAAAATGGTCGATGGATATTTAAAGCTGATGTATCCGGATGGGGAATTTACGAAGGAGCAGTTGGAAGAGGTCCTGAAGATTTCCCTGGAAATGCGCCGACGCGTGAAAGAGCAGTTGAAAAAGCTGGGTGGTATGGAGTTCTACGATGTGAACTTCTCCTATATTGACCTGGATGACATGTCGGAACACTATGTTTCCGTCCCAGAACAGGGTGGCGGCAAACTGATACCCGAGGGGATTTGTAATCCAGGCCATGTCTACACTGTATCACGTGGCAAGTCTGGTATGATTGGTGTGTTTTGTTTGGAAGGTCAGATGTTGCCAGGCAATGGAAAGTTTGAACGTACCGGCATTGGTACGGACCGGGACGCAAGAGAGGCGACCAATACTGCATTCAACTTTTTGAAGGCCAACAGTAACCGTATCAGCGGGTCAATCAGTACGACAACAAAGGACTATATTGTAAATTATCAGGATTTGCAGGGGATTGGAATGACTGGGAAACTGGCGCTTCCAACTTTGATTGCACTATGCTCTATTGCATTAGGGAGACCTACGCAAGGGTCGTTGGTTGTTTTGGGGGAAATCAGCATCAGCGGCACTATGATAAAGGTAGATGAGCTGGCGAATGCCCTCCAAGTTTGTCTCGACAGCGGGGCAAAAAAGGTGCTGCTCCCCAGCACCTCATTCATTGATTTTTCGACCGTCCCCCCGGAATTGATGAGTGCGTTTCAGCTAATCCCCTATCAAAGTGCAGAAGATGCGGTGTTTAAAGCTCTAGGAGTTGAGTAAGCGAGGTTAAATCCATCCGATAAGTGCAAATGGTACAAAGCAGGTGATGAGTAAATGGAGCGTGGAAGCAAAAAAAATTCAATTACTATTGGACAGCAACTAAGGAATGCTCAAGGGGTTATAGGAATTGTTGAAAAAATAGTACAAGAATTTATTTTTGTTCGATTCCCTGATGGTGTGCAGCGTATGCGCTGCAGTTCTGTTGGTAGAGAATTATTTGAAGTTCAACCGTCAGTGGAGATTGTGGAAGAGGACAAAAAAACACCGCCTGCCAATGTAGAGCCATCAAAAGAGTGTGCGGAGCATAGCCAGCAGCGAAAAATGCCACCGAGTGGAGAAGTAAAAAGGGTGAATGTGCCAAGGCAGTTCCAAAACACTGCCCAAGATGTGGTAAAGAATAAAGTTAATGATGATGGGGAATTTGCACCAGGCCGAACCAACCTATTGGTTCGAAAGGAGAATAACTGGGTACCAGCAGTATTTCTCCGCTTTGAGATGAAGGCAGGGAGAAAGGTTGTCTACGTAAATTGCAGTGGAAAAGTTTCATTTTATGCCTATCCAAGCCGATTTGTCCAGGAAGTAAAGGTTGGCAATGCTTTTCCCGGAGAAGTATTCATGTATTCGGATTTGTCGGATATTTCAACAATTGATGTTAATATCAGGCGCATTACAGATGCATTTCAAAAGCTGCCCTTAAGTCGCAGAGCTACCGCAGATGAACGTATCGAATTGCCGTTAGAGAGAAAGTATCATGAGAGGGTCTCTGAGGCGCTGGATGTATTGTATTCAGCAGAAATGAAGAAATTCGGCAGGTCTGGGGAGATAGAAAGGGAAGCCTACCTAAAATTACGTGATGCCTATACATATGAGCGTGAATATGGATTCGACCCATTCAATCAGGGATTCATAACTGCAGGCTTGATGAAAGAAGATGCAGCAAAGATAGCGCGTTCCGCAGAAAAAAGGATGGATGAACTGGAAAAAGCGCGTCAAAAGCCCTATTTTGGGAGAGTGGACTGTGGTACTTCCATAGATGATATCCACACTGCATATATAGGTGACATGGCTATCCAGGACTTGGTTGTCGATTGGCGAGATAAAAATATTGGGAATGCTTTTTATCATTCAGGCACATTAAGAGGGTCAGAAGGTATTTTTATTGCACTAAAACGGATTATTTCCTTCGAGAATCAGGAACTTTTTGACTTCAAAGATGAAATTAACACTTACGTATACGAAGGAACCAGAAGGAGTGAAGCGAAGACCGAAGACTATGCAGCGGATGAGTTGCTATTGGAATTGTTGAAGGAAAGCCGAACGCAACAGGCTGTACATGATATTATAAAGTCAATCCAGCAGAATCAGTATAGAATGATTACATACGACTTGGAAAAGAATATTTTAGTTAATGGCTGTGCCGGGTCGGGCAAAACAATGATTCTATATCATCGGTTATCTTATATTGCCTATAATGCTCGGGCAAAATTTTTGCCGGCTCGAACATTTGTGATTACTCCCTCTGAATTGTTTGGCTCTGTGACGGATGATTTAATTGAGAAGTTGCAACTGGCTGATATTAATAATGCCCCTTATCTTCGGATAATACATGATTTTATAGACGAATATGCGGAAAAGCGGCATTTAATTGGCAGAGAGATATTCTCCAGTCGGTCTATAGACGATACCTGGAACGCTGCATATGACGAGGAAATCTACAATGAGTACCAGCAAATTCTTGGCAATATTGCAGGAGATAAAAGTAGCTTTGGAAACTGGGCATTTGGAATACTGAGCGAGATGCTGGAGAAATATGGCTTTTCAGCTATTTCGGCCGATAATTATGCAAAGAAGCTTGGGTCTATTGGTAAACTCGGGCAATATGAGATGAAAGTCTTCACTGAGAACGCATGGGAAAATATTGAGACCTCATTGAGTAGAAGTGAGAAAGAACAAAAGGAAAACGAGAAAAAAGAAAAAGAGAAAGAACAAAAACAAAGCGAGAAGGAGAAAAAGGAAAACGAAAAAAAGCGTAAAGAAAGGAGAGAAACGCTTAAGGAAAGGAGACAAACACTTAAGCGAAACATGCTCATGTTGAGGGCGGTACTGAGACACAATCCGCTTAAAACAAAAAAGGGAGAAATAAGTGAGGCCCAACATGGGTTCCTGGGGTTGCTTGACGACAACGAAACATTTGAAAAGCTGCTGTGCCTTACATATGTTCAGAAGCAAGTAACAGAAATTATTCGATTCCTCAATGGCGGTGAAGATGAAACCGTCTATTTGTTCCTTTGCCAGTACGCGCTATCCATATTAAAAGAAAGGCATGAGTTGAGCAAGTCAAGATTTGATTTTGAGGAACTGTATTGTCTTAGGGCTCTTGTGAAAAACTTTGATTCTTTATCCTATGAGCAGGCTTGGGTTTTTGTTGATGAATTCCAGAACTATTCGCTTTTTGAGTTAGAAACACTTCGAGGCGTTTATCCCAAGGCTATTTTTAATTTTTATGGCGATTTTTCGCAGTGTATACAGAGTAAAGGCGTGGACGAGACCGATATCATGTCTGAATTTATGGTTAACTGCTATACTATAAATGAGAATTACCGTAATGCCTTTGAAATTACTCAGTATATCAACAAGAAATTAGGAAAAGCGATGCGACCTATTGGTATCCATGGACATGTTGAAGAGACTCCCCTACCCTACTGTGGCTTTAAACAGGATGGGCGAACTGCGGTCATTGTTAAAAAAATCGATTCGTCGGTAGTGGAGCGATTGCATTCTTTGATACCGGAGAATAGCATTAATTTGGTGGATAAAGATAACCTGAGGCTAAATTCCGAAAAATTAAACCTGATGACGATTCAGGATGCGAAGGGACTAGAGTTTGAGACAGTTTATGTCATAGATGAAGGTATGAGTGACAATGAGAAATATGTAGCTTATACTAGAGCGTTGAACAGACTAATTGTCATAGAATGATAGGAGGGGAAGGCGTGGCACAGTTCAATGTATATAGCACGTCGGTAGAAAATATCATCAGCTGGATTAAGTCTGGTGAAATTGCAATCCCGGAAATCCAGAGGCCGTTTGTGTGGGATTCCTCTAAGGTGCGAGACCTGCTGGACTCTCTGTATAAGGGCTTTCCTGTTGGATACATAATCGTGTGGAAGAACCCAGATATGCGGCTGAAGGATGGGACTGTCTCCACGGGCAAGAAGATTCTAATAGATGGACAGCAAAGAGTCACCGCCCTACAGGCATCAATTGCTGGAATGCTTGTTACAGACGCAAATTATAAGAAAAAACCGATAAAGATAGCGTTTAATCCGCAAAGTGAGGAATTTGAGGTCTGTAACCCGGCGATAGAAAAGGATTCTAAGTGGATTCCAGATGTTGCGGCTATCTTTTCTGATTTTTCTCAATATAAGTTCATCAAGCAGTACAGCGAGCGTAACGGCCTGGTGGATATGGAAGAGAGGCTGGATGAGACTTTAGCAAAGCTGAAGTCTATCTACAATATCAACCTTGGTGTTATTGAGTTGTCCCAGGCGCTTACTATTGATGACGTAACGGACATCTTCATCCGAATTAACTCTCAGGGAGTTGTTTTGTCGCAGGCGGATTTTGCAATGTCAAAAATATCGTCGGACGACAGGTTTGGAGGGAATGAGACTCGGAAGATAATCGACTACTTCTGCCACTTTATGCGTCGGCCAGCTGACTATGAGATGATTACAAATAACGATGAAGAGTTCGCCAACTCGGATGCATTCCAGAAGATTAAGTGGGTAGTCAAAGAAACTGAGGATATCTATGTTCCCAGCTATACCGATGTACTCCGAGTGTCCTTTACTCACAAGTTTAGGCGGGGAAAAATAGCTGACCTGGTTAGTCTCCTCTCCGGGCGTGATTTTGGGGCAAGAGAAAATCTGGAGAGCATAGCGGAGGAGTCCTTTAAAAAGTTGCGTCAGGGTGTAGAGGCATTTGTCAATGAGACAAACTTCAAACGGTACATTATGATTATCAAGTCGACTGGTATTGTTCATGCCTCTTTGGTTCGGTCTCAGAACGTCTTAAACTTTGGCTATATCCTCTATCTGACCTTGAAGGACCAAAAGATGGATGCTGGGCTTATTGAAAAGCTGGTGCGCAAATGGATTGTTCTCTCTATGCTGACTGGTCGGTATTCCAGTTCACCAGAGACTGCTATTGATTATGATATCAAGCGGTTTACAGAGCAGAATCCAGTTGATTTTATTAAGAATGAAGAGGCAGGACAGCTATCTGATGCATTCTGGGACTATACTCTGGTAACCAGACTGGATACCTCGGTAGCCAGCAGTCCATTTTTCCTTGTGTTCCTTATGGCTCAGGTCAAGCGCGGCGCCAGGGGCTTTTTGTCAGAGCAGATTACAGTTCAATCTCTAATAGAACAGCGTGGGGATATCCATCATATCTTTCCGAAGAAATATTTGCAAAAAAATGGTGTTAATAACCGGAAAGACTACAATCAGATTGCAAACTACGTATATATCCAGTCTGAAATCAATATTAGGATTAGCGATACTGCGCCCTGTGAATACATGAAGAAAATGTTGGAGCAAGTGGCAGGCGGCAGCTTGGCCTACGGCGGAATAACGAGCGAGGCGGATTTGAAACGGAATCTTGCTGAAAACTGTGTGCCAGAAGAGTTTATGAACATGGATATTTGGGACTATGCAGTATTCCTGGAGAAGCGGCGCACTCTAATGGCACAATACATTCGTGATTATTATAGAAGCCTGGACTGATAGTGGCGGAAAGGGTGGCTTAAAGAATGCCTCTCCCCCATTACAGCAACGGCGCGGCTATCTTAGAAAATAGATAGTTGCGCCGTTATTTATTTCAGAGGAAAGAACAGTAGCAATGTATTGTTCCGAGTCTGATTGACATAGTTCTAATTCTTGGGTATACTATCACTATAAGGCTGCAAGGGGGGTATCAGTATGAAGGGAATGATGACAACAAGAGAAGCCGCCAAGCTATGGGGCATCTCAGAGCGACAAGTTTCAAAATATTGCAGCACAGGTCGTATTACTTCAGCACAGAAGTCGGGTGTTTCCTGGTTAATACCAGTGGATACAGAAAAGCCAGGAGACCGACGTTATAAGGCAGGGAATTGCCAAGCCTCCTTTATGCCTCTCCCCCTCCCTATCGGAATTTCAGACTATCGTTCCGCGTCAACAGAGTATTACTATGTCGATAAAACTCTCCTGATTCAGGATTTTCTTGATGAGCGGGCTAAGGTATCACTGTTCACTCGTCCCAGGCGCTTTGGGAAGACCCTGAATATGGATATGCTTCGCACATTTTTTGAAAAGTCAGACGAAGATACATCTGTCTACTTCAAAGATAAAAAGATTTGGCGGTGTGGCAAAAAGTATCGTGACTATCAGGGAAAATATCCGATAATTTTTATTACCTTGAAAGATGCAAAGTGTGCTACATGGGAAGAAACTTACGATTTCATTTTTAAAGTGCTGCAAAGTGAATTCAGGCGCCACAAAGAGTTGGCAGAAAGTGAGCGAATAGATGCCTATAGCCGGAAGTACCTGACAAAATTTTTAGCTGGGGAATCCAACGAAAATGATGTTATGATGGCGTTGCAGCAGCTCTCTCGAATGCTGGATGAACACTATGGGATTGCCCCTATCATTATCATTGATGAATACGATACTCCCATCCAGCAAGGGCATATCTGTGGTTTCTACGACAAAGTTGTAGGCTTTATGCGGAATCTATTTTCAGGTGGATTGAAGGATAATCCTCATTTGTCTTATGGGTTTCTGACCGGCATTCTGCGGGTGGCCAAAGAGAGTATTTTCAGTGGGCTGAATAATCTGAAAATCAACTCTGTTTTGGACAATCGATATAGTGAATACTTCGGTTTTACCGCTGAGGAAGTTCGAGAAATGGCAGCCTATTATCGTGTTGATGAAAAATTTGATGAAATATGCGATTGGTACGATGGCTATCAATTTGGGAGGACGGAGATTTTTAATCCTTGGTCTGTTATTAGCTATTTCGGGAATGAGTGCCTGCCGAAGGCTTTTTGGCAATCCACAGGAAGCAATGATGTAATCAATGAGGTTTTGGCCCTTTCCAATGAAGAGACCACACAAAATTTGGAACGACTGCTTATGGGCGATGTTATAGAAACAATGATTGATACCAGCGTGGTCTATCCACAAATTCATGATGGCCCCATCAATATTTACAGTTTTTTACTCATGGCCGGCTATCTGAAAACTGTGGGAGAACGGATGCTACTTGGGAGCAATGAGTTTTATAAGGTGGCGATTCCAAACAAAGAAATCATGGGTGTGTACCGAAATGAGATTTTAGGAAAGCTAGAACCCATCATTCCGCAGTCGACAGCCTCAGCGATTCAATTGGCAGTGTATGCAAATGACGCTCCAGCGCTTCAGAAGAATCTAAGGAAACTGCTTCTTCAATCAGTAAGTTGTTATGACGCAGTTGGCGAGAATTTCTATCATGGACTCCTCTTAGGCTTATGTGCGACTATGGAGCAATATCTGGTCACATCCAATCGTGAATCTGGCGAGGGCCGTTATGACATTTGTTTGACACCCCAAATAGATAATCTGCCTGGTGTTCTAATCGAATTGAAGTTTGAAAAGGACTGTGAATCTGCCAGGCTGAAAGAATTGGCGCAAATAGCGCTGCGGCAGATTGAGAATAGGCAGTATGATACTGCCCTAAAAATGGGCGAAGTTCGGACTGTTTTCAAATATGGAGTGGCGTTTAGTGGGAAAGCAGTAGAGGTTCTTTCACAGCAGGATTTAACCTAAAAAACAGTATGAGTATCCCTTCGATGACCTGAGTGGTAAGAAGGGATACTCATATTTTTTAGAAAGAAGAGTGGAACAGAAAATAAGAAAGTGAGCCTTCCTTTTATAGTTTCTCCGCCCAAGGCATATAATTAGAATAGAAAAGCAAATATGCTATGCGAAAACATCATGGCGATAGAGGAGGAACCCTATGTGTATTCTATTAATTGAGTATGGTAATCGGGCTGTTAAGAGGAACGCTATGCCGAATATTGGGGCGAGCAACACGGAAGACAATCTCTGCGCTGCATTTGACAAGCTGAATATGATAACTCTCAGTGAGCTATTATCCGGGATGGAGCAGTTATTCAGTGAGTTCAAGGTAATCCATGAGCAGCTAGAGAGGTGCAAACGGCCCGGTCTTGAGTATGCTTATACAATGGGTGATTTATATGGGCTTGTTTTGGGCATGAGCGGGCAGTACCAGGCTATTTCAGATATTGTCTCTAAATTGCCTGCAAAACTCATGACAGAAGCGCTCCAGAAAAAAGTGAATAGTGGCAGAGCGGCCCTTAAACAGGTTATCCAGGCGTGGAGTGAGCTGGAGAAATTTTTTACCAATGAAGTAGATGTGTTTCGAGACACATTTTATGAGGTCGTATCTGACGGAATAATGGAACAGGAAGAGGGTTCGGCTGGAGCGAAAAAGGATGCTGTAGATGGTTGTCCGTCTGAAACAGGCCCGTTCAGTGTGGAGCAGATGAAATGGCTGCGAGAGAACTTGGCAAAAATGGGCGAGAAGCTATCAGGACACAACGTAGAATAAGAAAATGGTGGGACTGAACGTTTGTCAGTCCTACCATTTTTTTATAAATCAGGGTGGATATATATGATATGTTTTTAAAATTAGCTTCTCTAAGGCACTTTGCGGTTCTTGCTTAATCCCACCAAGAGCTAGTACAATTTTTTCGCTGGGCGTATTGTTGGTACGAACACGATAGACAAAGTGCCTCACATTAAAATTTTGAAATAACCAAGGAAAGAGAGTCTGAAGGAATTCTTTTCCGTAACCGAGGTGCTGATAAGGGGCGGCGACAGTAATCTGTACCTCCGGAGTGTTGGTATCCCAGTTAGCTAGAGCGACATAGGCTATGAATACCTCATCCCGCGTCCATGCTCCATACCGTCTTACATCAGTTGAATCTCTTGCTGTGGAAAGTGACTGAACAAAATTGAGAACGCTCTGCATATCTTGGAACGAATCTTGTACAGCCTTTTCCGGTAATGACGACAGATATTTGGCTACATCATCTTCGTCGCTGACAGTTTCGCTGATTTGAAGAGCAAGGGGTTCGTCAATCTCCCGTATAACCAATCTATCGCTTCTTAACACTGCCCTATCCCCCACTCTCCTTGCATCATTTTCAACGTGTACCCATCTCGAATCCGTTTGGCCTCGATTTCTACAACACGTTCCGAAGGGTTCTCAATATGGTAGGCTCGTTGTGAGGAGGCTAATTCATGGAAGGTATCTAAATGGCAACTGACATACTTTATGAATTCTTCAACTCGACATTCATCTTCGAAAGTCAAAACAACTTCCATCAGCCGGCGTGTAGCGATTTGTGCTTCCTGACCGTTTAGACTGCCCAATTTAGCTTCAAGAAAGCGAAGCAACAAATATGGAAGTTCGGTACTGATGTAATATTTGAAAGAAATCTCGTAGCTGTCGTTGGGCTGATGCCCAATATGTCCCCATTGAGGACAGGGGGCAATCATTCGATGTCCATCTAGTGCCGTTACTTGCCAGGAAAATAGTTGTGTCCCATAATGATAAATTTTTATTTTGCCATATTGCGTTGACGTGTTCATTTGTAGGTAGTGGTAGAACTCTCGGTTCCCGATTTTTGGGGTGCCATCTTCATTCTCTTCGTATTCGATGGAGATAGTGTACTGAGGAAATAACTTATGATAATAGCGAGAATCCTCTTTTGCCCAATTGTCGGGCTCCTTTAGGAACATTTTTATCTGCTCCAGAGGAGTCTGCAACAGTCCAAAGCGTTTTTTCCAGAGATACTCTACATCGTGGATGTCCGCACTTTTGTCAATGGGGGTGTTGTTATCCATAACCCGAGTGTAGATATGGGCCGCTTGTACTGTTTTGCCCTTTTTAGGTAATTCCGGCTTATATTTTTTATCCGTATAGCTTTCAATCAGATAATAGGGAACATCAGTTGAATTTTTGACAATAAAGATATCCAGCTCGTGGTTCCCTAATTTTATAGTTCGGACTTCAACACGTGGGCGTATTTGGCCAGCGAAATTTTTGCTGCTCAGGAAGTCAACGATATTTTGCTGATTTCTTCTGATTGGGTCATTTTCTATGCCAATAATTTCAAAGGTCTTATCCCGTACGCCGAAAATTAGATAGGCGTCCCGGTCTGCACGATTATTGGCCAGGCAGATGATATCATGGAGCAGGGAAGCGTTATCTTCTGGATAACGTTCCTTAAAATCCCACCAATCGTCTTCCCGGTGGGCTTGAATCAGGGCTCCAACCAGTTCAACCAATTCCGTGCAATTGTCTTTCATTACACTAGCCCCTTTCAAAACCACCCAAAAGAGAAATAGTCAATTCAACGGAATAGTCTGCAAGGCCAAAGCGTGATTAGCTGTCTTCCGCACTTGTTAGTTTATACAATCCAAGCTTTCCATGCCACTAATCGCAACAAGAGTGCTATTCCTCATATCGGACAGCACTACTTGAGCTTCGCGCATAGGGGTCAGAATCCTAAACTGAAATCGACTCTCCTTAATTTTGGCTTCAGAATCCAATTCCCTACTAGTGGAAATGCAGCCATCACTTTCGATATCACGAAATTCTAATCGTAGCTGTTTCTCTATTTCTTCCACCTGGATACATCAAAAACCTTCCAGAAGGGAGGCAGTTGATTCAATGGGATAGCCAAGTAAAAGTCCAGTGGTAATCAGTTCTGCCGGCGAAGAGGCATCATAATATACATATGGTGCTGCAGAGCTGGAAAAATCACTGATTTCAATAGCGCAATAGCGGGAGACCTCATCCTTTGTCTGGTCGGAAAGGTGGATTCCAAGTTTTTGATAAAACAGGAAGACAATATTTAAGCTAAAGAAGTCCTTAATAGCACCTCGCCGACAGATGTATATATTGAGATGCTTATTGTTAGAAATACGATTGTCAATACCAGCGCAAAGGGTGTCAGGCAGTGTGTCTTGAAGCTGATATAAACTTGCAATAGCTTCAGGTGTAGTAGGTGCGTCTGGAAAATACCTATCTTTAAGTGAGATAGAAATATCAGCATAAAGCTTTTTCTCGTTTTGGACTGCATGACGAAGATATTCTTCATCAAAGCTCCAGCCGCCGCAGCAATCCAAGTTTGCCCAGGACATATAGATAGAAAAGTAACGGTCGGGGATATTATTGAAGCGATAAGTGCGGTGAGTGTAATCACTACCATTCTGATGGCTGATAACTTTGACATGGCTCCGCCGTTTTAAATCGGTTCGAACTATTGATATGCCATGCGAGTTTTGATGTAATAATTTGGACATCCCCCTTTTACCTCATTGCCACATGTGCAGTAACGAAATGGGAAAGCATCGGGTGCCCCTCCCCTTTTCGGTCATAACAGCATAGTCGAGAGCTGGCTCAATGGTGAGGCCAGCGAGGATATCATCGGTACAAAATTCGGGTTCCAGCCAACCTTTTTCAGCGGCACTATTTAGGCATTTTGAAATAGAATCGACCCAAATAATATCACCAGCAGCGAGGGTTCCATTGTCTCCAGAAGTGACGCGATATGCCATGTCCATCTTAAGGTCGGAGAATGCCAAGATTTGATTTCGCTCCATTTGTTTTCCTCCTACAAAATAAATTCATCGAAATTTTCAAACATTATTTCCAAATTATCAATCTTCTTTGCAGTGTGATAATGACCGCAGTACCATTTTTGGTAGGTTAATCTATCCTCTATTGTATCCAGCCATAGTTCAGTGGATTTATCCACTTGGCTCTGGTCTATGCCAGGCAAAAACACTTCGGTTGGTTCATACTTTAATGGCGTTGTGTGGCTCAGTACCGCATCTATTTTCCAGCCATAAGTTTCGAGCTGCTGTTCAACTCTTGCCTTTATTTCATTTGATGGCTGTTCATCTGGCCACCAGCCCCATCCGTATTTTAGCCGAATCATTTTGTCAATGCTATAGGCACCGCCGATTACGATGGTTTGTTTACCAGCCAAGGTAAACACTTCACCGTCTTTGGCAAATAATAAGTGGGGGAAGTCCTCTTCAAAGTAGACTGAACCTCCATTCCAAAGCATCTCCTGATATGTGTCAATGGAAGAGGGCCTTTGCTCGTGGTTGCCATGAATGCAAAATAGAGTGATAGGAAGAGACTCTAAAAATTCCTTCTTTGCGATATCGTATATTCCACCACTAAAATTAATGCCAGCATCACCTAAAATGATTAGAGTATCATCCTTGCTTGTGTTGAATCGCTTACAGAATTCATCGACGCGTTCAAACCGGCCATGAGTGTCTCCTGTGATATAGAGCATATGATGCTCCTTCCTCTTATAGTTATCTCTCATTATAGCATACATATAGTAGCTGTGCATTAAATTATTCTTTACCAAACAGAGATTTACATTGGGGAATGGAAGCAAAAGTTATCCTTGGCCATCCCAAATAGTTGGAAGTTTATATTTTTTGCAGGCCTGATTGAAGGTTCGCTTTGAGAGGAAGAAAGTGAAGTAAAAACGCAGTTCAGCCCAATGGTCTTTTACGACCCAATTCATAGGGTCGATTCGCTGCAAAATGTGATTGCCAGTGTAAATTGGTTTTCCTGTCCAATGCTGAAGCCAAAAAGGGAGCTCAGATATCGAGGTGCAGTTAAAAAAAGTTAAGAGTTCTTCCATTGATGTTGGATGGAAGGAAGCTACAAAGCTGGCTACGCTGGCAGACCAAAAACACTTACTATCAGCCAAAGTTCGTCGGCTACCGTTGAGAAAGCAAAATCTATCTCTGTAATAAATGCCATCGGACTCATATGCTTTTACAGAAGGATATCGTTTCCACAGTTCCGGATTTGGAGTGCGATTGACAAGCAGGGATAAGATATGGTCTTTCTGCTGCGTTACGCGTTCACGAATCCACTGATTAACTTCCTCTTTATGGGCTTGGAAATCGGCATCGGAGAAAGTCTTTATATAAAGAGCTTCATTATAACGTGCTAGGAAACGGTAATCCTGTTCAAGCTGCTCCTTCGTCCCAAACTCATCGCCTGTCAAGGCTTGTAATTCCTGATGGGTTGAGTCATACTCCTTTTTGGCAAAGTAGCTCATGGCTTCGTATTCTTTTTTCGCAATGCTTGATGTACTCAGGGTCTCTCCGGACAACATCAGCATGGAATCAGGTTGTTTTAGCAGACCATTGATAGCAGAGTCAGGTACCTTATCCTTATATAAATCAAGGAGCCACTGGTTTGGTGCTGATTTTGTAATACCCCAGGGAGTTGCCTCCCCTGAGACTTTGCCCAGGTACTGGCTATCATGCTGGAGAGCATCCAAAGTATTTTGAGGGAGTTCAAGAGTAGGTAGGAAACGAATTGCTGGCAGATTTTGAATTTCGCCCAAAAGTGTGGACTGTTCACGAAGTACATCGGAGCAATAGGACAGGGTTGGGAGTGTCCAGCTACATTTAAAGAGTTTTTGGTCAATGAGAGAGAAGACCATCAAGAGCCAAAGCAGTTCATCTGCAGCCAAGGTGTTGAGATGCCCGATTATAATTGGCTTCTCCTGGAAAGGAACTACCCCTTCCCTGCCTGGGTGCATATTGTCCTTATAATCAAATTCACTATCCAGCAGGGAGTATGGAAAGTGATGCTTCTCAGAGCGTCGGCTCAAATCTCGCTCGGGCCGCCTGGATAAATTTTTCTGCAAAGGGTGGGCGTCCCGTTCGGCGTCTGTAAAAACAGTAAGAGTTCCTCCGTTCTTTGCCACCAGGACAAAGAAAGATGCGTAGTCAAATTGGTCTCGAATAAGGCCAAGAAATACTCCGTCCTGCATCCGCAAGCCCAGGCGGACAGCGGCCGCCATATTCCAAAAGAGAAAGATATCTTTGCTTGGCTGAAGATACGTAGAGGTAGTATCTCCCTGCGTGAATTGATGGATGCTCAATGTGTTAATCGATTTTAAGGCATCACGACGCAGATATCCCATGGTGCCAGAGTCATCAAGCGCGTCAAAGACTTCCTGCGATGCGGCGAGTTTTTCTAGGACAGTTTTCATCTTTGATTTAAAGTCCTCGCTGGCCAACTTGATTTCCGGACTATCCATTAGGGTTCTGAGCTTTTTGCAGGATGTCATTGTTGACTGTATGGAATCATTTTGTTCCAGGAGTTCTTGCAGAGTATATTTTTTTGATTGGAAGAATTCGCCGACAAAGTACTCCAAAAGTAGCAAGGTTGTCAGGCCGCTTTCGTCAAGTGAGAGAGAACTCTTTAAATCCTCCCTTGCAGTGGAGAGATTGAACTCTTTCCCATAGGAAAAGGTGTACTCATTTGAGTTGAAATCCATACCGGTGATGGAACACCACAAGCCCAAAATTTCCTCAATGATGTTTTGTTCCTTACTCATAGTTACCTCCTTATATAGGGTCTTACGATAGTGATATGCAATTTGAGGACTGGAGATAAAAGAGTGTCTTGAAGTCAAACATTTCGCTATAGCGGTAGAGGAAATCTACGAATGGATTGAAGAAGAATATCAAATAAAAATACGTTTGTAAAGTTATCCACGGGAGACACTCCATGAAAAAGTGTCCCCCGTAGGTTGTTTGGTGGGTAGAAAGGAACTTTGATTATTGCACATCTAGGTTCTTTATTGCTGCTTCTACGATGTATTCGATGGGATATTGGGTTTCACAGGTTTGACATATAAAAAGGTCACCTTATTCAGCGAAACCCATGCTGCAATCACATGTTTTACAGGTGAGCTGCTCCAACATGCTTTATGTCCCCTTATTGCAGGTTGAATTGAGTGCCACCAAGCAGCGTGGCATATTCCTCGCTGCATGTCAGGAAGATTACCTGGTGACGCTTCGAAAACTCCTTCAACAGATTGCACGCTTCGGTCTTACGGTCGGCATCCATATCAGTAAATGGGTCATCGAAAACAGCGAGACCCCCGCCATCCGGATACAGATATTCCAGTACGGCCAGGCGGAATGCCAATGCGACGGTATCTTTTGTTCCTTCAGATAGCGTTTCAAAAGTCAAGCGATGGTCTCCGCTATAAAGGGCTAAGTTCAGGGCGTCAGTTGAGAGCATATTTGTGGAGACTTTTCCGTTGGAGATGCAGTTAAGATAATGCTCAAATTGTGCCGCCAAATCACCTGCAGGATTATTGAGCAGGGATTCTTTCAGCTGCGTGAAAACACTTTGAATATGTTTCCAATGGGCTAGTTCCGATTGGAGAGCTTTAAGATTTCGCTGCTTCTCTTCACAATCTCTGATTGTATCGACTTCATTTGGATTGAGACCATCCAGCCGCTCTTCCATTCTGCCTAGGTTGCCGCCCTGAGTGAGACGGTCACTCTGTAAAGCCTTTATACTTTCCAGCATTTTATTGGAGTAGGCGTCAGGGTCTTGTATGCCCTGATATTCTGGAGGTATCTGCTCTCCGCTGTCCAAAAGAGTAATTAGCTCCTGCCGTTTTAGTTCGGCATCTGAAATCTTCTGCCGCAGTGTCTCTAATGAAGTGAAGTCTTTGGCGTAATTGTCCGCCAAGGCTTTTTTTCTGCTGGCGAAATCGTTAGCGGACATGTTCCCGCAAAGTGCCCTGATATCTGTTTGAATATCAGTCTGCGGCCGTGTATCAGATGGAACCAAGCTGACATCCGACTGAATCTCTTCTAAAGTACTTCCAGCCAGGAGCTGTTCCAGTTGGGTCTCAAGTCGTTCTTTGTTCCGCCGTAACTCCTCGCACTGCTCAAACTGTGTGTTTAACTGGGCTACGTCTTCTACATTATGCTGCTGCAGAATGCGGTCAAGTGCTTGCTGACTGTTTTGCAGGCTTTGCTCTGTGCTGGCCAAATCAATGTCTGCCGGAGATAAGTCCATCTCTATGATGCCAGGAATAGTTAGCCGTACAGCTTCCGTTAAATGAAAAACGTCATCTTCCATCAGAACGGGGAGACCAGTAGAAACGGAAACAACTTGCAGCTCGTGTCCGTTCAGCAAATTGATGTGTGCGAACAGATTCATCCCGCTAAGCTGCCGGGCCAGACGGTCGATATCTCGGGCAAGGCCCTCTGCTGTGCGTTTCTCTTCTTTGCTGACCTCACCGTTTGAGCTGATTTTCAACTGTAGGGCATCGATATCTGCTTTTATTGCAGAAATCCGCTTCCACTGTTCCAAAGCTGCACTGGAGTTGAGTTCAGCGGCAAGCCGTTCTGCCTGCAAGGCATCGGCCTGAAACTGTGGCCACTCTTTGAGAGCGCGATTCATCCGTTCCAAGTCGCGTTCAATCATTGCTTTGTGCTCTAGGTTCTGATTTCGAGCGGTCAATTGGGTGCGAAATTTATCGAATCGCCGCTGAGACTCCTGTGCATCAGCGATTTTTCCGTCGATTTCTTCGATATCACATCTGACTTGGTCAATTTCCTTTTCCAATGCCTCGATTTGGCATCGCCGGTTCTCCGCATCCTCAGACTCGTAAAATGCGGCAAGAATTTTTCCTTTATCTCTCTGCCAACGTCCACCCTTAGGATTTCGCTTAGGGGCAGCCTGCACAGAGTCCCAGTACTTTCCCTCCAGAGAAGCAATTTTCTCGTCAATTTTGGCGCCAAGTTCCTCGATGGAAACGCCACCGCTCTCCACGAACGCCTGCTGGATGACAGTGAGGATTTCTTGCCGGGCATCTGAGATGCTGCTGTCCTTTCCCTTTTGGGCGGCGTTCAGTAGAACTTGGATAGCCCGGTCGCTGTCTTTTTGGGAAGGAAAAATGACCGCATCGAACAGCCCTTCGCTATATGAAAGTTCTGCCTCCAGAATTTCAGAAATTTTTGTAGGGTCGGCAATTCTGCTGCCACCAGGCAGTTCCAGGATGCAGGAGGAGCGTTTCCCCCACTCCTTTGACAAATGATAGACCCCATCTTTTCCTTGGAAAGAGATTGCTCCGTCCACAAAGTCCCCCGTAAGTCCGCTTTTCTGTTCAGAGGGAAAATACTGCTGGATAAAGTCTTTGTGAGAACGTTTGTCAATGCTGACTGCTTGAAAGAGAATCTTGGACAGCAGGTTGACCATGGTAGTCTTTCCGCTTTCATTTGGGCCATAAATGATATTTACGCCATCAGAAAAAGTACCTTCTGGAGGGTACTTTTTATTTAGAACCCCTGCGAACTGACTGCTGCTGATGTCTAATACTTTCATTTTTGCATCCCTCCCCTACTGGCACTGCTTCAACAGGTCATAAACTAACTGAGCTTCTTTTGGGTTGTCCAATAGATTTAAAAGGAGTTGGGCAGAGAAGGAGGCTTCGGAATATTCGCGTTTTATGCGCTCAGCGGTGATGATTGGAGTGAGTGCGGAGTCATCTACAAGCTTTGTATCCAGAAACCGGCTAAGTGCCTCATCAATAATTTGTCTTCTGGACTGGTAATCCTCCTCTGATACAGAGCCGGATAGTACAAGGTCCACTACGTTTTCATCTGCAATAGGTTGAAGTTCATTTGTCAATACGTCTGACAGCGATTCGTCGGCGGATACTGAGATTTCTTTTCGGTAGAAATGAACCGGCCCACTGACGAACCGTTTGGCGCAGACCTTTTTAATACCGGTTCCTGGTTCGATTTCAATAACAAATCCGTTTCCATCTGTATTGCAGGCAACATCAGTTTGTACGTGTGTGCCCGCATTGAAGATGTGGCCAGCTTCGGAAAATGTATCTGTATCAAGAGCAGGAAAAGGCACATGAGTGTGGCCGATAAGCCAGGCATCTACGGGGATGGACTCCAACTCTTTTTGGCTCATGAGGAAGTAATTGCCCTCACGGTCAATTGTCTGGCCCTCAACAGCACCGTGAGCCATGCCAATGCGATAGACTTGGTCGGGCTGGATATTCTTTGTGCGAATCCAGCCCAAGTTGTTCTCACCTGGCTGAGAGTGCTTTGTCTTGCAAAACGCGGGATAAATGACGACAGATTCATCCTTTATTTGCAACTCGTAAGGCCGATATTCAGTTAAAAGCAGGACATTTTCCATTGACTGAGTAGCGCCTTCAAAGTAGTCCCAAATATCCTTCCCGTCTCCGTTGTCATTCTGGCTGCTATAATAATCATGGTTACCTGGGAGAACCACGACCTGCTCCTCGAAGCCGGCTAAAATAGTGGCGACTTCTGTGACAACTTGTTTTCCAACACCTCGCCGACTATTGAACAGGTCCCCCGAAACGGCGAAGATATCGCATTGGAGGTTATTAGCGGCCTGCACCATGGTTTTTAAGGCCTCCAGCCTATAATTTGATAGTCGCTCTCCATGCTCATAGTTGGCGTACTTAAGGCCAATGTGATTGTCGCCTGTGAGGAAAATACGAAGCATATCCTTACCTCCTTGCGTGATGCTCTTTAGAAAAGAAGCTTGCTCTGTCTGTGCCCCTATTATAGCAGATTTTTGCCGATACTTCCACCAGGCCCTGCGTTTCATTGAACATTTTGAGACTTTGCAAAAAAGAACTGACATTTACAGAGGAATAAGTGTATGAACAAAGAACTGTTGTAAGCAGTCAAGTAAAAAGGGCCAAATTTCGCCACAAAGTATACCAGTTTTGGGGAGGGGTTTCGCCACAAAGTATACCAGCGGAAAAGTTAGTTAGTAATGGACTGGTGGTGCTCGAGCCTGTAGCTGGAGCCGGTCA
>OFHN01000581.1_pt1 | contig 32745 bp, 24 predicted proteins | sample 1521321 | NCBI WGS metagenome assembly OFHN01 (sample SAMEA3504130, study PRJEB24116) | mouse gut metagenome | biome: mouse gut; feature: mouse-associated habitat; material: faeces | place: Denmark | collected 2011
ACGGTATCGCCGGTTCCGTCTGGATTGTGCTTTTCCTTTCCTCTTTTGATTACCTTTAATTAGCCATGACCTGTTACATTCCTGAAACACCAAGGAAGCCGCCAGGCACCTATGTCCCATACATCTTTGATGAGAACGAATGGAACAGGATCATCATGGGAGCCGATAATCTTGCTGATTCACTAAAACAGACAAAGACTGATATGCCAAATCGTATTCCCGATGCTGGTCAGGATGCTGTATGTGTGTGGTCTGCGTGTGTCAGAAGCGCTTTCATTAAAAGTAGATGATATAGATTTTTCCCTGAATTGCCTTTCCGTACGAAAAGCGAAAAGTGATATTGTCACAGAGGATATAGGAATTTCAACTCACGACCTCACGAAGAGGTCGACTCATATACCCTTGCAACGGCTCCCAACATCCACATTTCAACTCACGACCTCACGAAGAGGTCGACGAGAGTGTCAAGAACCTTTGGCACTCTCTTCTATATTATTTCAACTCACGACCTCACGAAGAGGTCGACTTTTCTTTGATAAAGTCAATTTCGGATTTTACAATTTCAACTCACGACCTCACGAAGAGGTCGACAAAACGTCCGCTACCTGCATAATTGTCTAACGCAAATTTCAACTCACGACCTCACGAAGAGGTCGACACACTAGAACTATTGAAGCACTATGCAAATACCTATTTCAACTCACGACCTCACGAAGAGGTCGACCACGAGAACTGGTGATATAATAAGTCCATAAGATATTTCAACTCACGACCTCACGAAGAGGTCGACTAAAGTTACTGTCCCTGTTGCAGTGTTTTCTGATATTTCAACTCACGACCTCACGAAGAGGTCGACGTGACAATGTTTTTTTGAAATGATATTTTGTCCGTAATTTCAACTCACGACCTCACGAAGAGGTCGACCAAGATACTTTTTGCTTTGTACCATTAATTTTTATTTCAACTCACGACCTCACGAAGAGGTCGACCTATCTCATATTCCATTTATGAAAGTCCAAAAAAGATTTCAACTCACGACCTCACGAAGAGGTCGACATTTGTACGATTACGACCCGGACGGCACATGGAAATTTCAACTCACGACCTCACGAAGAGGTCGACTACGACCGTTAATTACTCCGTTTTTAGCAAGACATTTCAACTCACGACCTCACGAAGAGGTCGACGCAAGGTCTTGTATTTTCTCTCCTGCTGTTTTCATTTCAACTCACGACCTCACGAAGAGGTCGACATCGCCTCCTTTGTTTGATTGTACTTTATATTCACATTTCAACTCACGACCTCACGAAGAGGTCGACGACCATGCGTTTTGCATTCATTTCCGGACGGAACAAATTTCAACTCACGACCTCACGAAGAGGTCGACTTCTTTTCCGAATTGAGCCACTCTTCCAACGACATTTCAACTCACGACCTCACGAAGAGGTCGACGGCTGAAAGTTCGGAATCGCCGCATACACATCACCATTTCAACTCACGACCTCACGAAGAGGTCGACACAGATTCGGGCCGGGGTTGTACCAATTTAAAACAATTTCAACTCACGACCTCACGAAGAGGTCGACAGCAAAATTGCATATTTTATTCCTCACTTTTGCATTTATTATTAGCACATTGCACAAATAATTTGTATCCAATCATAATCATCTACATTATTTTAACTTTTTAAATATTGAAAACTGCTGAAAATCAAGTGCGAATCTCCCACAATTTCATGTTCTCTTCACACTCGCACACGACAGATACCCTCTATCAGAAAATCAAAGTATCCGTCACATCAAATCCCGGGTTAGCCCCGATATGCTCAACTTTATTCTGATACTTATCTCCCAGATTATAAAATCGCAGACTGTCCTTTTCCTTATCAATCAAATCTTCCAGAACCGCTTTCATCTGACGAAATTTCACAGAATCCACCTGACATTCAAAAACAGAATTCTGCACTCTCTGCCCATAATTCACGCACTGCTTCGCCACTTTTCTAAGCCGTTTGCGTCCCGCCGCAGTTTCCGTATTTACATCATAAGTAACCAATATCAGCATAATTTCCATTCACCTACTTCCAGAAAAACGGCGGATACTCATCCAGATCGTCTCTTAAATGCCTGGCCAATAACATAGCCTGTGCATGAGGGGCCATGCCCCACTCTATTTTTTCATTTAAAAACGGATGCTTTATCATCTCGCCTTTTCGCTCCTGCCATGCGTGCAAAAACGTCTTTCTCCCGCTCTCCGTCAAAAGAACCGCTCCGCTTTCTTTCTTTAAAAAATCAGATGCTTTCAGCGTTCTCTTATTAATCAGCGTCAATACAAACCTGTCAGCCATGACTCCCCGAAACTCCTCCATCAAATCCAATGCAAGAGACATGCGGCCCGGCCTGTCCGTATGGTAAAATCCAACGTACGGATCCAGTCCCACTGCTTCCAGCGCCGCGCCACACATTCCGGCCAACAGACTGTACGCAAAAGACAACATCGCATTCACACAATCCAATGGCGGCCGTTTATTTCTGCCATGAAAATAAAACGTCTCCTTTTGTTGTAAAATCAATTCATCAAATACAGAAAAATAGACCGACGCCGCTTCTCCCTCCAAACCAAGAAGCGTTGCGCTGTTTCCGCATGTTCTGACGGAATCCAGGCTCTGATGTAAAAATACGGATTTTGCTTTTACTTTATCTACGTCAATGCGAAGCGGATAATCCCTGATTGCCCGCTCTAAAATCCACCGGGAATTATAAATTTTTCCCGTGATAAAATTTCTTGCCAGCTTTATGCTCTCCTCCTCATTTTCACTGACCTGATATTGCTTCTTTCGCAATATGACATTTCCCTTAATTTCACCGGATACCCTTGCCAGAAAACGGCCGTTTCCGGACATAAAACTCAAATCTATATTTCGCTCAGCACAGGTCCCCATCAGAGCCGGACTGGCCCCAGTATATCCAAACGTCACAATTCCCTGAATATTATGCAGCGGCACTCTTCCGATTTCCTCCTGCTGTTCCAGCACAACCACATTTTCCCCATCCAAAGAAAGATAACGGTTCTTTCCCGTCACATACAAAGTGTTCAGCAACCGCTTCATTCCACACCTTCTTTCTCACCAATCCGACGACAAATATAGTCTTTTACGGAAATTTCCTGATTCAGCACAGGCAGGCACACATCTTTCAGTGAACACGCATTGCACTTCTTACTTCGCTTTACTTTCGGCGTATATTGCTGCGCATCATATTTATGCATTTCCAAAAACAAATCCCTCACTTTTTTTCGCAGCGCATCATCGAAGCTTATTTTCTCCCTGTGCCTCGTTTCTCCGTAATAAATATATCCATAAGGAATCTCACAGCACAGCATCTCTTCCAGGCAAAGCGCCTGTGCCGCTATCTGCAGAGCGTCTATATCGTCTTTTTTGGGTCTTCCCCGCTTATATTCCACAGGCACGGCCCGATACTTTTCTTTCTGTCCAAAAAGCGGCACGCCGTCTTTCGATTTGTGAAATTCCACCACATCGCATTCTCCGCTTATGCCGATTTCTCTAGAATGCACCGGCAACGCCCGGACAATCAGCAAATCTCCCCGTTTTTCTTTTATGGAAGCATCGTGCGCCTTTTCATGCAGCAGCTTCCCCTCCACCGTCCTTACATTTTCCTGCCACTGCATTTCAAGATACGCAAGCGCCCATTGTCTCCGGCAAAAAGCAAAATGCTGTATACCCGACAACTGAAGAAATTCATCTTCCTCATACAAAATCATATACCTCCGGTTCTACGCATCCGTCCAGCTTCCAGTCAATCTGATATTCCTCAAATTTCTTCGGAACGGCCACGTCGCAAACAGAAAATCCCCGCTGGATTCTTCCGCTGGATACCGCCGGCGTTTTCTCCTTATGCTGCCACCAATACATTTTGCACACTTCCATGCTCCCCTCCGGTCTTGCAGAAGAAGCGTCATTTTCAAACAATGTCTGTAACGCCTGTTTCAAAAGCTCCGCGTCCTCCTGAGAAAATTTTGTCTTTTCCGCCAGCTGTACATTGACGCTTCCCATCACCTTATAAACGCCGAATCCAATCCGATGTTTGGTCCCCATGGTATCCGGTCCTTTGCCCTCTCCAGGCACGCTGTTTACGCTTTTTGTAATCTGCATGCTGATTACTTCCACAGGCGAAAGGCTGACTGCCTGATGAATGGAAATGGGCCCCCGCACCCCAAAAGAAACACCGTCTCCTTTTGAAGAGCCTCCCTCACCTTTAAACGCAAACACCTGTCCAAAGCCTCTTACATCGATCCACGCTTCACAGGCAAGAGACGCGCAAACATCTTTATCTGCTTTCTTCTTTTTCCCCATCTCCGCTTTTAACTTCTCATTGCTGTCCGCTCGTTCTTTCAGACTTTTGCACGTATCGTCCGCCCGGTCGTCTGACTGCACAAAAATCTTTTGTCCCAGATCCTGCAGACGATTTCGTATTTTTCTTTTGATACATACGTCGGAAATCTCTCCATATCCGTCGAGATTGATTCTCGGTCTGTTCCCATTCAGCGGATCCCCGTTTGGATTTGCATTGGAAACGCTGATAAATAATGTAAAATCAATTTTTCCTTTTAATTCGCTCATGTTTTCTTCCTCCCCTAATTTTCTTCATATTTTACGTTTTTCATAGCAAAAGACTGGCTGTGAAATCCCAGAAGATACAGGCCGTCCAGTTTCGTATTTTTGCAAAAATCATCGGCTTCAAACAAATCACAAACGCCGTCCAGCAGATTTTCATAATGCCGCCGTTCGGCTGCTTTCAATTTATTCAGATAAGGCTGCAAGTTTTCTTCGATTACTTTCCAGGTTTCAAACGGCCGCTGTGAAAACATGCTCATATACCGTTTCGCATTCGTTTCTCTCCCGGAATCCCGCTCTTTTTCAAACGTGCGGTATTCCACTCTGTCTGCAATCGCAAGCAGCCTTCCATATAAGTAGTCCCTGTTTTTACAATTTTTGTCCAGTGCCACGTTCCATTCCTCCTTCATCCTGTCATATCTGTATTTTTTTACAAAAGAACATGCAAGCGCCAAAATCTTTTCCCAATTGTAGCGTTCTTTATACGTCTGCGGCGCAGACGCCCTGCCTACGGCATGCATAACCAAATCGTACGGAAGATTTCTGCCGTCCCATATGCACGGCAAAAGCCGTTTGCTGATTTCGGCATAGAGCCGTTTGCCGTTTTTGTCATGGATCGTTAAAAATTTTTTCGCATCGGAATCTGACCCATATAAAAAATCTGCAATCTCCTTTACGCCTGGAATTCCAATATAATCCATTTTCTTCCCATTTTTGAATTTCGTATGTACCCAGGAACATTGTCTGTGCCATCGTTCCATATTTTCCAAATATCTTCCCGTTTCCAAAACTTTATATTCCGCCAGAGCCAGACGTCCCGTCGTAGCCGCGTCAAACGCCATCAGAATCATTCTGGAAGCATTGTTTATCCTGCTTCGATACCCATGTAACGCCTGGTAAAACTGTTTTGCAGTAATGGAATTTCCATCCGGACGAAACAGCGTGTGAGATTCATATTCTATATCATCCTTAAACATGCCGTCCGTTTCATGCTCTGTATTATCCTCAAACATACCGTCCGCTTCATACTCTGCATCGTTTTCAAATATATTCTCCGCTTCTGTCTGCTCCATATCGTTCTCAAATATGCCATTTGCTTTCGCATACTCCTTGTCATTTCTGCAATCAACTGCTTCTACAGAACCGTCAGGCAGATTTTTTGTATAATCCGAACCAATCGTTTCCGTATCCGCATCCCACTCTGCCATATCGGATAAATTCGATTCCCATACCGCAAAAGTCAGCGAATCAAAATGCCGCCCCTGTTTTCGAATCATCCACTTTAATGCGTTGTGGATCTTCTGAGACGTCTCGCCGCCAATGGAAAAAGCCTCTTCCTTACTCGCAAAACGCCCGCGAAACGTATAATTATCTTTGTCATTCGAAGAAATCAGCTTTGCCCCGTCTCCCTCGCTTCTGATTTTTTTCGAATGAAAATAAGACGGCGTTTCTAACTTTCCAGTCAGATAATCTAGCTCTTTTTCTTTCTGTAAAAATTGACAATACGCAATAAAACGCTCCTGCAAAGAAACATCTTTCCAGCATGCTTCTTCTGAAATTTCCTCAGATATGCCCTGACGGACGATAAACCTTACAAAAGCTTTTTCCTGCGTTACATTTTGTATTTTTGCCGTATCGTCCAAGATCCCCTCGTTTAAGGTTAAAACATGAACATCTACTAAATCTCTGATTAAAGTTTTCTTCTTCAGATAGCAATACACCGCGTCTGCCTTAGCATGCGCATACGCCGACAAATGCCACTGCTCCAAAGCAGTGATATACATTTCATAACATTCAGCCGCATCCTCCGCTTTGGATTTGACATAGCGCGCATAATCGCCCGCAACATACTGTAAATTATCGCACAATGGATGCGGCGCCTTTCCCGCCGTTCTGCTTCCGGATTTTTCCGTCATTGGAATCACCGTCAGCTTGTCCTCTTCACTTACCTTTGACGCGTCCAAAAAATTTCCCTCTTCATCTATCGTTACCTCAATCTGCGCCGCAGCGGTCGTATGAAACAATGGAAGCAGAAGATAAGGCACGCGCTCTTTTTTCCCATTCTTTTCATATTCCTTATACTCGATTACTCCTGCCTTAGAACAATTTTTCTCATATAAATCTAACAATTCCCCTTCCCAGTTCAATCCGCCGCCTCCTCTTCTGTAAATTCCCCAAGTCCCGAAAAAGCATCTTTGCCAAATTCTCTGACGCTCATTTCTTTAATGAATCGTTTTTCCTTACATGCTTCCGGCCGTATAAATGTAATTACGCCTCCCTTAGTTCCCTCTTTTTTCATCACCGGATGCCAGAAATTTACGGTCATTTTGTTTTTCTCCTCCGGCAGAATGGCTTCATCCGCATACGTAATGCCGTGGTACATAAATCCATAAGAAATTTCTCCCGGCGCATTGTCATAATAGCTGTCTTTCGACAAAAATTCGCATGGTTCGACAAACGCCTGGCATTCCCTCGTCCCCAAAAAGACGTCTCTGCGGCCGCCCCGCTCTACCATGCGTTTTGCAATGTTGTGATGCTTGTTTTCATTCTTTCCGTCCGAAACCAATTCCGGATGATTGTAATTTACCTCAAAATGCGCCCTGACCTGATAGCAGACATCTTTTAAATATGTATAATAAGCCAGCTCATTTCCCCCGTTATATGCAATCGGACGCACGCCTTTCGTCTCCGTCTGAATCGGCTTCATAATACGTACGGCGTCCACAATCCACATAATGCTCGGTTTCCAGTAAATGCTTTCCACAATCCCCTTTAACGCCTCGTAAGTCGGAATGTGGTAGCTTGATTTTTCTCCTCCCACGCGCGTAACCGGATCGGAAAACAGCGCGTAATCGCCATATACTTCAAATTCAATAGTGTTTCGATATTTTTTCACCGTCTCACCTCCCTGTTAAAAATCTAAAAACCTGTTTTGGGACGCTTCCAAAACTCCCAGCTTTGTATCATAGTAATCCATATTTAACGCAAGCGCTCCCGTATCTCCAATCGGATCTAAGGCGTGCTTAAGTTTTTCTTTCAGAAACGGCGAAATCCCCACCGTATAAGGCTGCAATCTTTGCAGCAGTTTCTTTTGTCCGGACAGACTCCGTTCCGTCTCCAAAGCATCCATAAGCTGCCTTGCCGTCTCATCATAGGAAATGACAACCGATACTTTTGCATCGTCCAATATGACCTCAAACTCTTCTCCTGCCGTATGAAATGCCTGCTGCAACGGGCCTTTTGGCGCTGTTCCGTTATGCTTCCTGAAATACTGCATTCTTCCCATTTCATTTTTTCCAAGCAATTCCACCAGGCTTGTCCCTTCGATGGAAGACGGATATTTTGTCACGTTTGCGCCAAGTTCATGGTAATACAGCTTATAAAATCTTAATATCGCGGACTGCGAATCCAGCGCGTGTCCAAATGCTTCCGGGTTTTGCCTGAATTCATACAAAAGCCGTTCACAGGCCAAGCGGGCGTGTTTGATTTCAAAAAGCTTTTCGATATGTTCCGCTTCCTGCGTAAGCTTAACAATATAGACCTTTCCAAAACCGTCCCTCTCTTTATGACGGTTGCAGCGTCCCGCCGCCTGAATCACGCTGTCCAGTCCCGCAATTGAACGGATAACGCATCCAAATGAAAGATTGACTCCCGCTTCTACCAGCTGCGTACTGACGCAAATCATCTTCTTTCTCTTCTTTTGCGCCGCTTTAATGGCGTTTAATTCGTCATTCCGGTTTTTCGGACACATATTTGTGCTTAAATGATACAATTCGCAATCTTCCTCAACACTCTCTTTTAACGCCTGATACAATTCCTTTGCGGCTGCTTTTGTATTCACAATCACAAGCGTTGAATGATATGTTTGAAACGCCTCCAGTATAAAGGCTTTCAAATCATCGATTCGCATTCCCCCGGGAACCGCGTCTGTCCGGTCCTCAATCGTCACACGGCGAAACGCTTCTGCATACGACTGTGGATTTCCCGCCATCTCCTCGCATTTCATCAGATTATTTTCTTTTAACTTCGCCAGTGACGGCTGTGTGGCCGAACAAAGGACAACCGTCGTATCGCAGAATTCCGAAAGAAAATTGACCGCCAGATGAAACAATTCCGTACATCGGACAGGAATCGCCTGAATTTCATCAAAAATAATTACGCTGCCGCACAGCGCGCGCATACGGCGAATGCTGCTTTTCTGACCGGAAAATAAGGTGTTTAACAATTGAACGGCCGTCGTCACAATGATGGGACTGTCCCATCTTTCCGTCAGCATTTTGTATCGCGCTTCTTTTTCTTCGTCTTCCTGAATCAGATTGCAGTGGTGTTCCAGCACATACGCTTCATTTCCCACCGCTTTGCGAATATCTTCCGCATTCTGCTCTAAAATCGAATTGTACGGCGCCACATAAATGATATGCCGCCTGTCAAATTTTCTCGCATGATACAGAGCAAACCGCAGACCGGAAAACGTCTTGCCCGCGCCTGTGGGAACGGTCAGGCGGTACCTGCGCCCGCCCTCCTCTGACGCCTGATAACACAAATTTGAAATCTCGTTTCGCATGGCGTTTAACGGGCTTTGCTGTCCGTCAGAAGAAGACAGGCTCTTTATATAACGCTCAAAATGTTTGATCGCCGCTTCCCAGATTTCTTTTACAGATTCCCCGGAAGTTCTCTCTTCAATTGGCGCATCCTCCGAAAAACCTGCCGAATCGCTCCAGTCGCTGTCAATCAACAGCGATAACAAAAGCCGTTCGTACATACCCAGATAAAATTCAATAGTTCCGAACTCATCCCTGCCTCCCTGCGATTGTACGACTTTTTTCACATGTTCAAAAAGCAGCTTGCAGTCCCTGTGCGCAGCCTGTGCCAGCTTCAGCAAATCTTCTTTTGGAAAAATCTGATAAAAACGCTGTTTGACGGACGCAAAATCCAAATCCTTTTTTCCGCGCCTCTCCGAAACGCTCTCTCCCGTCTCCATGTCAATGCAGTCCTGCAAACCATGATGCGAATAAATCGCCGTTCCCACCAGTTTCGATACAAACGCCTCGTTTGTCATCTCTTCCAACAGACGTCCCCCGGCGGAAGAATGATCGATGCGCCTCTGTCTGGCAGTTCCGCCGGATTTTAAAATATCCTGCATATATTCCTGAAACTCCCCCAGCTTTCCCATATCATGCAAAAACGCCGCAAGCGCGGCCATATGCCGCATAAGCTCCAGAGGACAGTTTTTTTCCGCCAGATACGCGACATTTTGTAAATGCGTATGCAGATACTGCACCCGCTTCGTTTCCGCGTCCACATGCGCTAAGAACTGACATGGATTCAGCCTTATCTGAATTTGATTGTCTTTTTCCGTTTCGCATCCCTCCCGTGGATTCCAAATCCTTTTTTCTTTGCTGATACATTCGACATGCTCTGTCTCTAAAAGAAATTTTTCACTTTTCTATCTGCTTTTCAAAGAGAATTAAAATTTTTTCAATTGATGATATAAAATATTATATGGAATTTTAAATACAAATTCCAGCATAATTTGCAGTTTTTCGATAACGAAATGAAAAAAATTGTCAGGTATCAAAAATTTAAAAATCACGGAATATATGGCAGGAATCTACCATGAATTGAATACTTGAATAAAATAGAAATTCTTACTCTTTCACTTTTCGAGCAAAGATACTTTATCTGTTGATTTTCTGCATTTTCTTTATCTTCTTTGAAAAATTTTCAGCGTAATCACGATCTGTGCTGCTATCGTCATACCTATCACCTCGTTCTTTTTTCTATTATTGTACGCAGCTGCAATGAAAAAATTAATATAAAAGAACCGCAATCCATAGATTCATGGATTGCGGATTCTTCCTGATTTATCTGTTCTCTTTCTCTTTTTGCTCTTCTTAAGCCATCTCTACTTTAAGCGCCGCTGTTAAAGCCGGAACAATCTTATTCAAATCGCCAACCAGACCATAATCAGCCACATCAAAAATCGGAGCGTCTTCATCTTTATTGATTGCAACAATCAAATCAGAATCTTCCATTCCTGCTACGTGCTGGATTGCGCCGGAAATACCGATAGCAAAGTAGATCTGCGGACGAACGGTTTTTCCGGTCTGTCCAACCTGTAAATCTACCGGCTGCCAGCCGTTTTCTACAACTGCACGGGAGCAGCTGACTGTTGCGCCAAGAACTTCCGCCAGATCATCCAGTAATTTGAAGTTCTCTTTGGAGCCAACGCCGCGGCCGCCGGATACAAGAATTTTTGCATCCATAATGTTCGCCGTCGTCTTTACAGCTTTTACAACATTTAAAATCTCTACGTAACGATTATCCGGTGTAAAGCCAGGATTGAATTCCACGATGTTTGCTTTTGCTCCTTCAATCGGAGCAATTTTCTGCATAACGCCAGGACGTACCGTAGCCATCTGCGGACGGTTATCCGGACATGCAATCGTAGCGATGGTATTGCCGCCGAATGCCGGACGCGTCATCAGAAGCTGTTTATGCTTCTGCTCGTCTTCTTTGCCAGGCTGCGCCACCAATGGGAAATCACCGATTTCAAGTACGGTACAGTCAGCCGTAAGTCCGGTTGCAACTCTTGCGGAAACCGTAGGACCAAGGTCACGTCCGATTGCCGTAGCGCCAACCAGCATAATGTCCGGTTTGAATTCATTGATCACGGAGGATAATGCATGTGCATATGGCTCCGTTCTGTAATCTTTCAGCTGCGGATCGTCTACTACGATCACTTTGTCTGCGCCGTAAACTGCAAGGTCATCTGCAAGGCCTTTTACGTCAGAACCAATCAAAACCGCCGTTACATCCGTATCCAAATCTTTTGCCAGATCTTTCGCTTTGCCAAGCAGTTCAAATGCAACGCCGTCTAATACGTTGTCTACCTGCTGTGCAAAGACATATACTCCTTTATATTCTTCTAATCCCATGATATTCACCACTTTTCCTTATATTTTTTAGATAATATGTTTTTCTTTAAACTTACCGATTAAGTATTCTACCGCTTCATCCGGAGCAAGCGTTACTTTCTCGCCCGCGCCTTTGCGGACTTTGTCGGATGCCTTTGCAATCTTTGTCGGTGAACCTTTTAATCCAAGGTTTGCATCGTCTACATCCTTTAAGTCAGGTCTGCCCCATACGGTTACTTCTTTATCATATGCGTCGAAGATTCCGCCCGGCGTCATATAACGCGGCTCGTTTAATTCGGATAAAGCCGTGATCAGGCAAGGCATATTTACCTTTAATTCATGGTATCTGTCTTCATACTGACGCTCAACAACAACGGCGTCGCCGTCAATTTTGATGTTCTGCGCGTAAGAAATCACCGGAAGTCCAAGATGCTCTGCAATCTGCGGTCCAACCTGAGCGGTATCGCCGTCGATTGCCTGACGTCCTGTGATGATCAGATCATAGTCCAGATTGCGGATTGCTCCGGCCAGCGTCGTGGAAGTCGCCCATGTATCGGCTCCGCCCAGCACTCTGTCTGTCACAAGGATTCCTTTGTCGGCTCCCATTGCCATAGCTTCACGCAGAACTTCATCTGCTTTTGGAAGACCCATGGTAACGACCGTAACTTCTGCTCCGTTTTCCTCTTTGATTCTAAGCGCTGCCTCTAATCCGGCTTTGTCATCCGGATTCATAATGGTAAGCATTGCAGCTCTGTTTAATGTACCGTCCGGGTTAAACTGTACGCCGCCCTTTGTGTCCGGTACCTGTTTTACACATACAACTATCTTCACGGTTTTCACTCCTTATATTTTTGTTTAATTAGTGGGGAACGAACGCGGAACGACTCAAGATGCTCCGCATGGATCGCGATTATCTTAACAGCGCGCCTGAGATTACCATTCTCTGAACCTCAGATGTTCCTTCATAAATCTCTGTAATCTTCGCATCACGCATCATACGTTCTACGTCGTACTCTCTGATGTATCCGTATCCGCCGAATAACTGAACTACTTCCGTCGTAACTGCCATAGCAGTCTCTGCTGCAAACAATTTTGCTTTTGCAGCTTCTACGGAATATACTTTCTGCGTCGCTTTCGCCATAGCCGCTTTGTATACAAGAAGCTGTGCGGCTTCGATTCTTGCCGCCATATCAGCCAGTTTAAACTGCGTATTCTGCTGCTGTGCAATGGAACGTCCAAACTGTTTTCTTTCTTTTGTATAAGCAATTGCTCTGTCTAATGCGCCCTCTGCAATTCCAAGAGCCTGAGCGGCAATACCGATACGTCCGCCGTCCAGCGTATGCATGGCAATCGGGAAACCTTTTCCTTCCGGTCCAAGCAGATTCTCTTTCGGAATTCTGCAGTCTTCGAAAATCAATTCATATGTAGAGGAGCCGCGGATACCCATTTTCTTCTCTTTTGTTCCAAAGGAGAAGCCCGGAGCGTCTTTGTCTACGATAAACGCGGAGAAGTTCTTTTTCTTTCTGCCTCTTTTATCCGTTACTACGCTTGTAATTGCAATTACAATATAAACGTCCGCAACTTTTCCGTTTGTGATAAAGCATTTGGAGCCGTTTAAAATCCACTCGTCGCCGTCTAAAACAGCTTTCGTCTGTGCGCCCTGCGCGTCGGTTCCCGCGCCAGGCTCAGTCAGAGCAAATGCGCCCAGCTTTTCACCGGATGCAAGCGGTTTTACATATTTCTGCTTCTGCTCTTCCGTACCATAAGTTAAAATCGGGTCAATGCAAAGAGACGTATGCGCAGATACGATAACGCCCGTCGTACCGCATACTTTGGACAGCTCTTCCACGCACATAACATAGGTAAGCGGGTCGCAGCCCTGTCCGCCGTACTCTTTTGGAACCGGAATTCCAAGGAAGCCCAGTTTCTGCATTTTCTTTACGGTTTCCACCGGAAACTCTTCTGTCTCATCCACTTCCTGAGCCAGGGGTTTCACTTCGTTTTCAGCGAATTCTCTGAATAAAGATCTCGCCATTTCATGTTTTTTATCTAAACCGAAATCCATGATTCATATTCCTCCATGTCTATAATTTTACAAAATAAGTTTCTGCCGGACAAAAGACGCCGCTCTTACTGAGCGTCTACCGGTGTCTTCGTGCGGTCTGCATTGTATACGTAGAAGCCCTTTCCGCTTTTTGCGCCAAGGTTGCCGCCGCGAACCATCTTGCGGATCAACGGACATGCGCGGTATTTACTGTCGCCGGTCTCGTTATAAAGAACATCCATGATTGCAAGGCAGATGTCAAGGCCGATAAAATCGCCTAACTCCAATGGTCCCATCGGATGATTTGCACCAAGCTTCATTGCCGTGTCAATTCCTGCAATATCGGAAACGCCTTCCATTTTGATGAAAGCAGCTTCGTTGATCATCGGGATTAAGATGCGGTTTACAACAAATCCTGCGGCTTCATTTACCTGTACCGGATTCTTACCGATTTCTTCGGAAATTTTCTTGATTGCATCCACAGTCTCAACCGGAGTGTTTACGCCCGCGATTACTTCGATTAATTTCATGCGGTCAGCCGGGTTAAAGAAATGCATGCCAACCATCGGACGGTTTAAGCCGTTTCCGATTTCCGTAATGGAAAGACTTGAGGTATTGGAAGCGAAAATGCATTCCGGTTTTGCAATTTCGTCTAATTCTTTGAATGTCGTCTTCTTTACTTCCATATTCTCAAAAGCAGCCTCAACGATCAAATCGCAGTCTGCGCAAAGGTTTTCTTTTAAACCAGGCGTAATTTTTGCAAGGATTGCGTCTGCGGCTTCCTGCGTCATTTTGCCTTTCTGCACCAGTCTGTCATAACCCTTCTGGATCTTTGCTTTTCCGCCGTCTGCCCATTCCTGCTTGATGTCGCAGAGCGCTACTTCATATCCATCGACCTGAGCAAATGCCTTCGCAATTCCCTGTCCCATGGTTCCTGCACCAATAACTCCTACTTTCATTGTAGTTCCTCCTTAAATGATTTTATTATTGCATATGAACATCCGAGAAGCGGATACCTCCCGGATGTCTGTTTTCATATTGATAACTTAATCTCTTTCTACGATGGTCGCGCAGCCCATGCCGCCGCCGATGCAGAGCGTTGCAAGACCTTTTTTCGCATCTCTCTTCTGCATTTCATGTAATAAAGTAACCAGAATACGGCATCCGGATGCTCCTACCGGGTGTCCAAGCGCAATTGCGCCTCCGTTTACGTTGACTTTATCCATGTTGAAATTCAAATCTCTTGCAACCGCGATAGATTGTGCTGCAAAAGCTTCGTTCGCTTCTACCAAATCCATATCGTCGATGGTAAGTCCCGTTGTCGCAAATACTTTGTTGGTAGCTGCAACCGGACCGACTCCCATGATTTCCGGAGCAACGCCGCCAAGCGCTCCCGCAACCCAGGTAGCCATAGGCGTTACGCCGAGCTCTTTTGCTTTTTCTTCACTCATCACAACCATTGCTGCAGCGCCGTCGTTGATACCGGAAGCATTTCCTGCCGTTACAAGACCGCCTTCTTTGCCGGAGCAGCATTTTAAGTTGGCAAGACTCTCTTTGGTCGTACCTGCGCGAGGTCCTTCATCCTTTGTAAACATTACGGTATCTCTCTTTACTTTAACCGGAACCGGAACGATCTCATCGTCAAATCTGCCTTCCGCCATTGCTTTTTCGCATTTCTGCTGGCTGTTTGCAGAGAATTCATCCAATTCTTCTCTGGTAAGTCCATATTTATCACATACGTTCTCTGCTGTGATCATCATGTGGTAGTGGTTGAATGCGTCTGTAAGAGCATCGTTTACCATGGTATCGATGATTGTCGCATTGTTCATACGGTATCCAAAACGAGCTTTTGTCATTGCATACGGCGCCATGGACATATTCTCCATACCTCCTGCAACAACGATGTCTGCCTGTCCGGACATGATCAGGCTGGCAGCTTCATTCACACACTTCAAACCGGAACCGCATACTACGTTTAAAGTAAATGCCGGAACCTCGATCGGCAGACCTGCTTTGATGGAAGCCTGACGTGCAACGTTTTGTCCCTGCGCTGCCTGAATGACGCATCCCATCATCACTTCATCCACCTGTTCTGGTTTTACGCCTGCCCTATTTAACGCTTCTTTGATCACGATCGCGCCTAAATCAGCTGCCGGAGTATTGCTTAAAGCTCCGCCCATTTTTCCGATTGCTGTACGGCATGCGCCTGCTAAAACTACTTTCTTTGCCATTTTCTCGTCTCCTTATCCTATTTTTGGCGCGGTGGCTGTTAATTTTTTAACAATCATTTTTAAAAAAATAATGAAAAAATTCTCAGCTCGTCCGAACCTGATTCTTACTAAATAACAGTACCATATTTTGTACCTGATTGCAAGGTTTTTGGGGAATTGTTCTATATATTTGGGCATCTTATTCTTCGTCGAAATCTTCATCGAAAAAATCATCCAATTCTTCGCCTGCCGCCACTCTTTGAATCTTCTCCCACAATTCCGGCATATCTTCATCCGGTACCAAGTCTAATAATTCGATTATTTTTTCTCTTAACTCAACGATTTTCTCTTCATCACCCATATGTTACGGCCTCCTTTTAACAATATGATATTATTATAAAAAAATGTTCCGTTGATGGCAAGTTTTGTAAACAGAACAATCCGAAATAACCATAATTGCGGGAAAGGATTTTGCAAAAATTACAAAATCCTTTCCCATATTCTCTTTCCGAGAAATCTTACTTTTTAATTTTGACCGATTTCGGCGCTTTGCCTTTCTTTTGCAGCATTGATTTATATTTCTTGAGCTTCTTTGCCGGAACCGTAATCTTTGCTTTTCCATTGATACCGGAAAACGCCTTGCTCCCAATGGATGTGATTTTAGACGCTTTCTTTAAGTTAATGGTCTTTAAGTTCCTGCACTGCATAAACGCCTGGCTGCCGATCTTTGTTACGTTGCTGCCGATCGTCGCTTTCTTTAGCTTCTTGCAGCCTTTAAATGCTTTATTGCTGATTTCCGTAACCTTCCATGTTTTGCCGCCATAGGATACGGCAGGCTTAATGTTCACAGTCGACACCTTATTTTTATTGACGGGTCCTGTAACGGCAACCGTCTGCTTGGATGCGTCTATGACTTTATATTTTAATGTTTTATCCTGGAATGCAGTAACCGAATTATTCAACAGTTTGTTTAAATCTGCTTGTTTCTGAGATGCAGCCTTTTCATAGGAGGCTTTCTCTTTCTTTTTATTTTCAGCAATCGCACTCTGTTCTGCTTTATTCTTAAGCTCTTGTTTAGATTCTTCATCCATCTGTAAGGCGTCTTTTTCCAGTTCTGCCTTACTCTCCGCTACCGTATAATTTTTTGCTTTTACACGCGCCATCTCGGCTTTCAGCTTATACACTACAGACTCAATTTCTGCAGCAGCCGCCCGTTTTTCAGCCAATGCTGCCTCTGCTGCAGACTGCTGCGCATATAAGCTCTGCAACTCTGCTTCCGCACGCAGTTTTTCTGTTTCATTTGCTGCAGAATTTACTTTTGCTTTTGCCGCCTCCACTTTTGATTTGACGCCGTTTAACGCAGTTTCCGCCGTTTTAATCTCTTTATTTACTGCCTCCAGTTTTTTATTTGCCGCTTCCAGTTTCGGTCCCACTAATACCGAAACTTCATAAAGCATCGGCTTTACGCCGCTCCATTCCACTTTAACCGCATATACCGCCGTTATATCTGTCGTATCAAAGGACGAAAGACTTTGATCTAATCTGCCCAACGTCTTCCACGTATCGGTTCCCGTACGAACCGATACCGCTGCATTGCTGATGTTATTTCCGCTCTGCAAAATATTAATCCGTCCAATTTCTACTGTATCGGACAAATGATAGATCAGGTATCCGTTCTGGTTTTCTTCCCCCGCCGGACTAAACGCCGTCATTAAATTTCCGTCGCTGATATTCTTCAATTCATAACCTTGTTGCGTTTCAGCGTCCGTCTCTGTAGTCGGATCATTAATGTCCGGAATTTTCTCAGCTCCTTCATTAATTTCAAGTTCCGTTAATCCAATCCAACGGGAAGCATTTGCTGCCGTAAATTTCAATCGAACATACCTGGCTTTTACCGGTTCTGCAATTGCGGCTGCTTTATGGGCATACCCTACGCCCACAGCGCCCTCTCCAAGCGTCCATCCATTATCCACCGCTTTTGTATTTGTCGTATTTGTGTCCGCCACACCGTCTCCTATTGTTAAAACATCTTTCCATCCCTGCTCTTCTGTTGTTTTAGACAGCTGAATGACTGCATCCCTTGGATAATCCAAACTGTCTTTATTCACCCATAATTTCAAAGATGAAATATCTATCTCTTTTCCTAAATCATAAATAATATAGGAATCTGCACCTGGTACGCCGCAATATGTTGCAGAGGTTGTAATATCGCCGTCGGTCCAGTTTCTCTCTGTTCCTAAATACCTGGCGTCATTTGCATTATTTGCGCCTCCGATATTTGTAAGAACCTGAATTTCATCTGATCGAACAATAAATGACTCCAAGTCAAAGGAAACCGGCTGACTGCCTTTATTCATAAGACGGATATAACGAGCCATGCCGGCCTGACCCGCTTCGCTCCACTCGACCCTGTTGACCGATTTTTCCAGCGTCAGTACGCCTAACCCTTCGCCTTTTACGGTAACATCTGTAACCGCCCGTATTCTGCTAAGTTTTAAACCGACATATTCGCCCGGCTGTAAAAGAGCGTTTTCTTTTGGCATCACTCTGGAAGAAGCTTCTCCGTATTCCACTCTCCAATCCGCATCTTTAACATTGGTATAATCCATAAGATCGCCTTCCGGTTCTGGTTCCTGCTCCTCCTGTACCGGATATGCCTCAAATCCGCAGAATATTACCCACTTATTTACCGTTTCATCATTCACCAGTTTCAGATACCGGGCAGATTTGCCTTTCAAATCTACCTCATATGCATATGCCCCGCTTTCTGTATCCTCATAAGTATCAAGAACCGTCCAGGATCCTTCCGCTCCCGTCTGCGAATATTCCAAATGATATTTGCTCCATTTATCTCCTGCTTTAGAACCTCCGACAATTGCCCGAACCTTTCCGATTTCTTTAACCTCTCCTAAATCAAGCTGAATAAATTCTCCTGCAGCAGAAGCGTTTCCCTGCGTTTGATAATACGCCTGGCTGCTGTCGTTTCCGTCCGTCATATTTGCATCTGTTGAACCGTCATATAACGTCCATCCGCTTGTACGGGAAAAAGCCGCTTCATATCTTGCCGCGCCGGGATCCTGCGCTTCTCCTACATTATATCCGATCTCCCGAATTGCAAGCCAACGGTTTGGACGACTTCCAAAACCTATACATTTCCAGCGAAAACCCTTGATTTCCACAGGCTGTGCAAACTCCATCTTCACTTCTGCTCCGCTTTGAGGCTGAAGATCCGTATCAAACGCTTTCCATGTCTTTCCGTCTTCCGTATATTCCATAACGCCTTCTGCAATATAATCATGTTCATGACCATCCACAGCAAGATAAAGTTCAATATTTTTTACAGACGTCGGAAGCGTAAATGTCATACCGACATAATCTCCTAATTTCTGATCCACCTTAATATAATAAGAAGACGATAAACTGCCGTCTATTGCGGCTTCCGGCGTTCCTTCCGCATTTCCCGCAGCCGTACTGCCGCCTACCTGAAAAATCAGCTTTTTCTCAAACGGAATATTCTCGGGATCAATCATGTTTTTCACTTCCTGGGAAACATATTCCAACATATCGTTTGTAAAAGGCGTAATATACTTCCTGGCTGCCTGAGCATAAATAGTCCCTTGTCCATAATAAGAAAACCCATATGTTTTTGACTTTTCATATATCATCTGCGCTTCCGAAAATTTATCATATGCCATACCGCCATCACCGATAAGCACTGCTTCCAATGCATCCATAAGATAAAGATCTGCCTGAGTCATATCCCGTAAACAACTAATAAACGGCGTCATCTGCGCTGCGGTACGCTTATTTGTATTTCGATCCGGATCCAGATAAATTTTCGCCGCAGAATTGATCTTTTCAAATTCTACTCTTAATGCGTTAATATCCGTTGTGTTTACAGAATTATCTTTCACTTTTTCCGTAAAAGTCGTAATTTGATCTTTGATATTTAAAGATTCATCAAATTTAACCTGCGGCTGATTCGGCGCCTGAGTAATCATATGCCGTGCAACTTCCCGAAGCGCATTTGATTCCTCCGTCTCAATCGGCGTCATATGATCGATGTATTTAAAACAATCCTCCCATGCCTGATCGCCCTCATCCTCTGTCTGCCAGATATTCCATGCATAATCCATTCCTGTAAAAATCCCAACTTTTGAAGCCTCAGACTCCTGAATCGAATTCAATATGATTCCTCTGCATTTTCTTCCGTCCAAATCCTTTTGCAAAATATAATTATGACCGCCCATAATTACACTTGTCTTCGTATTATCATTGCATGGCCAGTTCACCCACATATATGGATAACATCCCGTTGCATTGTGAAAATTGTCCATAAATTCATTTCTTACAGTCCCCCAGATAGCTCCACCTGTCATGGCTACAAGAACCTCATCCTTTAAACCATTGCAAAACTCCCGAAGCATAGCTGTATCTGTATACATATAGTCTTGTGGGCAAAAAACTATATTTGTATCCAAATCAGGGTAAGATTCCTGCATCGTATACAGCCACGCTACCATATCATTCATCATTTTTCTCAAATTCGCCCCGCTCGCTCCGCCGGAATCATCTGCTAAAATGCCAAATCTCCGCATACCGACTTGCATTAACTGCGTAAACTTATCTTTTACAAGCTTCAGATCCGCATTATAATTTTCCTCTGTATTAAATCGAAAAGCATTGGACATAAACGGGTGCAGCATATATACAAAATAACACTTATTTTCATTCCCTGCCTGCGCCATTGCTCCCATATCCGCCAATTCCGCCTCCGGATAGAGTTCACGCCATTTTGAATTATGATACGGATCGTCTTTTGGGGCAAATCCGTACTGATTCATTTTGATTCCGCCGCCAAATTTCATCATATCAATCCGATCCTCTACTGACCAGGGACTTCCGTAATATCCTTCCAAAGCTCCGCGGTATTTGATCTCCGCATAGTCTTTGATTATCAGATTCTTCACATCTTTTTCGTTTAACTGCGCAAATATATGCTTTAACGTTGTTACGCCATAAAATGCAGCGTCCGTATCTTCGCCAAGAACGACAATTTTTCCATCTGAAATCCAAAGAATATATTTATCATATCTATCTTCAGCAGACAGTTCATCCACAACGCCTGTAAAAAAGTCCCGCGCCCCAAGCTGTGCGTCATATGCAGTATCCTTGCCGTAAATGCCTACGACCAGTTTTGTATGGTCATTGGACTCTGCCGTACTTTTCGCAAGCTTCAGAACCTCTAACGTGTCCTCTACTCTTTTTTGTGTATATGTATCAATATCGGCGCCATAGGTTACATCCACCTGACCGGTCAGCGTCGTTGTGCCGCTTCCATACTCCAAACTCTGCGGCGACGGATAAATCTCATACTCCCCTTCTTTTTCCGCCACGCCCGCGGCAACCGGAATGCAAAATACCATAAACAGCATAAACATTCCAATAAAATAAATACCTGTTCTCTTTTTACCTCTGCATTTACTCATATTTTTCCTCCTTCTTATAAAAAATACCCGTTTTTCCTGTCAAATACAGGTCGTTTTACGAACAAATTACACAAAAATATTATATCAATTTTTATTCTCTCCGTCAATATAGACAGTTCTTAAGTTTCCGCAGTATTATCCACATGGATAGTGATTAGCAGTACTGATTAACCAAAAGTTTCCCAAAATATAAGGCTTGCCTTCCAATCTCCGCGTTCTTGCACGCGCCGGCGCGGCGCGGGAATTTTTTATCCCCACATCATCCCAAACGCCACATAAGCGATAAACGCCGCCGCCCAGGCAATCGCACACTGCATAACGACGACAAACACCGCCTCCCGCCTGCTTCCCATCTCTCTGCCAATCGAAGCGACCGCCGCCACACACGGCGTATACAAAAGCGTAAAAACCAAAAAACTGACCGCTGAAGCTGTTGTAAACAGGCTTCCAAGTTCTTCGGAAAGATGGGACATTTTTGTGCCAAGCAGCACGCTCATCGTACTTACTACCGCTTCTTTCGCCGTAAAACCGGTAATCAATGACGTAGAGATCCTCCAGTCCCCAAAGCCAAGCGGCACAAAGACCGGCGCGATCAAACGCCCCAGCATGGCAAGCAGGCTGTCCGCGCTGTCGCTTACTACGTTAAACCGTGCGTCAAACGTCTGTAAAAACCAGATCAGAAGCGTTGCCAGAAAAATAATGGTAAACGCCCGCTGAATAAAATCTTTTGCTTTATCCCACATCAAAAGCATCACGCTTTTCGGCGACGGCAGACGGTAATTCGGCAGTTCCATCACAAAGGGAATCGAATGCCCGCGAAACGCCGTACGATTTAATACAAGCGACACCAAAATTCCCACGCAGATCCCCGTAATATACAGCAGCATCATGGCAAGCGCCGCACAATCCGGAAAAAATGCCGCCGTAAATACCGCATAGATCGGTATTTTCGCAGAACAGCTGATAAACGGCGTTAAGAGAATCGTCATCTTCCGGTCCCTTTCTGACGACAGCGTCCGGCAGGACATAACGGCGGGAACGGTACAGCCGAACCCGATCAGCATCGGTACAAAGCTCTTGCCGGAAAGACCGATCTTGCGCAGAAGTTTATCCATGACAAACGCAACTCTCGCCATATAACCGGAATCCTCCAGGATTGACAAAAAGAAAAACAGCACCACGATAATCGGCAAAAATGAAAGTACGCTTCCCACTCCCGCAAAAATTCCGTCGATCACTAGGCTGTGCACAACGGGATTAATCTGATACTGCGTCAGGGCGCGGTCCACAAACAATGCCAGCGCATCGATGCCTGCTGCCAGAAGATCGCTCAGTCCCTGTCCGATTACCTGAAACGTCAGATAAAAAATCAACAGCATAATCCCTAAAAATACGGGAATCGCAAGATATTTATTTGTCAGCACATTATCAATCCTGACGCTGCGTATATGCTCCCTGCTCTCCTGACAGTGAATGACCGCCTTATCGCAGACCTTTTCGATAAACGTATAACGCATATCTGCAAGCGCCGCATGACGGTCCATATGGTGGTCTGCTTCCATCTCTTCAATGCTGTGCTGCATCATATCATATTCATTGTCGCTCAATGCCAGGCGGCGGATAATGGCTTCGTCGCCCTCCACGATCTTCGTCGCCGCAAAGCGGGGCGACATTCCGATATTCTGCGCATGATCTTCTACCTGATGGGAAACGGCATGGATACAGCGATGTACGGCGCCTTTTTCACAGAAATCTTTGATTTTGGGCTTGACGTTCTGCTTTGCCGTCCGGATCATATTTGCAATCAGCTCTTCAATTCCTTCGTCTTTTGCCGCGCTGATCGGAATCACCGGGATCCCAAGTCTCTCCGACATCAGAGAAACCTGGATAGATCCGCCGTTTTGACGCACTTCATCCATCATATTCAGCGCCAAAACCATCGGAATGTCCATTTCCATAAGCTGCAGCGTCAGATAGAGGTTTCGTTCGATATTGGTCGCGTCCACAATATTGATGATCCCGTCCGGTTTTTCGTTTAAAATAAAATCCCTTGTTACAATTTCTTCGCTGGTATACGGACGCAGAGAATAAATACCCGGAAGATCTACGACCTGGCAATCCGGCGCCGTCCGGATCGGCCCCATTTTCTGATCCACCGTTACGCCGGGAAAATTTCCCACATGCTGATTGGAACCGGTCAGCTGATTAAACAGCGTGGTTTTACCGCAGTTTTGATTTCCTGCCAGTGCAAAAATCATACGATCTCCCCCGTCTTCACTTCAATTTTCACAGCCTCTTCTTTACGGATCGTAAGTTCATATCCCCGAAGCCGGATTTCAATCGGATCTCCCATGGGCGCCGCCTTTACTACAGTCACGCGCGTCTTGGGAATCAGGCCCATATCCAGAAACCGAAGCCGAAGTTCTCCTTCTCCCCCTACAACCGTAATCTCTGCTTCCTGTCCGATCGGTAATCGATCTAATGTCATGCAATACCGCCTCTCTTTTCCATATCCTTCTTATATGTTTCCATAATATCTGCGGCAAGAAACACCATCTTGGGACACGGCCGCTTCTGATAGTATTCTTCCGTCCGCTTCAGAGGAGCCCCGCCGGCATCTTTTCCCTCCGCCCCAAGCAATTCGCGGCAGACAATGCTTCCTGTCTGTTCTTTAAATTTTTCTGCCAAATACCGGATTCGTTCATAGTGCTCTTTTTTTGCGGCATAATCTTTGGGATCACTATACCCGTACAGCGCCCCCGCCACAAAAAACATACCGCTGACGGCTCCGCAGACTTCTCGTAACCTTCCCATTCCTCCGCCGAAAGAAGATACCGTTTTCACAGCCGTATCAAAGTCCATTCCTATATCTTCTGCAAAAGCTCCCGCAACCGCCTGCGCACAGTTATATCCTTTTAAAAACAATTCCTCTGCCAGTTCTCCTTTTCCCATAATTTTCTCCCTTTCCAATCAGGCATCCATCCGATCGATCGAATCTATAATCTCACGTATCTCCGGCGTATACAGATTCTGCCGTTTCAATACTTTTTCCATTTCAGCCCTGCGGTTTTTGACGTTTAGCACATTGACCTCGATGCGGGAACGCAGCTTCTGCCGCCGGACAATCAAATTGTGTTTTACTTCGACCATTTCCTTTTTGTCTACCAGTGCATAGGACTGGTTCACCCATACGCCTGCATCATACAGACGGTACTGATTCAAAAGCCTCACAAGCTTCTCGCTGAAATATTCCAGGTCTTCATTGGCCTGACGGAACTTTTCACGCTCTTTGACTTCATTTAAATACTGTTCCCAGAGATAATTGAGCTGGGCGGCATTTTTCACATGGTATTTATCCAGAGCATAATCGACCGCATTGGTAATATTCACATATTTAAATTTGACTTTATTAAGCAGTACGATCGCATAGTTTTTGTTTACCTCGGAACGCCTAATCTCTGTCTGGTTGGACGACATCTTGAAAAATATATAACCTCCGCTGACAGCCGCAATCGTAATGGCGGCAAGCCATGCATAGACGGTATCTTCCCGAAACGCCGTCTGCAGTACAAATAAAACCACCGCGCATACAGCAAAGAGCCCCAGCAGCAGAAAAGAAACCGTCTTTAATATTTTCTGCTGGTACAGCAGTTCCAGCCGGTTGTAATGCCACTGAGTCTTTTCTCCTTCCAGATAGTTCATATCCCTTTTTACGGTAGTCTGATACGCTTCATTTGCTTTCAGACGGTTAATCGCATCCGGTATGGAATCTTCCTCCTGCTTCATCTGGACAAACTGCACATCGGAGATCTTTTTCTCCGCATTTTGGTATTCCGTCCGTTTCTGGTTTAAATTCTGTACCTGCTCCGCCGCACTGCGGATTTCCGCCATATCTTCTCCCGGCAGATTTTCCAGCATCTGGATGTCCTTTAAATAACTGGATACAATACGGTATTCCGACTTCTCTTCCTCAATCTCTTTGCAGGTATCCCCGATTTCCCGGCAGCAACCGGCTATATAAGCCTGCATCTTTTTCGGATCGGAATCATCCTCCGCCGCCCCGTCTTCGCAGATCTCCGGATTCTCCTGCAAAATTCTCTCCAATTGTGATTTTTTACGTTTTCTTCTTCTAAAAAAGCCCATATATTCTGTCCTTTCTTACCTGCAGCTTTTTAAATATGCTTCTTTCCACCGCTCTAAAAGCTCCGGCGTCATGTCCGTTTCCGCCTCCTTTGCTTTACTTCTGGGAATCGCGCCCTTTGCCAGCTGCAGCGCAATTTTCTGCTGCTGCTTGGAAAGCGGATTTTGATTCCGTTCAAACGCTTTGGCATAAGAAGCTGCCGCTTCCTCAAAGAAAAACAGGCCCGCATATGCCGTCCCAAGATTGTGATACACATTTCCGGAAAGAATCCCTCTTACCTCCGCAGAATTCAAAAGCCTGGTATATTCTGAAATCGCAGCGTCGTATCGTTTTTTTAAAAGAAGACGGTCGGCGCGGATCTTCCTGCACTCCGTTTCGCTTTTGTTTTCAAAATCCGTCAACGCCTGCTGCATCTTTTCCAATTCTTCCCTGCTGCAGTAGCTGCATCCTGAGACCAATACCTCAATAAACTCTGACAAACGGGCGCCTCCCTGGATCTTTTCATACAGGCTTTTGGCCAGATCCGGCATGTGAAGCTCTGTTTCCACCCATCCTGCCAATTCCCGATCCATAAAAGAAGGCTCGATTAAATCAATATTTTCTTTCAGAAAATAACACAGCTCTTCCAGTGAATACACGTTTAAAGCAATACTCTCGACATAATACGGCACGGAAGCCAATCCATGGCTGCATAAGAGTAATTCGCCCATCCTCTCCTCCTTCCGCTCTGCAGCCGCCGCTGCAATACACTTTCTTATGTTACACAGTTACCATATATTCCCAAACTTTCTCCGAACTCCTGACAATTTCTCCAAACCCCAGGTCTATGATACGAAATACGATCCGGTCTGCCGCCACGGGTTTTGCCGTAATCCGAAGCCGCGTCGTCCTCTCTTCCCTAAGCGGCAGATCTTTTAACTCCAGAGAACGCACCGACGCTTCCATGCTTCTTGGCGGCTGAAACCAGAACTCGACCGAAGGAGTACCTTTTAAAATCACCTCGCACTCCCCGCCGGCTTCGTACCAGTTTTCTCCCGCAGTAATCATCGTGAAAAACTCCGGTTTTCCCTGGCGTTCCACTTTCAGGCTGATATTTAATTTCAGCTCGTTGTCTCCCATAAAAACATACGGCCAGTCCTCTTTGCCGGATTTTGCCGCCGCCGCATAGCAGGCGCCTTTGCAGAAGAGATTTTTTCCCATAAAAACCCGGCGGCCGCAGCAGAGAACGGCAAGGGAATGTTTCATCCATCCTCCGTCAAATCCATCGCCGATCAAATATACGGTAGAAACAATCTTTCCCTTCAAAGACTCCTTTACCAGGCGGGAAAACGCTTCGTCCCGCTCGGTCAGCATAGCTTCGTAACGCTTCTCTTCTAAAGTGACCACCTGGGGAACCGTCTGTTTCTCCCGGTTTAAGATCCAGCAGAAAAGCTTTCCTACCGTATAATAGTATAACACGACATCATTCCGGCACAACTCCTGCTGCTGGCTGAATGCATAAAAATAAAAACTTTCCCTGTAATCAAGCAGCAGCAGACACTCCGACGAAATCCCCATGCGCTCTGCAAACAATCCGAACAGCTTTCGGTACTCAAGATTCATATTCTCCGTCGTAATCACGATTTTCTCCGGCAGCGGTTCCTCTCCGTTCTGCGGAGGAAGCGTCAGAAGCTTTTTTAAAAACAAAAACAGCAGATCCGCCGCTTCATAAAGCGTCCCTTCCGATTCTACAGATTCCGATGCCAGTGCCTTTTTCAAAAGACCGTCCATGCAGACGGTTTTCTCTTCTTTTGCATACCGCTTTGCCTCCTCACCGTACAGCCACTGCATGCCGTCTTTCTTTTTACAGAGGCAAACGGGAATCTGATACGCCTCGCTCCCGGTTACCATGCTAAACGTACCGGGTTCCGACATTCCCTGTGCATAGTAACTGACCATTGCATATTTTTCATTTAAATCAATACCGACATATCGTTCTGCCATAGTTCATTCCCCGGTCTATTGAATGATAGTAAACGCCTCGTCTACTACGTTATCTAACTGTTCATATTCTCTCATTTTGATCGTCAGTGTATCCTGCTCTCCGTTTTGTTGCAGCAAAAACATTTCATTCAGACGCCCGTAGCGGCCAGAAACGTCCGATGGATTGCATGCGCTGCACGAAATCGTCTCGTAAGCCGTCTCTTTCAGCTTGCCGCCGTCTTCTTCCAAGATCTGACAGCGGACTTCTTCTCCGGCAAAGAGAATCATTTCTTTGACAAATATTCCTTCATATACTTCCGGCATTTCCTCAGTCATATTTTTCTCTTCTGGCTCCCGGATAAAACGGACCCATACCTGACTGCGCGTTTTCGTCCGGTATTCCAGGTAATATTTATCGTACAAATGAAATTCCTGTATCAGCGCCGGACTTAGGTTCCGGTAAAAAGAAAACGCCATTCCGCGTGAAAGATACCGCCGCAGCAGATCTTTTACGCCCGCATCCTCCTGCTGCAACAAAGAAGGCCGTTTGGAATATTCACGCAGCAATACCAGTCCGCAGACATCATTCATTTCATTTCCGTCTGCGTGATAACGCCGTAACGCTTCAAAAAACGATTCCGACGCCTCTCTCTTTCCGGTAAACGCCGCATGTGCATACCAGGTCAGATAAGCCTGTCTGATGTTTCGCCTGCCGCCTTCTTCATAGCTTTCATACACCGTATCCGCACACGACGGAATCTTTGACGTATAAAGCATCTGCACAAGCATTCTCTCTGCAAGCGCTTTCGTATCTGCGCCAAATTCCCATGCGCGCACAAAAATTTTCTCCATGGTCCCCATCGGTCCGCAATAATACGTACAGAGATAATGCAACATGGTTTCGTCATATTTCCCGGACAAAAACGTATCCAGGCAGATCAAAAGCAGCGTCCTCTCCAAAGCATATTCGCGATTTCGAATCTGCCAGCTGACCAGCAAAACCATATTTGCCGCCTCTACGGTACCAGATCCATACTGACGCACGATTTCAAACGCCTGATCGTAAAGCTTCCGTTCGATACATGCCAGAAGCACGTCGTTTCTGTCCTGCTCCCTCAGCAGGGAAAGATCTATGCTCTGAAATGACTGCTCCATTTCCTCCGCCAGATTCCTATCACGCATCAGCAGAAACATAGCCGGAAACAGCCGTGCCCGATACGCCGGATCGGTCATCGGGCTTTCGATGACTGCCCGAAAATACGGCAGGTCCGTTTCTTCAAACGCTTCCTGTGTTCTGTGTTCTGCAAAATAATAGTAAAGAAGCGGAAGTTTATCCGGCGAGTTCCGCAGGCATGTGTTTAAGTATTTTTGGGGATACATCATTTTTTCCAATTGATATTCTATTCCGGTCCCGTAACGCTTTCCGCTCCTGTCCTCGATCAAAACAGCGTAATCCGCGGAGTACAGCGGAAAATATGCTGTATGTCCGATCAAAGGTATTACCTTCTGCGTTTTCATCTGGTTTTGTAACACAATCACACGAACCGCATCCGGATGCACGCAGGTTAACCTGTGCATAAACATGACGTCGGCAAGCGCAGACGAAATCTGCGCAGAATAGATGCCTCCGGAAAGGACTTCTTTATAAATCACAGCCAGATCGTCATCGATATGCCCAAGCTCCATCTGCTCATAGGCAAACTTTTCCATTGCCGCATAATGCTGACGAAATGCATCGGGCTGCCTTCGTTTCAGAACGGTCAGATTGACATACAAAACCGCCTTCTGACGTACGCCAAGCTGATTATTATATTTAAAATACATCTGGATGATCCTCGGCACTTCCTGTACTTCTTTGGAATCCATAGACATCAGATACGCCTCATATAAACCGGTAATACGCAGCTTTTTCTCTACGCCCCGTGCATACCAGCAAAAAAAACGATTATCGTATTTCTGGCTGCGGATCAGATAACTGCAGATCTTCGTCAGCGTCCGTACATCGTCCGAAACTTTATAACATGCCTCCAGCAGCAAAAAGACAAGCCTGTGATAGGGAATACGCTCGGAAAATACGGATATAACCTGTTCCGCCAGCGGCCTTGTCAAAACGTTCTGCTTGCGCGCCCAATTCAACACCTTCATCTCAAATGCGCCCAGGCGCTTCATCAGGTACGGCTCGCTGCGCAGCAGACAGTATGCTTCCACATAAAACAGCGGGCTTTTGCTCCCTTCCAGCGTTCGTCTCTCGATTTCTTTTAATTTATGGTAGTGATTCTTGGAATAATCCTTCCGCAAAAACAAAAGACACCAAAAAAGCAGCATATGTTCCCGATGCTCCAGGTAAATCTGCTCGATTTCTTCCGTCATGCGGTCGACAAAAAGCTCTTCCGAATCCATCAGCGTGCTGATATACAGATAATATCCCCACTGAGGACTCTTTTTATCTTTCCATGTCCGCCGAAATTCCTCTGTCAGCCATTTTGCTTCCTGCCGCTGCCCGTTCGTCCACAATGCCTGTGCCTTCAACAGACGATACCAGGCATTTCCGGGATCAATCACCATCAGATCGTCTAAAATTTTTCCGGTCAGCGCCGCCCATCTTCCGGCTACTATTTTGATCAGCCGGTAATCCACATATGTCTCCAGCAGACGAATCTGCAGAGTTTTGATTTGTTCTGACCGCCGGCTGCGCCCCGCCGGCTCCTGACCGGCATCCGCGCAGACAGATACCGTAATCTTCTGATTGCTGTTTCGAATCGTCAGACATCCGAAATTTTTCCCCCGATGCATACGGTCAGGACAGACATAAAAACAGATCGCCGCTTCGCTTCCCAAAAACTCTTCTGTGGAGATTTTATATTTATCGATCCGCAAAAACGGCGCGTCGCTTGTAATTTCATATTCCGCATATCCCCAGGCAAGCTTCGTCAATATCAAGTCCTGCCGAATTTCCTCGTGCACCTGTAAATATTCAAATTCGCTCCGATCAATTTCCAACGTTACAGGATCTTTTAATTTGCAGGAAAGAAGAAACTCCTCCATAGCATGATCTGTCCCTATCCCTTTTAACAGACCAGTATAGAGCAGCCGCTCCTTCTCTTCCTTTTCCCCAAACGCATGCCGAAAACAGGGATCCCGAAACACCTTTTTCGCTTCCTGCCAATGGATCTGCGCCAGTTTTGCAAAATCCGAGAGGTTATGTATCGTTTTGCCTCCCGCTTTCGGATACTGCCTGATCACGGACACAGCAAAAGGAAGGGTAAATTCTCCCTGGCCGCACACAAAAACAAACTCCCCGCTCTGCACATTCCCTTCCGTCAATCCTCTGCTGTGAAATTGATACCGGATTGCCGCCTCCTCGGCATCGACCCCTTCGGTCAGGCATTCCATTCTGGAATTGGTAGAATATACCATTCCCCGCAGCGGAATATGATTTTTGCCGGCAACCGTAAATTCTCCCGTATAATCTTCTCCCGCATAGGTTTCTATCTCAATCCGGCTGACTGAAAATATAACGTCCTGTCCTATACATTCTACTTTTCCTTCTGCAAGTTCCTCAATCCGCTTACGCACAATGCCACCCGTTTCTCTGTTGCTTTTTCTCTTAAATCGATTATAATTACAGATAATTATATACGATTTATCTTATAAATTCAACCGGAGGTATGATAATGTTAAAACATAAAGACCATTTTCATGGCAGCGATTTAGAACAGATCGAACTTTGCTACGGCATAAAAAAAGAAGATATCGTCAGTTTCTCCGCCAACGTCAATCCCAAAGGCATTTCTCCGCTCCTGAGAAAAACGCTTTCCGAGCGTTTGGACGCCATCACTTCCTATCCGGACAGGGAGTATACGTCCCTGCGCCGCAGCATAGCCGATTATGTGCGTTCGGAACCGGAACATATCATCGTAGGCAACGGTTCTACGGAGCTGATCTCGCTGTTTATCCAGATCGAACACCCGAAAAAAGCTCTTGTCCTGGGTCCCACCTATTCGGAATACGAAAGAGAAATATTCCTCGGCGGTGGCGCAACCCACTACTATCCGTTAAAAGAAAGCGATGATTTCCGTCTCGACCTTTCCGATTTTACAAACCATTTGAACGAAAGCGTCGACCTTCTTGTCATCTGTAATCCAAATAATCCCACGTCCTCTTCCATTACAAGAGATTCCATGCGCCGGATTCTGGATGTGTGCAAACAGTATAATATCTTTGTCATGGTAGATGAAACTTATGTAGAATTTGCGGATCATATGGACGAGATCACCTCTGTTCCCCTGACTCATTATTACAATAATATCATTATCCTGCGCGGAACCGCCAAATTTTTTGCCGCGCCGGGACTGCGCCTTGGATATGCCGTAACCGGAAACCGGGATCTGGTGGAAGCAATCAATACCAGAAAAAATCCCTGGACCATCAACTCCCTGGCTGTGATCGCAGGCGAATCGATGTTTTCGGACGATGCCTATATCCGCCAGACGAAAGAGCTGATTTCTCTCGAACGGACAAACGTCTATGAAACGCTTAAGCACTGCCCGGATTTCAAACCGTATCCGCCCAGCGCAAACTTTATTCTGGCAAAAATCTTAAAAAACGGCGTAACATCTCAGGAACTGTTTGACCGCGCGATACGCAGAGGAATGATGATCCGGGACTGTTCCACATTCCCGTTTTTAGACCAGAAATATATCCGGTTCTGCTTTATGATGCCGGAGGATAACAAACGGCTGTTAGACTGCCTGATGGATTCCGACAGCAAAACGGGCGTTTCAGCCCCTGTTATGAAGTGACTTTTGATTCGTGGATTGAGATGCCATATACCCATCCAATGACTCTCTGTATAAGTCCGGCACATCCAACTGCTTCAGCCATTTTATATGTGCCATGATCCATTTCGTTTTCTCGTAATGATATCCATGTCTGAGTCAGAATGCGTTAATCTTGATCCTCTGTCCCTGCTGTGCAGGCATCGTTGTCGGTTTGAGTTTGAGGTTTTCAATGAACAGCAGGATGTTTTTATAATCCGGTGTTACCTTAATGTTCGCAAATATGCGGTCTTCCGCGCCGATCACCGGCTCCATTGCGCATAAAGTGTAATTTGTACTATGGACATCCATGCCAATTTTTTTATTATTCTATACATATGAGTGGCCTCCTTTACCCTCGTATTCGTCAGCTCACAGGTACGTAATGCAGATTTATGGGCATTGTCAGCCCGGCAGTTATTGCTATTTTCTACAAATAACTTCTCGGAATCTCAATGAATGAGATTCCAACCGAAGATTGACAACTGAATATCGTGCAGGAAAAGAAATTTGAGAAAAATGGACATAAACA